>Ga0187872_10004025_pt1 | contig 11327 bp, 9 predicted proteins | sample June2016WEW_16_4_FD_132973 | JGI IMG/M metagenome (GOLD analysis project Ga0187872, IMG submission 132973) | Peatland microbial communities from SPRUCE experiment site at the Marcell Experimental Forest, Minnesota, USA - June2016WEW_16_40 | ecosystem: Environmental > Terrestrial > Soil >...
CATGATCATCCTGAGGCCAGGACCAAGACAGACCACTTCGATTTGAATGTTTTTCGCGCCGAAGACATTCTGTAGCGCGTTGACGTTGCGCAGGGCTTGTTCCCAGGCATAATCCCCGTTCGTGTTCATGTGAAACACGACCTTGTGAGAAGGCGTCTGTTGGGATACGGCGACGATCGCAAGAACCAGAACCAGAACGACTCCGGCTACCGCATAGTAAGCTTTTTTCTTCATGGTTTCCCCTAAGTTTGTTTAAAAATTAGCCCGGTCACTCATGCAGAGGCCGGGCTACAAACAATGATAGGGGATTCCAGTGGGGCTCGCGAGACCGCTTACATCGGGCCGATGTGTTACATCGGGCCGATGTGGACGTAGCCGTCAAGCTGCAAGTTCACCATGGCGACCATGGCCCAGAGATCGACCTCGATTTCCGGCAGGATCTCGCTTCGATCAATCTTCTTGCCCGTCACGCCCTGGCCGCAAACCCGGAAACTAACGCCGGCTTTGGTCAGCTTTTGGATCATGTCGATATTGGGATTGTCGTGGCCTTCCGTGCGTCTCCGGTTCGCCTCGTTCGTGAAAATCATTTCCTCGCCGCCTTGGTGGAGGATCACCGCGATCTTCCTGTGATCGGCCGGCACGCCCCACTTGGCGAGCGTATTTACATAGGTAGCGATCTTCATCAGACCGGGACTGACTTTGTTCGGATCCGGCGAGGCTTTCCCGATATCGAAGACAACCTTGTACATCCGGTTCGGATCGGGAAGCTCTTTCGCTCCCGGAACGTCGCGGGCAACGGGCGCGCCCGGTACCGCTAACTGTTGCGCATAAACCGAACCAGCCAGGCCAACAACGGCTGCCATGGCGGCAAAACTAAAAGATCTTTTCATCACGACCTCCAGACAAGGATTTGTTCATTAACAAGGCTATCATGTTTGAGGCTATCTTCGAGGCGAGCCGACCAGCGGCTGAAGAATCGCATTGGCCAGCGCGCCGCTGAACTCGGTCATTTCGCCAACTTTCTTTCCCGGCGCGGGCAGCAACCGCGCGGCCAGCGGCTTATTCCATTTGAACGCCAACGTAGCGACATCGCCGACGATTCGCGCGATGGCGTCTTCGCTCGTGTCCCCCGCCAGCGGGACGGTATCCACTCCGCCTGCGCAGACGGCCGAGTACGCCAGGATCGAATCGAGCCCGTACGTTCCTTCGGTCCAGCGGCGCTGCAACGTCGCGTCTTCGAGCACCGGAAGCATCAGCCCCGAATAGCCCGTCTGTTTCACCGGTACGGCCTGCACTGCGCGCGTGATAATGCCGGAGGCGGTCTCGGTACCCGGCGATCCAAAAGGCGCTCCGATGAACGATTCAATAGCGGTGCCGATCGAAACCTGGCCGCCCGGCGCAGGCGTCGGATCGATGCCCGCATACGTCCATCCACTGCCCGCCGCCGCTTTGATCGCCGCCGCTTCCACGGCGCGCGCGTGAACAGAAAGCGCGTCGGCGAGTGCTTTTCCGGCGGTGCGCGGGTCGTGCTCGCGCGCGAAGACGTCCATCACCACATTGGCCGATTCGAGCCCGATCGCAAAGCTTTTTGGATCCCCGCCAGTGTGCCAGGCGCCGGGGTAGAACGGCCCATACGGTTTCAGCATCGCGATGGCGGCAAAGTTGAAGTTGCCCTGACCGTGCGGGCTGCGCTCGCCCACCGTCTTGATGATTCGCGCGGCTTGCTGCACCGCGTTCCAGTGGATACCGTCCTCGGCGGCGGTCACGATGTTCGCATTGAGCCGATTGCCGGGCGTTGACAAAACCTCGGTCAGCAGGTCGACCGCGGCTCTGCTGTCGTTATCCTTCACCATCGCCGGCCCGACGTTCGGCGCGAAGCGCAGTTTCGCAGCCAGCTCGTCGATGCCGTGCAGCACCTTCAGTGCGTCGGCGCGGCTGAGCCCGTTGGTGTAGTCGGGGAACGGCTGCGTCGAGATGCGGATACCTGCCACGTCGTACCCTGCGGCTCTAATGGCGTCGCGCACCTGGCTGAGAAACTTCACGGTCTCCTCAATCTGCGATGGGTACGACTTCGCATCAATGGTGACGAAGCCTGTGATGGCGCGGACCTTCGGCTTCGATCCGTCAGCCGCTCGCAGCGACGGCACAGCGACAGACGTGAAGAGGATCAGTGCGGATAACATGCGTTTGTAATGCACCATGGTATTAGCTTACGCCGTTGAGGGGTCTAGGCAAGTCGATACTGGCTTTCCATGCTGATCTCCTGTCCCGAAGCGAGCAACACTTCCGGGCTCCACAGACTCATGCTCAGCCCGGGCGTCCCTCGGAAAGACCACCGGATTCCACACTTGGCAACCTCTTCCGCGCGAAATCGATTCTGGAGTTGAAGAACCGACCACTCTTGGCGGGGAAAATCATCGCCTGTTAACAGAACGTTTCCATCCTTACTCGGCTCGATGCGACGCGTTACCTCGGGTCCGGAGCGGGCCGTGTATTTTAGAACGGCTTTGCTCAAGGGTCCGAAAGCGAGCTCTGCCTGGCAATGCAGGACCACGGGAAGCGGTGAGGGCGTGCGATTCGCAACCGTGATGCGCATCCGCAGCGCGCCGCTGTCGAGGCTGATCTCCATCTCTAGATCGAGCCCTTTGTCGGATTGCCCGCTCAACGTTACGGCTCTTTGCGTAGCGGGTCCAGAACGCCAATTCACCCGCTCCCCGAGACTGAAATAGAGTCCTCCGGCATTCGGATAAGCCCATTCACCGGGATCCGGAGCTCGCAGGACATTCTCGGCGCTGCCAGAAGGGCCCAGAGCAACAACTCTCGCCCCTAAATCCGGAACGATCTTGACCGCCAACATACCATCATCGAGCGCCACGACCGGATACGCTCTTCCCAGCTCATCCAGATCGCGCGCTTGATCGACTAACGGATAACCTTCGCGCAGGTGCGTTATTCCCAGCGAGCCGGCCTTCCGGATGAACGCCTCCGTCCCCTGTCTGGAGCGACCCAGTTCGCCAGGCCCATAAAATCCGCGTTGGAAGCTGCATCGGCGTGCTCGCATCGCCTCAACGTAGTCGAAGGACAGCAGACTCCGTTCGATTCGCCGGCGTACTGGCCCGTTCTCAGCCTTCAGGAGCGCGCGATTCAGCAGATCCCGTCCGCCTTTAAGATATCGATTGGTCAAGTACGGAGCGTCAACATTCTGGTCGATCCACAAATGCTCGCCCGGGCCGATTTCACGTTGGCGCAAGACAAGATAACGCCACATGAGGGGCGCGGCCGGACCGTAAACCGCGTTCAGAAATCCGTGAATCTCCGCGTTCACGTCCACTTCGGGATTCCACAACAGACGTGCGGCCAGATACGCGCGCAGCTCGGCATTTTCGCCGCCGCCTCCATCCGAAACCGCGCCTTCCACGAACACTCCCGATATGCCGGCGCGCTTAAATTGCTGGATATCCGAAATCAGCCCCGGCTCGTTCGGAAATGGCAATAGAAAATGTGAAAAGTTGATACTGTACTGCCAAGCCACCAGGTTCGGCGTAATTCGCGCCCATTGGGAAAGCTGCTCTTTGAAGGGGCTGTTATAGATGCAAGTCTGGTACGAATGCGCCTGGCACGCGTCAATCGGGCATAAGCGAATTTGAACGTTCCGCAGCGGCTTCACCATCGTTGGAGGATCGGCGGTTTCCTGGTAAGCCAGCGTATCGATCCTCGTACCCGGATGCGCCCGCGCAATCTGATTAACGAAGTGCAGTAGCAGCCCTGAAACCGCGCCGCCCTCGTTCCGCACAACCTGCCGGCAAGGATCGCACTCGCACCAACCCGCGTTGTCGTTCTGGGAGACCGATACGATCGACACATCCTGATGCTCCGTCATCCATTTCTGAACGCGATCGATGGCGATTCGCACTACGTCTGCGTTCGTCAGACATAGTTGAGCGTTCTCTCTGCGGCGCTTCCCGGAAACGAGTGCAAAATACTCCGGGTGTGTTTCGAAATATTGGCCTGGTGGAATCAGCTCGTAAAACGAATGCGCGAACGGCATGTAGGAGATCTTGCCGCCCACCGTCTCATCCAGTTGATGAAAGTGCCCGTTGAGCCGGTTTCTCGCGGACCATTCCTTTCCCTGCGCTTCGGTGAAGAAGACCTCGCGATACTCGAACGCAGGATGAATGATTTCGTTGATCCTCGGCATAGACAATGTCCGAATCTGAGGGATTCGAGCAATGTCGGCGGTGTACCAGCGGCACCCCATTTTTTCGAGAAAACAGAAGACGCCATACATCGTGCCGCGCTGACGCCCGCCCGCGATGATCAGGTTCTCGCCCACCGTTTTCAAGAGGCACGCTTCTCCTTCAGGAATATCGAGCCGATACTTGTCAACAGCCGCACTCCGGCCGACGAGAATCGCCGGAGACTCTGAAGGCTTCTCACTGATAATGACCGGTAGCCGAACGCCGGTCATCTGTCCCAAATGCACACTGAGTTGCTCAGCCGCCCACTTCTCTGAAAGAGACGCCTCCGGAGAGAGCAAAATCGAAGCGGGCACTTTTCCAAGCGCCAGCGAAAGGAGCGAACCGCCCGCGATGCATCGCACGAAGTCCCGGCGCGAGTTCATGAAATCTCGAAAGTGCGGTCCAGCACTCCGTAAACCGCGATGGTCGCTAGGATCAGGATCGGGCCCTCGATCGGAGACAGTTCATGAAAATGATGCGGCCCCAAAATGTTCGGGCTGAAGTACCAGAAGGTCGGCGTCTTGAGCCGGCTCAAGGAAAACCAATGGCTCGGACTCTCTAGCGCTTCGTAAAGTAGCATCTTTCCGGAGGCCCATAACCCGATTCCAGTCGCGACGATGCCCATGAGCACGACTACGCCAGGCCGCTTCAGAATGTTTGCGACGTCCGTTCTTCGCTTGCACGTCAGCAGCGCCATCGCAAAAATCACGCCGGCCGCACCACCCGTCAGATCCATATACACGTCATTGAAGTCGTACGGCAATGGCCGGCCTTGCACTAGGAACGTGTACTGAAAAGCCTCATCGAGGCCGCCGAACACCACGATCCACGCCAGTGATTCCGCAGGCGACAACGTCAGCGCCAGGAGCGCAACACCTTCGGGAAAATATTGCGGATAATGCACCAGTTCAGTGTTGTTGGCTGTGAACAGACCCCAAGTGGCGGTGATCAAGGCTAAGGAAATCATCCAGTAGGCGATCAGCCACCGGCGGCTTTCTTGCCCGCGAAGGGTCCTGACGAAGAGAAACGTTAGAGCTGCCGCTTCGATCAGGGCGATCGCTGCCGAATACTGATACAAACTCTTCCGAGTGATGTGGTTCGCGATTACCTCAACGACATCCTGAACCGCTTGATGGGGGAACGTAACGGCGCACGCGTAGACACACACGCCCAGCCAGGCCCAGGACTTGTGCAAACGCATCGCGACCAGAAAACGCAGAAAAGTCACGATTTCTGCAAAAGGGGCCGTAGCTCCCGCACGTCCTTCACCTTCTCGAGCTCGAGAATTCTCTCGATTAGCTTCGTGGTTCCAGTCGAACCCAGTACCGGCGCGATGAGATCGCGCGCTTTGGCCACCACTTCATCGCGCGTCATCGGATTCTCGACCGTACCCCGCACTGCTTCGACGCGTTCAGTCAGAGTTTTGCCATCAGTGAGTGTCAATTCCACGATTGCCACACGCTTGGGCATGAGGCGTTCGAGTTCTTCGTCCTTCACTAGCCGCACTTTCGCCCGCTGCCGCAGCACCGCCGGATCTTTCATGCGCGCTGCATCGTGCGCGCTCTTGAACGTGACCGTCCCATCCACAAGCATGACCGCGACCAGGTGCTGAAGGCAGATGTCCGAGATTTCGCGGTTATCCACGATGGTGGCTTCATCGGTGGCGACGCGCACCACGATCTGCTTTACCCGATCCGGCTCCAGGCGGTTGGCCCTGAGCACGGTCTCCATGGCGTCAAGCGGAGCCTGGATGGGTGCGCCAACGGTCCATTTCTTGAAGTTGGTCCGTGTTACTTCGTAACGTTCGCCCAGCTTTTCGACCAGGAGCTCCGCGCTGTTCTTCGGAGCGAACGCAGCGAGAAAATTATCGGCGCCGGAAAGGATGTCGTCCACCCCGGTGCCCCCCGCCTGCACCAATAACGCGGCGGTGACGCCGTTACGCGCGGCCATCCCGGCGAAGTCGAAAGCTTTCTCGATGTGATCCGTATCGCGCTGCCAGGAAGCCAGCCCGGACGCCTGTTGGGCCGTGTACGACAGCACCCAGCGCATTTGCTGTGCATTCAACCCCGCCGCACAGGCCGCCGCTGCCGCCGAGCCGAAAGTGCCCGAAATGGCGTGCGTGCTGCGGTGCGTATCCACCATGTACTGCAACTTGCCCAGTGTGATAGTTACGCGCGGGCCGACGTCATAACCAAGCGCGACGGAACGCAGCCAGCGAGTGCCATCCACGCCGAAACGTTCCCCCACCGCGAGAGCTGATGGCACGATGGACGCGCCGGGATGCGATTGCGACGGCGGATGCGTATCGTCGGTTTCATCCGAGTGAGCCAGCATTCCGTTGCACATCGCGGCATCGATAGGTCCAGTAAGGATCTTCGAAGCGACCACGGTGGAAACGCCCGCACCCTGGTAGAGGCGCGCGAAATTGAGGATGAATTTTCCCGGAGGCAGTTCGGAACCGGAGATCATCGCGGCCAAAGTGTCGAGAATAATATGCTTGGTCTTCTCGATCACCGGCTCCGGAAGCGGACGCCGGGCAGCCTCCGCCATGTAAGCGCTCAGTGTGGAAATGAGTGGACTAGCCTGATGGTCAGCGGCGAGTGCCCGAAACGGGATACCCGCCGCAAAAGCTGTTCCGGCTGCTTGCAAGAGACTGCGGCGTGACAGGGACTTGTAGTTCTGCAAGTGCGTTATCCCCGTCGATGCAACTGCCGTTATTGTCCGCCCGTAGGCTTCGCTGCCGGGGGCTTGACTTCGTCAGGCAGGTTCTTCAGCAACAGCGGATAAACCCAGCCGGCCGGCAAAACGCGGTCGGGGTCCGGACGCACGCTGAGATAATCCACGTGATCGGTCACCTGGCTCCACCCGTGGGCTACACCCGTCGGAATGATGATGATATCGCCCGGTACAACCGTTCGGCTATACGCGCCCCTGCCGGCTGTGCCGCTTCCGCTGGGCCCATTCATGACGTTCGGGACGCCGTTGCTGGTGTGCTTATTGTCGATGATTCCTCCGGTGGTGAGGACGCCCCCTCCTGATTGGATGATGTAAACTTCGGGCGTGTAGTCGTGATACAGCACGGGGATTGGGTCGCCAGGCTTATCCTTGGTGGGGCCTCGATGGATGATGCCGACACCCAGGTTGTACTTACCCATATCGACCACGCGAAGCTGCCGGTCGGTTCCCGGGTCCATTTTCAGAACCATGTCAATGTCTTTTTTCGTGATGTCGAAAGCATAGTTCGGCGGCGAGCCTGCCGGTACGGGCGGCGGATATGTCTGTGTCTGCGCAAACGTGATGGCCGGGAGCGTCAGCAGTCCGGCGAGAGCACCCACGATGGTTTTCTTCATGACGTTTCTCCTAATCGGGATTTCCATTATTGCTCCCGATCGTCACTTAGTATACGCCCTTATCGAGCCGGAATTGCGATGCGCAGGTAGGTGATCGGCTCGCCTTTATCGACCAGAATCTGATGAGGTGTCTTGGCGGGTATGTGCATGACATCTCCTGCCGCCACCTCATGCCGTTCGCCACCATCGATGGAAGTACCGGTCATTTCTCCGCGGCCACTGGTCGCTCGCGCTCCCACCAGGCTTCCTCCCACGACAAGTGTTCCGCGCCCCCCGGTCACGATCCACAAATCGACGAAGTTTTCGTGAAACTCCGGCGCGCCAGTGCCGGCCCGATGGATCAAGCGGACCAGGTGGTTGCCGTAATCGCCGAGGGTTTCACGGGCAGAGTGATCGGGTCCGATATTCTGGTCGAGAACGCTCTCACGTTGCTTGAAATCCGAAACCTTCCACATTCCGAATCCGTCCGGGTCGGCCGCCGCCGCGATGCCGGCCGCGACGATTGGAATCAATACAAGAGATAGCGAGTTCCGCATGGTGTTTCTCCTCCAGAAGTTTACTGCACAATCGACAGGTCTGTTGAATCACCAAGGTGAAAAGATAAGAATTATGATCCAGAGACTCGTTGTCGTTGGAATGTTTTTCGGCGCCAGCCTTCTTGCGCAAGACCCTACCAGCTCAACTCCATCGCGGACTCAATGGAAGCCGCTGGAGTTTCTGATCGGCACTTGGGAAGCTAAAAACCAGGGTGGCTCCTCCGGCGCTACCACGTCCGGCACATATTCTTTCCAGATGGAGTTGCGCGATCATGTCTTGGCGCGGCATTCCAGCGGTTCTGACTGTAAGGGTCCAGCGGATTTCGATTGCGAGCACGGGGACCTTCTGTACGTCTTTCAAGATGCTCCGGGGCAGCCTTACAAAGCAATTTACTTTGACAACGAAGGCCACGTGTTTCACTACGACGTGTCAACGCCGACTCCTACCTCCGCTGTCTTCCTATCCAGTCCATCGCAGCCTGGACCTCAGTTCCGTCTCAGTTATGAACTAAACGGCTCGATCATGTACGGCAAGTTTCAGATGCGGATGGTAGGCCAGGCGGAATTCAAGTCCTACCTGGAGTGGAGCGGTGAGAAGAAGAATTAGTGAGTTCGTTAGCACGGACAACGACTCGCGGCGGGGTGGGGCCAGGAATGGCGGCCCCACAATGGCTCGGTCACACGATGTTAAGTGGCTTGTCGCAGCCCAGAGCCGGCGCTAGGCGTGTGTTACCATCCGACGGCGTAGCCGGTCCGTCGTGGATCCGCGCCAGCGGTCATCGTTCCCTTTTCCTGGTCGATGACGATGGCCTGCATTCCGCCGACTGCTGCCGTGAAGTTCGACGAGACGTTGAAATGATGGCCCCATTGCTCCAAAGTTTGGAGGGACGCTTTGGGAACGCGATCTTCGATCGTGATCGAGATTTCGGCGCCCGGCTTGTAGAAGTTCGGTTTCGCGTCCACCGCAAAACGCGGCGATTCCACCGCCTGCTGAACCGGCATATGGAAGTCGAGTAAATTGACGAGCTTCTGAAATTCGGTTTGGCCAATGGTTTCGCCGCCGGGCGTACCATACACCACCGCAAGTTTCCCGTCTTTCAACACGATCGTCGGGGAGTTATTCAGCAGCGGAATCTGCCCGCCCCGGGCGTAATTGACGTTATCCGGATACGGCGAACTGGAGCCCAGCCGGACTCCGTTGTTCAACAGCAATCCCGTGTTCCCCACCACCACGCCATTGCCAAACCCGCCGCCGAGCGTAGGAGTGCACGCAACGGCGTTGCCGAACTGATCCACTATAGAAAAGCTCGTCGTGTCCCGGTCGATTTCATAGTTTTCAGGGAACACAGGCCCAGAGGGCGGCCGCTTTAACAGGTCGTTCATGTAGCGCGCGTCTGCCATCATTTGCGGCGGCTGGCCCCACTGCGGGTAAGCCATCGCTTTGTGCGGGTCGATCAACTTCCGGCGGGCATCGGCGTAGCTCTTCGAAAGAAGACCCTCCACCGGAACTTTCGTAAACTTGGGATCCGCGACGTAGTGATAGATGTCCGTCTTGCTCACCTTGATGGCTTCGATCAGCAGGTGCAGCGAATCAGGGGTCAGCGCGCCAAGCTTGCCGATATCGTAAGGCTCAATCAGATTGAGGGCCATCTCAAGCTCGAAACCACCGCGCGAAGTGGCGGGGTTGCTGTACACGTCGTAGCCGTGATAGGTGATGTGCAGCGGCTCGCCCCAAGTCGGCTTATATGCAGCCAAGTCCGCGGCGGTCATGTAGCCGTGGTTTTCCTTGAAGAAGCGGTCGAATTCCTGAGCGATATCTCCTTTATAGAAGCGGTCAAACGCAGCCTGGATCGCTTCCGCGCGGGATTTCTTCTGCTTGAGAGCCAGCTGCTCGGCTTCCACGACTTTCTTGAGCGTTGCAGCCAGATCCGGATTCCTCCAAAGCTCGCCAGTCTTGGGCGGGCGGCCTCCGGGGAGGAATATTTTTGCGGTGGTTGGATACTCCGCGAGCCGTTTCTGGGATCGTGCGATCGTCGTCGCTAGCGAAACATCAATTGGATAACCATGCTCGGAGTAGTCGATCGCCGACGCGACCACCTCGGCCAGACTCATGGTGCCGAAACGCTGCAACGCGGTCGCATATCCGCCGAAATTTCCCGGAACGATGCTAGCGTTGATACCATAATCGAGAGTCGCCTGCGTCATTTCTGCGGCGTTGAGCGCCTTGGGCGCCGCGCCGGCCATCGCCAAAGAATAAACCTTCCCCGTCTTCTTCTCATAGATGGTCATGAAGCCGTTGCCGCCGATTCCATTCATCTGCGGCTCCATCATATTTAAGGTCGAGCCGACTGCGACTGCGGCATCAACCGCGTTGCCGCCCTTCATCAGGACCTGTAGACCCGCCATCGCGGCCAAAGGATGTCCGGCCGTTACGAGACCATGCACGCCGGGAACGGCGGGACGATAGGCCGCGATCGGTCTCCCCCGTCCAGCACCACCATCCGGATCCTGTCCACGAACGCCGAGGACGACCGCGAAGACTCCGACGCCCGTCAGCAACAATGTGATCCCGACTCGTTTGTTGAAGTAAGCCATGATTCCTCCTGCTTTCCTCTACCTTCCGGCCGACGTCCCCTGGGCTCCTGAGCCTGCGGGTCCGCCTTTGTAAATAATGCCATCCTTCACCACCACCCGTACGTGGGACAGCGAAGAGGTCATATCGTACAGCGGATCGCCTTCCACGACGATGATATCCGCGAGCTTGCCTCGCTCAATCGTGCCAATCTGATTCTGCTTGCCCATAATCCGGGCGTTAATTCGGGTGAGAGAAGAAATGACCTTGATTGGCGGCATGCCATGATCGACGAACACCTTGGCCTCGCGCCAGAGTGCATCCGCGTGGAAGTTCATCGGCGTACCGTTGTCCGTTCCCATTCCCATGGTTGCGCCGGACTTGATCCACTGCGTGACCGAAGCGTCTCCGAAGAACTCCTGCCGGTCATTGCCCTGGAAGTATTGAAGGGTGTGGAAGGATTTAAAAGAGTCCTGAATTTCGGCCCACATATCCGCAGGGAAGGTGGCCTTGATCTCCGGGCCCTGAAGCCGTTCCGGAAATTGCAACGTCTCCGGAAATACCCATACGCGATGCGCCGCGGTCGGAACAACGGGCCGCCCACTGTCCACGATCATCTTGATGGTCTCAG
>Ga0187872_10004027_pt1 | contig 11324 bp, 13 predicted proteins | sample June2016WEW_16_4_FD_132973 | JGI IMG/M metagenome (GOLD analysis project Ga0187872, IMG submission 132973) | Peatland microbial communities from SPRUCE experiment site at the Marcell Experimental Forest, Minnesota, USA - June2016WEW_16_40 | ecosystem: Environmental > Terrestrial > Soil >...
ATTGGCAACTGCTTCGAGAGAGCGCTAGGCAGGCGGCCTGACGCCACCCCAGACTAAATCAACGGGATAGGGAAGCTGCGGTGCTCACCGAATGCTGACTGTGGAAAGACCCTGCTGCTACACGATTCGGCCAGGAACCTGCCCGCAACCGTCAAACCAATTTATTTGAATTGTGAAGACTTTAAGCGACACACATTCCCCAATGTACTCGTCGAAATCTTAGCTGCGCTATTCCGAGAGATCGAAGTGAATCTTCCCGGATGGTTCGGTCGCAAGGCTAAGTCCCGCGAGCTAGTCCGGCAAATTCTCGCAAAGCTCGGGACAATGCATCGGGCCCCCGACACAGAAGATGAGCAGATCAAACGCATATCTTCTTCCGAAACAGCTCGTGAGGCAGGCGCATCTGGAGCCCTTAAGGGGAAAGGACAAGAAGTCACCGCGTCGATTTCCGGCTCCAGGAAGAGCAAAGAGGAGACGGAGCGGACCTTCAAAACTCACCATGAGAAGCTGCAAGAGCTCGATCGGTGGCTACCGGAATTGAAGGAGCGTATCCGCGAGTTCTTCCAATTATCCACCACTGTCAAATGCATTTTCTTGCAACTCGACGACATGTACCATTTGCGGCGAGCTGACCAAGCCTTCGTAGTTGACTATATACATCGCCTATGTAAGGACCTGCCGCTGTATTTCAAAATTGCTACAATCCGACACGCTTCAACCTTATTTGTTGATCGTGATGGACAGCCAATCGGAGCACAGGAACGTCACGACTATCAGCCCATAAATATCGATTATACGTTTAGTGACTTTGGGCGAACACGCTCTCAAAATTGGCAGATTCTGAGCGAATACGCCAACCGCTCCGGCATGAACGAGCGCGACCTAAACTCTCTGTTCAAAGGCGAGGGCTTCTCGCGACTGGTAATGGCGGGTGGTGGCGTGCCTCGGGATGTTCTTTCGCTCTTTCTCGAAGTACTCACGAATCATGAGAGAGAGCGCATAGGCAAGGATGAAGTCCGTATTCTTAGCCGATCGAATCTTGAACGGCGAATAGAGGAACTGAAGCAAGATTCGCACGGTGATGAACAAGATAGCCTTTTACGCGGTATCTACATACTGAGAGAATTTTGCCTTGAAAAGAAAACAAACGTGTTTTTGGTGCCAGAACAAATGTTGCAGCAAAATGAAGACTGGCGTAGCTTGTTCAATCGACTTATGGATTATCGCGTCATTCATAATGCGGGGAGCGCTTTAACGCACAAGTCGCAACCCGGCAACTATCAGGCATTTGCTATCGACATCGGTTGCTATGCCCATTTCCGTAAAATGGAAGGCCGCTTTTCTGAAATCGACGTGTCGGAACCCGGTGCCAAGGACAAGATGCGGTCTGGGGCCGTTTTGGATAAGGATAGATTAGAGAAGGCGTTTGAAACAGTCCCTGACGATATCGAAAATGCTCTGAAGCAGGTGATCGACGAAGAAGAGGCCGCATAGAATTGAGATCACCGCATTGGAAGAATTTCGCAGCATTGTCCAACGTGTGCAAGTCAGACTGGCCCAAAAATGACCACAAAAGGGACAGTGCATCACAAGGGGCACGAAGGAGTACACTGCGCAGGATTACAGTGACAATCATATCGAGATCCTCGAGCCGATAGCCATGCCGAGTGGCGCGTGTATCATACTAGGCGGTGATTCCCGTAAACCATGTCCGTTCCCATCCGCGCAAAAGGAAAATGACGTGGGCGAAATGGTCAAAGTAAGTTTCGACAAAGGTCAGATGGGCGCGATAAAGCGCGCGCTGACGAATGATCGCCCCTTCGCGGATCGAATCAGCTTAGGTTTTGCCGTTCGGCTACTTTCGGTCAAAGCAGACTTGAAAGAGGATCATTTCCTACTCGACGAGATCGACTACCTTGAAGGGCTTCGCCCGCTTTCAAAAACCAAACAAGAAGAACAGTTCCGACATCATCCCTTGCATCCGTTTTGGCACAAGCATTATTCAGCGCCCCGCCACCTATTAAAAAATATCGACGTTCGTTGGAACCTAACCGGCGGCGGAAACGGAGACCTGCTGCCTATGCTTCGCGAGGTTGCGAAGACGCACGGAAAGAGCCCGGCTCGGTGGCCAGGGGTTGTTGCTCACCGGCTTGTCTTCGAGGGCTACATAGATCGCGCAAAACGTGGACTTACCGGTGATTGGATCATTTTTGGAAAGCATGCTGGTCAGAATTACTATCTTGATCTGGCGACCCATAAAGAGAGCGAGGATTCGAAGCGACTATACGAGAAGCTTCGCCAGGGCAGTGCTGCGGAATTTCCATTTTTGTTTGAATAAGGTGCACATGTCCTCTGTGCGATGTGCAGGTGCAGGTGGTCACTGGCACCGGCGCTTCGCGGACCGGCGCGCAGAGAACGGCGAGTGGTTTAAGTTGACAACGGCAGCGTTGCCGCGTTTAGCAACGAGGGTTCGGGCCGCTGACCTACCTGGAGCCCCGCCACGAGGCTCTGCAAGCCCTAGGCGTGAGCAAAGGGACGGCCGAGGCCTTTTGAGCGGGTATACCTCAAAGGGCGTCCTGCGGGGCCGCTACGCTCTCCCGGTCAAAAGCAGGACCGGAGAACTCCTCGCCTACGCCGGCAAAATTGCGCCTTGTGCAAGCAGCTATGGGTAAGAGAGGCACCGTCGTGGCCGACCTTTCCAAGGAACTCGGCATCAGCAGCCAGACCTTGTATCGCCAAGTCTCCCCTACCGGGGAATTGAGAGCCAGTGGCAAAAAGATAATTTCAATCATTCATCGCTGACGAGCCGCAGTCCAAGTTTCTTGTTAGCTATCGGGCGCGCGCTTGCCGCGGCCATGGCGGCAGCCAGCGCGTCGCGCGGCAACGCAATGGTGACGTAACGCCCTTTTGCGGGATCGCCGGGGTCGGTAGCCGTCATGGTGATCTGAACTGTCTCGGTGCTCATCGAGACATCGATTATGACCGGATCGTCTTGAAAATCGACTTCGTGCCGCCGGCCGTTCGCGCCGCGCAAGATAGCGAACATGTGACGTCTCCTCCCCTCTCTCTTGGCCGCGGCACCCTTGCCGGCGGAGCCGCCATGCTGGCGACATCAGGGGCGTTTTGATATACTGCAAATGTATGGAGAGAAGGAGCGATATAATGGCGGAGAACTACATCTTCTCGGTTATCCTCGAACCACAGGAAGGCGGTGGCTTTACGGTGCTTGTCCCAGCCCTTCCTGAAGTGATCACCGAGGGCGACAACGAGAAGGAAGCACTCACCAATGTGGAGGAAGCTATCCGCGCCATACTGGCGTATCGACGAGACAATGGAATCGCAATCCCTGCCGATGCCCACCCCGAAGTTCGCCGCGTAACGGTGGCAGCGTAGTATGGCCGCCGCACGACTACCAGCGATCAATGGTAGGAGCACTGTTCGAGCACTCACAAAAGCAGGATTTGTTGTTGATCGAATTGTTGGCAGCCATCACGTCCTGAAATATCCGGGAGAACCGACCCGGACAGTGGTAGTTCCTTGCCATTCTGGACGAGACCTAAAGCCGGGAACGCTTCGAGCAATTATCCGACAAGCGCGTCTGACCGTGGAGGAGTTCAACGAACTTCTTTAGAGTTTCTTCCCATCCAGACGGGGATTTTTTTGATCGCAAATTCACGCATTAGGATGACACGCTCAAAACAAACTGGCCCATTTTGAAGCATTTTCGGGACAGTTCGAGTATACTACCCCTTTCCGCCGCCGCTAAGGAACCCAATCGATTGCATGCCCCAGTCGAACACTGTTAATCCCCAGGGGCGCCGTCTCCAATCAAAATACGCCCACCCAAGAGCATTGTGCTAGCGCAGCTATTCGACCTCGACGACAGTCGCATGTTTGGGTGCTACCATGCCCATTCAGCGCGAAAGTCGCAGCAGGGTGCGCTCCTGGTTGAGCAGAGCAATTGACGACCTTTTACCGATTTACTCCACTGCACGTCTCACTGAACCGTGAATTTGAATTCACCAGAAAGCGCTTCGACATTGGAGTCAAGAGTAAGTTCGATTTGTTGCACCGCATCCTGAAGATAGACATTGAACGGAATTGGCGTTTTGCTGTTGGAAGGAAATCGCAAAAGGTAAGCTGTGAGTGTCCCATGGCCGAAGTCAAAGTCAGTTTTTGTTTTCCAGTAGCTCGGGTTGCGCGTTGACGGCAGGTGTTTTTCTTCATCCGCATATGCGTGCCAAATAACTTTTAGACGATCCTTAAATTCTTGCGGTGTGCCCGCTGTCGAGTGTGCGCTGTTCCACGCTACCAACGTGTCGGAATACGGCTCGTCGTCAAGCCTTTGCTGTATAACGGCTTTGCCCTGTGGAGAATCAGAGAAAAACCAACCATCGCTACGTGACACCTTTATTTTGTCCGGCGGACTGTTGGTGAAAGTCCTATACGATTTTATAAAAATCAGTGTCGTCGTGGGACCTACATCAAGCGGTAGAATAAAGAATGAAAGAATTTTTGGAAATGCCTGGCGGTCGAGAATGATACAAGGGCTGTCGATTGCATAGGAAACGTTACGTGATTTCAACGCGAGATAATTGCTTTGGATATCTCCCAATGCATCTACTGGCGTTGGGCGCTTACAATTTTCTTGGGCGTGAGCGCAAGATAACCAAAAAAGCATTATGAGAAAGCTGTGGCCTAGCACGATGTCCCTAGTTTTCATGAATGTGGCCCTTCTACAGGAGGATGTGGCAAGTTATCGGCAGCTACTTTATTGCCCAAAGCTGCGACAAAAATTTGCGAAATCAAAAATGCCCATAGTATTGGGAGGACGGTCGAAGCCGTTTGGACGAAGGGCCTAATTTTATCCGACTGGGGAAAGATGTTTTGGAAATAGGCGATGAACTGCGTATCTGCGATCGAGACAGCAAACACGATGAAGGACAGCAATAGAAAGGCGACCTGTAGAACGTTCTTCGCCCTGGTAACGAACCAAAAGTAAAGAGGACAAATCGCAAGGATTGCAATGAACGTCCAGAATACAAACGGCGCTGCTGCCTCCCCGCTAAGCGCAACGAGGCCCGCCTTAGCGCTTAAGAATGCGGCGGTAACGTCAGCAGGAAGCAGTTTGGCGATTCTGTCCTGCGGCGTATCGTCTGTCCGAATTGGTCCGGCCATGCTTCGATCCCCTCATCAAAAACAGGTACACCGAATACAGTTAAAAATTGTGTTTTTGCCTACGTCAAGGTACTCCGATAGCGGTTCCCTGGCGCTTGTGAGCGACCAAGGGGCCGTATTGATAAGACGTTAAACCGGCAGAGCGCCATTTTCGCGAATGCTTTGCAGTCCTCCGAAGAATATCGTTAGTGCGGGTGATCCATCGCGCGCCGCGAAATGGAACAGCCGGCCGCGAACTACCGATTGAGGCGGCCGCCCCCTAACCGAATTCCGTGACCTATTCTGAACGTCATCTGCGACCGGAGAATGATGTCGATCGCTAGGGTGCTGTTCTGCTCATGCGACTGGCACCGCTGCTGTGAGTACCTCCATCTTTGTTTCTACCAACGCGATCACATCAGCCCTCACGACATTCTTTCCCGGACAGTCGTGATGGTCGCGAACGCAGTCCTTGTGGAAGTGAAGACCACGCTCATCGTAGGTGAACGGCAGGGGCTTCAGCCCAAGCTTATTGTGGAGGGCGGCCAGTAACAGGACGGCACCGTCGCGCACAGCGGCCCCAGGACCTGAATTGAAATCTTCAAGATTGAATTCTCCGACCATCTCAATGCCAATCGATCGCAGATTGAAGCAGCTTGCGTGCACCCCGGGTGCGGAAGGATCGGAGAGTTCAAAGATCGGCGTCTCAGTTTCTGGTGTTACGAGATAGTGTGGGCCGGTGTGCCAACCAAGCGCCCGCCATGATCCTTCCATGTTGATGACGAGTTGCTTGGCCGAATAGCTCATACGATTGTGGGCCCACTGTGCGAGCGACGGTGCAGATGTGTTGTGCAAAGTGAGGAACTTGCACCAAGTGCCAAGAGACTGCCCGGCGAGGCGCGCCAGTAAAGCGTCGCACGAGAACGGGATAACCTCGTAAAAGTTAGACATTATTTCTCCGACGCGAACCACCGCAAAAGGAACGGCATTGCGGATGAATCGACCAGATATTGATGATGTTGTACTCCTTAATCCAAGTCAAAACTACCTGTATTGCACATATCACCGAGGATTCAGTTTTTTCGGCGTGCGTGGCTCTTCGCAGACTTCGGTTTCCGTGGTGGTGTGGTTGACGCCGAGTCACCCTGGATCAAGCTTGTGACACTCGCGAATAGACCTGGGTCATCGAGCACATAAAATACGCCGCCCCGACCATTCTGGCTGCTGCCACAGTTTTGACCGGCGCGCGAGGCGCCCTGCTGGTTCATATCGCCGAAGATGCTGTAGTGCGTATCGCCCGACGTCGACACACCGACCTTAGCGTGATTGAAATTTCCACCGGGTCCGCCCTTGAGGCTGAATGTGTGCCCGTTCCACTGGCCTGTAGTGGCAATCTCGACGGCGCCCGGGTTATCGAGGCGCTTGTCCCAGCAGGCAATATGGGTCGACTCGGTGGTACTATAGATTTGCGGATTAGCCCACCAGGTCGCGACGCGGAGCGACACGCCGCCCAGGAGGGCGGATACCATTTGCCATGGCGGAACGTGCAATTTGGATGGCTTCGAAATCAATATAACGCCGCTCGACAGTATGTCCTTGATGTAATTAGTGCTGGTCGATTTTCGGCCAAGATTGTTCGCCAATGCCGCTACGTTACTCGGGCCGCTGACGTTTACGATTTGGATGTTGCTGGAGTCGGTAACGACGCTGGCGTTCTGGAGGGCTTTCAGCACCTTCACGACATCGTCTTTGTTTAGCTTCAACGCGAAGAAATGCTGGCTGACCAGAACATTATCGTCTTCCACACAACCCAGTGTGTTGCCATCCTGCTTGCGAGGGTAATGTTTACTGCCTGAGGCGGGCCATGATGGAGTGGTGACCTGCAGCACAAAACCGTCGCCATTCGCGTCCCAGGCGAGCATGCCCTTGGAATGCCCCCACGGCGCTCCGCAATTACTTGTGCAGCCTTGAATTTCGGGATCATCGTAGAACTGATCGTTCCAGATCACGTAATTGATAGAGCCGTTGTAGACTTCATCGAAGGTGGCGCCTAACGGATCATTGACGCTATCGCCCGCACAACCGCTTCCCTGCTGAAGGGTACCGTTGCCTTGGCTGGCATAGACGAATTGCTGTCCGAAACCCTTCGACGTGTAGTTTTGCACGCTCCCGCCAAAGATGCAGGCCCTGGCCGCGCCCGGGCTACAACCAGGGAAGATGGCCGAGTTGAGCTTGAACATGAACCACCAATCGACGGATTGGCTCTGTTTCAGCAGAGGTGTCGGCGCATCGGCGGCATAGCATCCAGTTTGGTAGAGTGGTGCGAGTACCATGGCGATAGCTAAGATCGCCAGACCAAGAATTCGTTTGCCTTTCATCGTACATCTCCAGCGAGTTTCACTCCGCCGCTACGAGAGAGCTAAATGGTGCGAATTCCGTCGGGCGGCAGCCGTTTGGTGTAGTCGCCGCCTCTCAAGTAGGCCGATTCATGGATGAGGGAGCGTGACGGGATGGTACGGCGGCGGCCGAGATTGGGCCGACGTTCCCATTTGCGCTCTTGCCAGTTGTAATGCCGCTTCCACAGGATCTCGGCGAGCCACCACCAACGCTCGAGCGATTCGTGCATGTCTGCAGTGGGATTTGGCGGCGTGTAAATGTCCCCCGACCCTCCCAGCACAAGCGTCATTTGTGCGTCATCGACCGCAAGCTTCGCTTCGATAGCTTCCTTCAGCATCCATTGCAGCGCGATCTTGGACAAACCGCTCTCGGACTCGCGATAACCCCCGCCTACGTCGCAATGAACGCCAGGGAACCAAACCTGCCTAAGGTCCCTGGGCCCACTCTGCTGCGGCGGATCTCTTGGGATCCAGAGATTGCTTCGGAAGAACGCCCGACGCTCGTCGATCGAAATAGCGTGACGACCGATCTCGATATCCGGGTTGTCGGCAGTGTGCGGCAGTTTCAGCGGGTTGTCGTACCAGCCGACGGAACTCACAGTGTCCCAGACACCGACGAACCACGGCTTGCAGTCCTTGGTCGAAAACGTCAGCTTAAAGTCGTACGCGAGTTTGAAATACGCTTCCTCCTCGACCGTACGATTTCCAGGTTTGCCGTCGATCTTGTGAATCGCCATCAACATGCGGATGGCGTACGGCACCAGCTGGTCGTTACCCTTCGGGATGAGCCCATACATGTGCAGCAGCGACGCCACTGCACGGACGGTGAACGCGCCGCGACTGAATCCAAACAGGAACACGCGGTCGCCTTCCTCGAAATTCTCCATTAGGAAGACGTACGCATCGCGGATATCCGCCTCGAGGCCGTAGCCAAAAGCCATGCCGAGAATGTGGGTGGCCGTACGGGTAGTTTGGATAAGCGCGCCCGGCGGCTCCATCGTCCCCAGGCCGGGATGGTAATAGGCCACTTGGCGCGTAGGATCGCGTACGAGGGTCGAGAACAGCTTCACGACATTCGTTCGGTCTTGAGCGAACTCGTTCGCCGTTCCATCGCAACAAATGACAACGTTCTTCGGCATACCTCTGCCCCCGAAGAGCGGCAGCGCCAAAGTAAAGTAATGTGAAATCCTCAACCGAAAATTTTAATATGTCAACAGGTAACTGCCCAGGTGCGGATTGGTAGATCACGCGGGTCGCAGGGAGGCTAGCCGGCATTTAGGGTCTTGGGTCAGGGCTTGGATGATGTCCCAGCCCTGCTTTTTGGCGGTCGATATGAATGAGCGGATGACAGCAAAATCGGCTGCCGAAGCGTCGCAGCGGAAACCGCCGGAGATGTTCTGCTTGACCTTCATCATGCGGCCGTCGCGTTCGGCCTGATTGTTAGTGAAGGGCACGGCCGGGTCGTGGAGGAAGCGCAGCGTATCTTGCTTGCGCGTCGATATTGGAGATCGGGCGGGTGGCCCGCGCCAAAGGTCCGGTTAATCACGATAAACTGAAGCGGCGCTATCGCCAGTTGTTGGATGCAACCAGTCGGGTGGTGGGACAGGCAAAGCGCTTCTCCGAGGAGATCGTCGGCGGAGTGAAGCGGTCAACGAATGCGTTGACGCGACCGGCGCTGGAAGGCTTGCACCAAGAGCTTGATGAGATGACGGCGCGGGTCAAACAGGTGATGAAACAGACCAGGGCGCGCATCTTCCGCGGCAATACGCGCAGCGAAGGCAAGCTGCTCAGTCTGTTTGAGCCATCGACCGAGGTCATTCGCAAGGGCAAGGCCGGCAAGCCCAGCGAGTTCGGCAAGATGGTGAAGTTGCAGGAGGCAGAAAACCAGATCATTACCGACTACAAGGTCTATGCTCGACGGCCGCATGATTCAGACCTGCTGATCACAGCCATCGAGACGCATCAAGCCTTGCTGGGGCGTATGCCGCGCCTGGTGGCGGCGGACGCGGCGTTCTACTCCGCCAAAAACGAGGCGGCAGCGAAGGCAAGAGGCGTCAAGCGTATCTGCATTCCTAACCGCTCGACCAAAAGCCTCGAACGCAAACTTGAGCAACGAAAGCGCTGGTTCCGCAACGGCCAGAAATGGCGCACTGGGTGCGAAGGCCGGATCAGCGTGGTCAAACGCCGACATGGCCTCGATCGTTGCCACTACAAGGGCTTCATCGGAATAAAACGCTGGGTCAGCCTTGGCGTCATCGCCGACAATGTCGTCAACATCGGTCGAGCTATCGAAAAGCAGACGGTTCCTTAACCGGGTCCAGCGCCATCAAACTCATGCGAGGGCCCGCCGGTCGTCCCCGGCGGGATGCAGTGCAGGACGTCATTGACCACAATGCTGATAAACGTCATTTTTTCGCCGGGAAGTAGCTAGTAGGTCGGAGCCAACGCACCCCGCCACTCTTTCCTTACAGTAATATCAGGTATACGGTCTGCATCGGCACTCCCGAATCCGCAAACGCACGCGCTGCAAGAAGCTCACGATCGGCCCATCTTCTACTCTTTGAATAAAAATGGTAGCTGTTGCATTGAGGACCGTTACGAGCGACCACTACTTGGAAAAGCCTTTTACCTAGAGCAGTGGCTTCCATGCCACCGATGCACTCTCTATTGATCGTCTACAATACGCGCCGTCTGAATGCGGGCATTATTCCACGAATACTTCGAGCAAATGGCCTTCAGTACTCCGTGGTGTCAAAACAAGAGTTTCTTGATGCTCACCCAGCGCTAATCCCAAGCGGAATTATCCTCCTTGGTGGATTTCAAACCCTAGCCAACAACCAGGATCGAGAGCTGTGGAGAGTTGTTCAGAAAACAGAACGACTGATACGAGATGGCAGGTCAATATTTGGAATCTGTCTTGGCGCACAAATTCTCGCTAAAATCCATGGAGCGAGCGTCGTTAGACACCCTGCCGGGGTGCGGGAAATAGGCTACCACGCGGTTCTAAAATCAACTCCCTTTACTGACAGTTATATCCCCGAAGGACTCTATTATCATTGGCACTACGACATTATTGAAGGTCTGCCGCAAAAGCACGTGGTACTTAGAAGCGCGTTTACCCCAATCCAAGCCTTCAAGATCGGCCGTCACTTCGGAATTCAATTTCACCCAGAAATTACAACGGCTACGCTGCGCGAGTGGCTCACAATTGGAGCCCATCGACTGTCTGATCCCGGAGCACAAGCCGCTTCAGATCAAATCCATGCACATCGCGATCACGCAATTCAAAATGCAACTAGGCTAAAGGTAGCGGTGGCTCGTTGGTCTTCTCTCCAGCGCTGAGTTCGCGGTAATATGACGGAAACTCGTCTCCCGGCATATAACCTGTCGCCCATCTCATATCATCCCTTCCGAGTTCACCGAACATTCGGGCCTGTATTCCTTCTGGAAAGGCCTGCGCCGGATTCCACACTCCGATTCCATTCCAAGCCACGGTTGACCCAGATCGCGGTACGCCGATTTGTCCCGGCTTTGGATGGATCGTGGCACGAAAATGATCTTGGAAGACCCGAGAGACAACCTGATACATTCGCAAGCTAACGTTCGTGGCGGCGTATTCCAATGCTGCCTCCACCGATCTTAAATTGAGGGTCTTCGTGTAAACGAGTGGGTGATTTTAGGGCTGCAGGCCCGACAAACCGGTGGATTGCGTATGACTTTTGCATTACGGCTGGGTTCGGAATTTGCCATGAATGTTGGATGGCACGAGCA
>Ga0187872_10004029_pt1 | contig 11319 bp, 6 predicted proteins | sample June2016WEW_16_4_FD_132973 | JGI IMG/M metagenome (GOLD analysis project Ga0187872, IMG submission 132973) | Peatland microbial communities from SPRUCE experiment site at the Marcell Experimental Forest, Minnesota, USA - June2016WEW_16_40 | ecosystem: Environmental > Terrestrial > Soil >...
ATACTTGCCCCGTGGGCGTGGCGACGCAAGACCCGGAACTCCGCAAGAAGTTCCGTGGTCAACCCGAGGATGTGATCAATTTCTTTTTCTTCGTGGCGGAAGATCTGCGGAGAATCATGGCGGAGCTCGGATTCAGAACGGTGAACGAAATGGTCGGCCGCGTCGATTGCCTGACCCAGCGCCAGGACGTGACGCACTGGAAGGCCAAGGGAATCGACCTGTCCGCGATTCTTTACGATCCTCCGATGCCAAGTCACGTGGGGCGACGCTCGATGCAGGCGCAGGATCATGGTCTCGACAAGGCGCTCGATTGCAAACTGATCGAGATGGCGCATGAGGCCATCGAGAACGGCTCGCGGGTCTCACTTAGCATGACGATACGCAACATTCACCGCACCGTGGGGACGATGCTCAGCGGAGAAATCGCCCGGAAGTATGGCTCCGCCGGCCTGCCGCATGACACGATTCGAGTGGACTTCACAGGCTGCGCCGGGCAGAGCTTCGGCGCGTTTCTGGCCAAAGGGATCACGCTGACGCTGGAAGGCGAAGGGAATGACTACGTCGGCAAAGGACTTTCCGGCGGCAAGCTGATTATCCGCCACCCACGGAAATCGGAATTCGTGCCGGAGGAAAACATTCTGATCGGTAACGTCTGTCTCTACGGAGCCACGAGTGGCGAAGCCTACTTCGGCGGCATGGCGGGCGAGCGATTCGCCGTGCGCAATTCGGGTGCCACGGCCGTAGTGGAAGGCGTGGGCGACCATGGCTGCGAGTACATGACGAACGGGCTGGTCGTCGTGCTCGGGCGGGCCGGCCGAAACTTCGCGGCCGGCATGACGGGAGGCATCGCCTACGTGCTGGACCGCGCGGGCGACTTCGGGACGGTTCGCTGCAACCGTACGGAAGTAGATCTGGAGCCGGTCACGAACCCGAAAGACATCGAAACCCTATACGAGTTGATTGCGCGCCACAGCGAGAATACGGGCAGCCCCCAGGCGAAGTGGATCCTTGAGAACTGGGAGGCCACACTTCCGAAATTCGTGAAGGTGTTCCCGCACGAATACAAGCGCGTTCTCGGCATCCCGCGAGTCCCCGCGGGCGTCATCGCAGCGCACGACCCGAAACAGGTGCGCGGGCAGGTGAGCGGTGGGTAAGGTCACGGGCTTCAAAGAATACGCGCGCGAGGTACCGGAGCGCCGCTCCGTCGAGGTGCGCGTCAACGACTACTTCGAGGTTTACCAGCCGTTCCCCGAAGAGAAGGTGCGCACGCAAGCGGCGCGCTGCATGGATTGCGGCATTCCTTTCTGCCATACCGGCTGCCCGGTGAACAATATCATTCCAGACTGGAACGACCTGGTCTATCACGATGATTGGAAGGAAGCGATTCGCGTGCTTCATGCCACGAATAACTTCCCCGAATTTACAGGGCGCATTTGTCCGGCTCCTTGCGAAGCGGCCTGCGTGCTCGGCATCAACGAGCCGCCCGTCACGATCAAGGTGATCGAAAAAATGATCGTGGAGCGGGCGTGGAAGGAGGGATGGATCAAGCCTGAGCCGCCCGCGGTGCGCACGGGCAAGCGCGTTGTTGTCGTGGGGTCTGGGCCGGCCGGTCTTGCGGCCGCACAGCAGCTGAATCGCGCAGGCCACCTGGTGACGTTATTTGAAAAGGCAGACCGCATCGGCGGTTTGCTGCGCTACGGCATTCCCGACTTCAAGATGGAAAAGAGCGTCCTCGACCGGCGAGTCGAGCAGATGATCGCAGAAGGCGTTCGCTTCGAAACGAAAGCCCATGTGGGTCACAGCATCCCTGCTGCAGATCTTCACAAGGAATTTGACGCGATTCTGTTGACCGGGGGTGCCGAGCATCCTCGAGATTTGAAAGTGCCCGGGCGCGATCTGAAGGGCATTCATTTCGCCATGGAATTTCTGCCGCAGCAGAACAAGCGCAACGCGGGCGACGACGTCCCGGATCAAATCCTGGCGACCGGCAAGAACGTGGTGATCATCGGTGGAGGCGACACCGGCGCGGACTGCCTGGGCACCTGCCACCGGCAGAAGGCAAAGTCGGTCCTTCAATTCGAAATCATGCCCATGCCTCCACAGGAGCGGGCTCCGAGCACACCCTGGCCTTTGTGGCCGCTGCAACTGCGAAGCGAGAGTTCGCATGAAGAAGGCGGCCTGCGAGATTGGGCCGTCGCGACGACGAGCTTCACCGGCAGGAACGGCCACGTGAGAAAGCTGCACGCGATCCGAGTGGGTCCGCCCCCTCAGTTTGAGGTTATGCCCGGCACGGAATTCGCGGTGGATGCGGAGCTGGTCCTGCTAGCGCTCGGCTTCACCGGACCAGTGAAACAGGGAATGATCGAACAACTCGGTTTGGAACTGGACGCTCGCGGCAATGTGGCCACGCAGGGTTACGTGACATCAGCGCCGGGAGTTTTCGCGGCAGGCGATATGAGGCGCGGCCAGTCGCTCGTAGTGTGGGCGATCTCCGAAGGCCGCAGCGCCGCGAAAACGGTCGACGAATACCTCATGACGAAGACCCGTCTGCAATAGTTTTCCGCCCCGCAGACAGCTTAGCGCACCCGCAAGCGACTTAACGTTTAGCTACTTCGCGCAAATACGCGAGGATCGACGTCAAGTCCGCATCGCCATAAGACCTGATTACCGACGAATGCCTCCACGCGCTGCCTTCCGAGAAATCCACCGCGCCTGAATCAACCGTTGTCAGAACCGGAGGCGGAATCGTCAGGTCATAGAAGACCACCGGCCGGGCGCCCTTTCGCACGACGAGGGCCGGCATCATCTCGCCGCCGAAAGCGGCGGTAGTTACCTGCGGCGTTGCCAGCGCGCGCAAGGCCTGAACATCCGCCGGAACTGTGGCGATGGGCGTTGCCACAGGGATTCCGATCCCATTGATCTCATGACAGGTGGAACATCTTCCAAAGCCGCGGAACGAATCCGAGAACAGGTCACGCCCGCGAACGGCTTCCGGCGAAAGCGGCGGGCCAGCCGGTTGAGCGGGAGCCTGTCCCACATTCAGGTCCGGGTTGGCAATCCCGTTCAAACCGGCCACATAAGCAACAACGGCCATTAGCTCTGCCGGGGGCAGAATCTTGTCGAACGCAGACATCGCCGTGCCCGGCACGCCGTGGCTCACCGTATCGCTTATGAACGCCTGGTCGAAGCCACGGGCTGCAAGCCGCGGAGCGCCGGCGGGCGTGCCCCTCGCTCCGTGGCAGTATCCGGTGGCGCAACGCAAGTTGAAAACCTGTTCGCCTTGTTTCAGGACGTCCTGCGTGTTTTGCGACCAGGCCAGCGCCGGGCAAGCAAGGGTACAGAGGACGAGCAACAGCAACGAGCGCGTCATCTCGATCCCTCGGGCAACGCGAACACGACCAAAGTCGAGCCCTGGCGCCACGACTGGTCTGGAAACAGTCCCGATGCGAAGGCTCCGACCTGCGACTGCTGCCATCCCGTCGGCGTAGCGATGTATTGCCGGCCGTTCACCTCATACGAGATTGCTGATCCACGATTCCCTGCGCCTGTCTGAAAACTCCACAGCTTTGCGCCCGTACGCGCATCGAGGGCGAAGAAGTCGCCTTCGGGATCGCCGGTGAAGACCAGATCACCTGCTGTCGCCAGCACGGAAGCCAGCAGGAGATACTTGTACGGATAGCTCCACAGGCGCTTTCCGGTCACCGGATCCCAGGCGTCGACATGACTGTAGGTCGTGCGGCCCGGCGGCACCTTGAGTTCGACGGCCGCGTTGATGGCGAAGCCTCCCTCCTCCGGTGGCTGGCTATTGGGGGTTATGTCGGCGCAGATTTCGTTGATCGGCATATAGACAAACCCAGTGCGCGGCGAATAGGCCACCTGGTTCCAACTCTTGGCACCGGCCGTACCCGGGCACAGCGTGATGGTTTTGCCAACCTCGGGGTACTTGCGCCCGACCACCTCGCCTCCTTCAGTGACGCCCGTGATCCACGTTTGCACCTCGGGCGTGGAGAACACGCCCAAAAACTCCCCGGTCACGCGGTCGAGGACGAACGTTATGCCGCTCTTGTTCACGTGCACCAGGATTTTCCGCATTCGCCCCTGCACTTCACGATCGATCAAGACGATTTCATAGGCGGAGTCAAAGTCCATGATGTCGCCGGGTAGTTCCTGATAATGCCAGCGCAACTCTCCTGTGTCCGCGTCCAGGGCCACAATGCAATCGGTGTAGAGATTGATGTCCCTGCCCTGACTGGTGCCCGGGACGCGTTCGGCGTCGTAATAATCGGGGGACGGATTGCCCGTGCCCCAATACACCAGGTTTAGTTGCGGGTCGAACGAGCCGGTCGTCCAAGCGGCGCCGCCGCCAAACTTCCAGCTATCACCCTTCCACGTGTCGTGCCCCTTTTCTCCCGGCCCGGGGATCACGTCCCAGCGCCAGGCCAAACGTCCCGTCTTCATGTAGAAAGCGCTCAGGTGGCCGTGGTGCGCCACGTCCGAGCCGTTCTCTCCGACGATCACTTTGTCCTTCACCACCAGCGGCGCGGCGAAAATATTGCACCCGCACTGCATGGGGTCTTCAACGCTCACCTTCCACAGTTCGCGCCCGGTCTTCTGGTCGAGCGCAACGAGGAAGGCGTCGTTCGTGCCAAAGAAGACCTTCCCGTCTCCCACTGCGACACCGCGATTCTGCGCAAGACCTGAAAAGCTGCCGGGACGTCCGGGCCGGGGCGGAGGGTAGACGTAATGCCAAATGATGCGTCCCGTCGCCGCGTCCAGCGCAAAGACCTGATCGCGCGCGGTGATGAGGTACATCACGCCGTCAACGACAATCGGGGTGGCCTGCAGGTTTTCGGCGTAGTCCCCCGTCTGGAAGATCCAGGCGGGCGCGAGATTCTTCACGTTCGTTGTGTTGATCTGATCGAGCGAGCTGTATCGCCAAGCCAGTTGAGTGCCACCAGAACTCGGCCAATCGGCGTGGGTCGCGCCATCCTGGGCATACACAGACGCAGCCGCGAGCAAAAAGATACTCAACAATTTCATGGCGCGCGCCATAGGAATCGTCCTCATCGCTGACCACTCACGAGCGGCCGGCCTTTCCCGTTTTCATCCTCGCCTCTCTCATGCGTTTGGGCCAGATGCCGCTTTTCCCCGGCGAAAGAATGCCGTTCGGATCGACCGCGTCTTTCACCGTTTCGTGAAAACGCCGCAGCGCGTGATTGTTGTAGGAGTAGACGTCCGAAACCGTGTCCATGTACGCGATATGGGTGCGGTATTCTCCCCAACCGTGTTCGGCCGACACTTGGACCAAGCGCTTGAAAATCTCGCGGCTTTTCCTGTTCTTCTCGACATCGTGCTCGATGGGAAAGCCGAAGAGGAGAACGAAAGATCGCGGGAAAAACGACCAGGGAAGCGCGAAGAATTGGTTCCTTGGGGCTACGCCAAGTTCGGCGTAGGCCTCGCCAAACACCTTCAACACTTCGAACACGGCCTCGCCAGTCATCGGGATGATCGGCGAAAAATCCATGTGTCCCTGAGCGCCCGCGATCAGCGCGAATACCGAAAGATTCGGGATGCCCAATGCCACTCTGGGCGCGTCTTCGGTCTCCTTCAGCTCCAATGGAAACCGATACGACCTGCCGTCTTTGAAAGCGGCCCCCGGAATGGCCGAGAATTTCTGCTGCGTATATTCCCATTGGGCGTCGATGACCTTGGCAGGCCCCCAGAAGTGCAACTCGACACTCCAATAGGGAAGGTTCTTCTCCTGGCCGAGCCGCTCCATCTCTGCGATCGAGGGACCGCCCGGCGTGTCCAGGACTCCTCCGCCCTGCGACGCCCTGTAGTTGAGCAGCGGGCTTTCGAGCAGCATGGTTCCCCGGACAATCTCCGAATTCATCAAGTACGACAGGATCTCCACGAAGGGCACGAGGTCATCATGCTTTTGCACCATGACCGTGCCATCGCGATAAGCCTCGGGCTCGGGCATCAGCCACAACCCCATCTTCGTCACGACGCCGAAATTGGATTGCGAGAACATGCCGTCGATATACGGACCGAACCCATACTTGTACTGCTGCCACGTCTTCGAACCCGGCAGCGCACCCATGCCCGTCCGCACGATCTCCCCGTTGGCGAGGACCACTTCCATCCCGCATTCGGCGGCGAAGTGATCGCGCATGGGAGTCCGCCCTCCGCCGCGCTCGAGCGAGTTGCCAACCGGGCTGCCCCAACCGGGATCGGGCGGGTCGATCCACACCTTGAGCTTGTTGTCCTGAATGTAGCGGTAGAGATCGAAATAGCTGACGCCTGGCTCGACCAGCGCATAGTGGTTCTTGTCGTTCACTTCGAGAATCCGGTTCATGCGCTTGAGATCGAGCACCACGCTGCCCGACAAACGAGGCGCTGAACCCCCGTACGCCAGGTTCCTACCCGTCGAGATCGTCCACAGAGGAATCTTGTAGGTATTGGCAATCCGGACGACCTTCTGCACCTGCTCCACGCCTTCCGGCGCGACCGCCGCGGACGGAACCGAATCCTCTTCTTCGTGCCAGAAGGGCGAATAAGCGTCGCGATAGAGGTCCACATCCTCACCGCTCGTAAAAACCCACTCCTCGCCTACGGCTTCCTCAAATTGCTTGATCGCGTCGGCAAAATCACCGGGACTCACGCCAGGCGGAACCTTCATCGCTTGCTCCCTTTGCTACACGCACTCAGGTTGCCGCCGAGACGGCGATGTCGGACAGACGCTGGAAACGTTCGATGTTGGCTGACTCTTCCATGACGCCGGCCGAGAGGTAGACGAACGTCATGTCGCGTTCCGGATCGACCCAGAAGCCCGAACTGCCCGCGCCAAAGTTGCCGAAGGTCCGGGGCGACGTGAGAGTTCCGAAGTGATGGTGGCAGATGGCTTCTCCCCGCAAAAAGAAGCCGATTCCGAGATAGGCCGGAGAGGGTTCCCAGCCGCGGCTGATCGCCAGCGGCTTGAAGAGTTCGTTCGGCCTTTCGCCCGTTTGATTCCGGGTTGCCATGTCGAGGATCGTCGGCGAGATGATCCGTGCGCCGTCAAGCTCGCCGCCGCGCCTGAACATCTCCGCGAAACGGAACATGTCCGATGCGGTGGAGATGCATCCAACCCAGGGCATCTCCGCCTTCTCCTCTTCGAAGGCGCCGTTGGGGCCGAGGTTGCTGTGCCCCAAGTGGTCGATCGGCGACTGATCGAGGAAGATCGGAACGATGTGGCGAGCGCGCAGATCCTTGCGGACCCCTACCGAAGTGTCCTTCATCTTCAGCGGAGTCAGGATTTCGTCTTCGACCAGTTGCCGGTACGAGCGCTTCTTGGGGTCGGTGCGGCGCACCGCTTCTCCCATCAAGGCATGCGCCGCCATCGGCGCATAGGTCACGAGTTTCCCCGGCGCCTCGATGGAGTGGACATACTTGCAGATGGCCGCAATGATCTCATCGAGTTGGTCGATGTACATGCCGGGCTTAGGCGTAAAAACACTCGGCAGGCCCGAACTGTGCGTCAAAAGATGGTAGAAGGTGATCTCTTCGCGCTGGCCGCCCGAGAATTCCGGAATGATCTGGGAGATCCTGGTAGTCAGCGCAAACTCACCGCGCTCGATGGCGCGAAACACGAGGACATTGGTGAGCGCCTTCGTGGTGGAGAAGAGGCTGAAGACGGAACCCTTGGTGACCGGCCGCTTGTCCTTCAAATTCGCATGGCCGACAGCCTCATGGAGGCCGATCACGCCGTGCCGGGCGACCACTATCACCGCGCCGTAGTACAAGCCGCGCCTGACGTCGTCCTCGATGACCGATTTCAGGTGGAGAAGCCTGTCTTTCTCTAAGCCGTGTTGATCAGCTCCCATTTGACGCCTCCCTGGGCTGGTGCAGCTGGCTTCGCGCTGCGTGGCCGGCCGGACCGCTTGTGTGCCTCGGAAAAGTCTTTGTTGCTTACACCGGGCGGGGTTCTCATGGACACGCGGGCGCCATTATATAGACGAGCCCATAGCTGTCAACCCGAGCTAGACCTTGGTGGAAGCTCCTAGAGAACTCGCCACAGTTCCACGGGGACGCTTCACGCTTGACAACCTGTTCCACCAAGTAGTAAATCCTCTCCCATCAACCCGCGCTGGGGGGCGCGCATCCCCGGGCTACAGTTCCAGACAGATTGGGCATCGGAGTATTTCGCGTGGCAAGTCTCCGGATTGTGTCGACCGACGCCGTTCCTCCACGGGAGAGGTTTTCCTTTTGGAGCGACACGATACAGACCTGGGAGCAGTTCGCCAAGTCGCGCTTCGTGCTACCGCGCGGACGTGCTTTTTGCGGGTCTCTAGAGTGTGGGGATCTGGGGAATCTACAGCTTTGCAAACTGAAGGTTGACGCCCACAGTGTCGACCGTCCACAACAGAGAGCGTGGGAGAAATACACGCGCAATCTGGCGGTTGTGTTTCAGGTGAAAGGCCACTCCTATTTCGAGGAGGACGGCACCCGGATTTCGCTGTCTCCCGGGGAGTGGAGTGTCAGCGGCATGCGGTCGTGGTCGAAACTGGTGTTCGTTCCCAATAGGGTCGAACAACTGCTGCTGATGCTTCCTGATGCGCAGCTTCAAGGGTTCCAAGTCCACGAGAACCTGCGGGCGCGCTCCTTTCCCAGCAGGAAAGGCCTCGGGAAACTGATCTACCAGCTCCTGAATACAACTCTTGCAGAGCTTCCCAACCTGTCCGAAACCTCGAAGCGCAGTGTGGCTGCAACGATCCATGAACTCTTGAATTACTCGGTTTTGGAGTATGCGGGCGACTATCCATCCGTATCTTTCAAGGAAGCGCTGTACTCGCGAGCGTGCGCATACGTCATGCAGAACGTTCGCGATCCCGGCTTGAATATCCAGCAGATTGCCGGCGCATTGCGCTGTAGCAAGCGATACCTGCATATGGTCTTTGCGAATAAAGGAACCACGATCGGCGATTTGATCTGGAAGGCGAGACTGGAAGGCAGCCGAAGCGATCTGCAAAATTCGGCGCTGGCCGGTCGGTCGATTACGGATATCGCATTCTCTTGGGGATTCAACAACTACACTCATTTCAGCCGCAAGTTCAAGGATGAGTTCGACATGTCACCGCGAAGTGTTCGCGCGAAAGGCAATTGACTTCCCCGCGTGTCTTGTTCTCTATAAGAAAACTGATTTTGCACCCACGGCAAAGTTTGGCGGCCCGAGAAGATTAGACTCCGCGCAAATGTGCGGTGGTTCCTAAGGGGTTGACGACCGTTGACAGCGCCGCTTGCCGCACATGGTTTCCTTCCCGGCAAACGAGCGACCACAAAGGGGGGCACATGAAAAAGTCAGCATTCACACTCGTCCTCTTCCTTGCTGCGACGGTGGTGTGGGCACAGGCCATCTCCACGTCCCAGATCAGGGGAACGATCCAGGACACAAGCGGCGCGGCCGTTGCGGGCGCACAAATCAAGCTGACGCAGACGGCCACGGGGACCGTGCGAACCGCGACCAGCGGGACCGACGGAAGCTACTCGCTGCCCGATCTGCCCGTTGGGTCGTATCAACTCGAGGTCACTAAGGAAGGCTTCACCAAATACCTGCAAACCGGCATCGTGCTGGAGGTGGGCGCCAACCCGATGATTAATGTGAGCTTGAAGGTCGGGGCGGTGACCGAAGAAGTTCAGGTCAACGCCGAAGCTGCCATGGTAGAGACCCAAAACACTGGTGTCGGTGAGGTGACGCCTCCGATAGTGGTTCAGGATCTCCCGCTCAACGGACGGCAAGTGACCGACTTACTTTCTCTATCCGGCGCTGTCGGTCAGGGTCGAGCTTTCCGAGCCTCCTATCCTTCGTCCGCCGTCATTTCGGTCGCAGGCGGCGCGCAGGGCAGCGTGGCCTATTGGCTGGACGGCGGCACGCATAACGATCCCCTGAGCAACCAGAATCTTCCACTCCCCTTCCCGGATACTGTTGAAGAATTCAAAGTCGAGACAAGTTCCCTGCCCGCGCAATACGGCACACATCCTTCCGGCTCCGTTAACGTCGTCACGAAATCCGGCACGAATGTATTTCACGGCGATGTCTTCGAGTACGTGCGCAACTACATTTTCGATTCTAAGAATACGGCCTTCGCCGCGGCGGCCGAGACAAATCCCTTAACGGGTGCTACTTTCGGTTTCCGGCCACCCCTCAAACGCAATCAGTTTGGCGGCACGGTCGGCGGACCGATCAAGAAGGACAAGCTCTTCTTCTTCCTCGGCTGGCAGGACACAATCCAGCGCTCGACGAACCCGGCCCAGACAATTCTGCCCACGGCTGCGATGCTGGCCGGCAATTTCCAGCCGTGCCTCGGAAACGGAAGCGGGACTCCTGGAAACACGCTCGTTCTCACAGCTCCTTACGGGACTGGCGGCTTCGGAAAAAACCAGACGAATCCAGCTAATTTCAGTCCCGTCATTATGGCCCTCGAGAGCTACATGCCTGTGGCGCCTGCGGCACCGGGGAACGAATGCGGCACTTACAATTACCAATCGCCGTCCAACTTCACGGAAAACCAAGGCTTGGCCAGGATTGATTACCACATGAGTAACAAGAATACAATCTTCGGCCGCTACTTCATCACGAATTGGGTTCAGCCCCCCGGCGCCCCTGACAAGCTGCAGGATGGAAACCCGGACCTGCTGATTGCCGCCATTGACGGTCAGTTCAATCGCGTGCAGAACCTGACTCTCGGCGATACCTATCTCATCTCCTCGAACATGGTGAACAGTATTCACGCAACCGCGAATCGCAGCAGAAACCTCACGGTTGAAAACACGACCGTCGACTTGAACGATCTGTTTGCAGCCGCTGGAATCACGTCGGGCATCAACATCTACCAGCAGGGTCCGCCCAATTTTCCGCACTACATGGCCGACTTTAATCCGACCGGAGGAGGACTCTTCGGCCTCACTCCTTCTACGCCGAGTCTCCAGCCATACGATACCCTGGAGTTCTCCGACGATCTCTCCTGGACGCGCGGCGCCCACCAGCTTTCCTTTGGTGTCGATTTCATAAACCTCAGAGCTTTTGCCCACAACTATCTCAATAACCAGGGCAATTTCCTGTTCGATGGCAGCCAGACTGGCTGCAGCGCCTGCCCAGCTTCAGGACTTTCCGATTTCCTATTGGGCGAGACGTCGGCAGCCGGCGGCTACACGCAGGCTGCCCCCGTTCCTTCGCTCCAGCACCAGAACGTCTTCGCCATCTATGCGCAAGACGCCTGGAAGGTGAACCGCAAACTAACCGTTACGGCAGGCCTGCGGTGGGATCCGTTTTTCGGGCAC
>Ga0187872_10004037_pt1 | contig 11304 bp, 13 predicted proteins | sample June2016WEW_16_4_FD_132973 | JGI IMG/M metagenome (GOLD analysis project Ga0187872, IMG submission 132973) | Peatland microbial communities from SPRUCE experiment site at the Marcell Experimental Forest, Minnesota, USA - June2016WEW_16_40 | ecosystem: Environmental > Terrestrial > Soil >...
CCCAATCTGGAAAGAAGTCGAGACAGGTTCGCTACCCAGGGGACGCGGACATTGTCGGTCGAGTCACCGCGGTCACGATGTACATTGCAGAGATGCGGTAGTTCAGTGCAAAGGTGTGCCTCTTCCTTGCGACGGGTTCGGCCGCGGTGGGAGAGGCTATTGAAGCCTTGCGGAGTGGGGAGGAATCACCTCTTGACTCTACTGCCTCCGTGCCTCAGAAAAACACTGGAGCAACCAAGTTTTGAAGGTTCCGCGATCGGGATCGAACTGGCTCGCCGTCCGGAAGATAACCATGAATACCTTCTCGACCATCTCTTCCGCTTCGCCATCATCGTGCAGGATTTCGCGTGCGGTTCGGAAGACCAAATCACTATACCTTTCGTACAGGACTGCGAAGGCATCATTGCAGCCTATGCGCAGGGCCGCCATGAGATCTTGGTCACTGAGCATCTGAAGGCGAGAGGGGGAGAGGAACAAGGCTGTCAGTTCGTCGTCCGATAGAGACATGAGCCGGAACCTCCTCTCTGACTTCAAGAACCGTCCAATTTTATGCCCATCTCGCCTGCAAGCAACATTGTGAATAACTTCGCCTCCGGTGCCCGTGGACGAACGGGAATCGCAATACGAGTTTCGCGAACGCTTGGGAAGCCATGATGTCTACGATTCTGCTTATGTGCGGTACGTTTCTCCTAAACGGAAACGGGCCGGATCGTTACTGAAGAGAATATGCGGTTCCTGACGGATGCCGACATCCAAGAATGGAATGACGCTGTTGACGAGTACCACCAGATGATCGGTTCGGGAGAGACTCAATAGTGGTCCCTCTGCCGAGAGCGCGTGGGATTGAAGATCTCCCGACGCCAGCCTTTTAAGGGCCGATATTAACAGTGATTGCAAGTACTTAGAGGTGCCTCCCGGCGCTGTAAGTTATTGATAGTCACAGCAGGCAAGGCCAACTGCCGGTAAAACTGCCGGTAAGTTTTGTTCGCCTTGTGCTCTTCTGGCGAGCAGTCCGCGTACGCAGTGTTGATCGCGAGCCGCCCCGATGGCCACCGCCGTGGGAAACGGTTAGCGTTCGCAATTGGTGTTGGGTTACTTCGTTACGAGCTGGGATTTCTTGAACGACTTTGGCTTGTCAAAATAGGTGACGGGCGCGAGCCGCCACTGCGTAGGCGTATCAGAGATTCCAATTGATTGTAGGTATCCCGCGATTCCTTTTGCCCACGGCTCCAGATTCCGTAGAAAGGCATTGTAGTCCTCACGGAATCCCTCTAGCTCGTCAAGTACATGCTCTGGCGGCGGAGTTGCGGCAGAAGTAAACAACCTCTGACTTCGCAAAGCATAGCTCGAATTGAACTGTTGCACGAGGTTTGTCAACTCTCTACAGCGTGCCAAGAACTGTTCGAGAGACTGTGTCGGGAACGTCAACTGTTCACGGAAGGAGAAGAACCAATTCCCGATGTAGTCCCCGGCGAGAATCTTCTCGACCTCCGCTGCGTTTTGAGAGCAAGCCGATCTGACGATGTAACGCAGCGACCGAGTGTTGTTGTCTGAGAGGAACTCGGCGAACTGCTCCACAAACTCTCGCAGCCGAGCGTCGTTGGTTGCGATGAATTGCTCTTCGCGTTTGCGCCGTTTGATTTTGTGCAGCCAACGAGCCAAGCGCGGCTTTGCGAACCATACAAGAACGAGGATGCCCAGAACGATAATTCCATCCAGTATCCATGGCTTTGAAAGCCACGGATACTTGGACATAAGGGCGATGACGGACGCCGCAAAGGCAAGTGATGCCGTCAGAAGTTTGAGAACCTCTACCGTGAGTTCACGGGAATTGGAATTGGTAGGAACGAGAGGTTCCTCCTCGTCTTCGTCATCAACGAAATGCGTCATTCAGCGGATTATTCACGACCGCCGAACACCCCGTCAACGTGCCGCATGATCCGCTCGGCCCAAGCCACGGCATTTGAAATTACAGATTGAGCACGCGGGCTGATACCGTTCTGTCGAAACTCCTCTTCGCGAAACTGCTTCACGACGAGAATCCCCGCGATGATTGCGATGACGCGCTTGCGGCCCTCGTCCATGAAAGCATCCTACACTTTCGCTCTTTGTTCGTCTACGTGTGCAGGTATACAATTCCATCAAGGTACTGAGTGAACCTCACAAAGCTCAATTTGGACGAAGCTCCCAAGCCGAAGGCTACAAATTTCGGTGATCAGAATTCAGTGGAGGAGTTTCTAGAGAATAAGAAGTTTCGGCAACGTTGCAAGAACCTGCGATGCGCTCCGATACAGCTGCAACATCAACGGTTGTATATGCCCATGTGTGACGAAGGCAGATTCGACAGAGAGGGAATTGCGGAAGCCTTCGAAATGCCGAGCACAAAAGTGGGTCGTCTAAGCCCGGTAATTAACATGGCGATACCGAGTTGGGCACCGTTCATAAGTTGCCCGCTCAAGTGCATAAGGATACAAGAATCGCGCGGTCGCGAAAATTGAAAAGGTTGGCAAGCAGGGTGCAAGTTGGGTTTTTCATCATGTCCTGAAGCCAGCGGAGATATTCTGGGCAGCGGTCTGGGCTTGGTTGTTCAAGTGATTTGTTAAACGAGCGGACGATCTTCAATGGCGAATGCGGTAAGTGATCCCGACGCAGCGTTTCAGAACGAACTGAGGGTGTTCGACAACGACGTTGATGAGGTCATTCAGTGCTTCTACATCTGGCGTACTGTTCACGCAGCCGCTCGGAAGAGTCGAAGAGTCTATGATCTGCTGAATCGAAACGCCGGATTCTGGGTCGTGGCGCTCGGTTCTATTCAGGCAAATTCTCTGATCGCTTTGGGGCGAATCTTTGACCGAGGCAAAGACACCCACAATGTCGGGCGGCTTCTCAGGCTCGCAGCGAAGAATCCTGCAATTTTCTCGAAAGCTGCTTTGAGGCAACGCAAGGAAAAGGATTTGGCGAACGCCAGCCACTTGGTTGATGACTTCATGAAAGGCGTGAAAGAGCCAACGACCTCAGACTTTAAGCGGCTTGAGCAATTCGTAGAGGCAAGACGGAAAGTATATGAGAAATGCTACAAACAACTGCGTGACAAGCGATATGCGCACAAACAGAGGATAGACATGAGCGGTATCTTCGCGCAGACGAATACACGAGAACTGGCCCGACTCGTGACTGATCTGAGTAAGCTGCACCGTGTGCTATGGGACTGGCATCACAACGGCCTGAAGCCACGCACCAGTCGTCTGCAGGGTACGGCTGGCAAGCAGATACCACGGGACACACGCAAGTTTCTGAAATCTCTTACCTCATTAGCCGCTGGTAAAATGGAATGACGGAGCATTCCATGAAGCACAAATTCAGCGGCGAGACCTGCATCTACTGCGGAAAGGCTGCGTCGGAATCGTCCGACCACGTAGTAGGGAGGAAGTTTTTCTTGGTGGAGAGGCGGGATAATCTTCCGCAAGCTCCTGCCTGCAAGCGTTGTAACAATCGAAAGTCCCAGCTGGAGAATTACCTGATGATCGTCCTTCCGTTTGGGGCGAAAAATGCGGACGCAGCGGACATTCTCCGAAAGTTGGTTCTACCGCGGCTGGAGAACAAAGCAAATGCCAAGCTGTTCCGAAAATTACAGGATGGCTATGCCCGAAGCGGAGGTACGTCAATTCCCTTCGAACCCAAGCCGATGGAAGAACTGTTTGAAATGATCGCGAAGGCATTAGCGTGGCGGCACTTCGGTGTGCGCCTCGCGGAAGGTTATTCGGCAACTGCCTCACTGTTCTCGAACGAGGGTGAAGCATTCTTTGAGCACATGCTCTCCAGTGGAAAGAATCGTGTGTCTGGAGACCTGGGCGAAGGGACGTTCTCGTTTGAGGGCGCGCAAGCCCCCCAATATCCAGAATTGACTGTGTGGCGGTTTCACATCTATGGCGGCGTGGATTTCGGCGGCGACCCGGAAGTTTATGGGCCGTCTTCACTCGCCATCGCGGTCACAGGGCGCTTGGAGATGATCCAAAATCTGCGGTACTCGAGTTTCCTGAAGAACCTCAAGAATGGGAACGCTCCAAAGGTCGGACGCAACGATCCCTGCCCGTGCGGTAGCGGGGAGAAGCATAAAAAATGCCACGGCTCCGTCGCCAAGACTCAAGACCGCGCTGATGCCATAAGATCTGGTCAAGCCCGTGCCGGTTCCATGAAGCCGATAGTTGCAACGACGTACCAACCGATTGCTGCCCACGGATACAGCCCGGCACAGCTTGAAGAAATGACGCGGTTGCGTTGAGATGGACGAGGGCCGCAAACGCTCAACTACTGCTTACGCTCTCAGGTGGACGGGACGCGGTGACTGTAATCTCTTCGCCCTTAGTCAGAATCTTCCCGACGTGGGCCTTGTAACGCTTGTTGAGGGAATCGAACTTGGCTAGGCCGTGGTAGAGCGGTGCTCCTTCAGGCGTACTGATGCTGACAGCAAGCACGTCTCCTGCTTTTAGCCCAAACAGTTCAATTATCGATTTGGGCAGCGGAAACCAAGGTTTGTCGTCCTGAACGTCAACGTGGAACGTCACGCTGATGTGTCGGGCTTTCATGGAACTGACCCTCTTAGATGCGGACGAGTTTCACTTTTTAGCGGCCTTGATCTTAGCCCATCGTGCTTTCTGTGCTGCTGCCATCTTTCTGCGTGCCGCTGCGGACACCTTGCGCTTTGGCTTCTCGACCGCAGCTGTCTTGTTTGCCGATACACCGTGGCCCGTCTCAGCACCCAATAACGCCAACACCTGTTGCAGTCTTCCGATCTCGGCCCTGACTTCCTTGACAATATTCTCAACGCTCAATGTGTTTCCCCATTGTCGCCAGATGCGACTGGACAATATAGCACTTTCTTACACGAAGCCCGACGCTCGATTTTGCAAAGTCCAATCGTCGTTTGATCCAGGGGTTATCAGACAATTCCCAGCCTGTCATTTTACGTTACGACCTCTAGTTGAGAAACCAAGAATAGGCCTCCTCGGGGCGAACAAACTCGCTGACGGATTGCGCCAGATCACAGAGCGGGTCCAAAGAGTCGGCGTACTGGTTTGTCCAGTCGATAGCCTGTTGGGGCATTCTTCTCCTGTTCGGACAGGTCAAGTTGACCGGCACTCTCCTGCATTGACTTCCCAAACCTTCGGAGACGCGCGGCTTCCTCCCAATTCTGCAGGGGACTTCGACTTATGCAGTGTTCGTGAGATCCATCAGGTCCCGTCAAAACTGAATTTCATCCGATGTAGTAAATCTGAAGTGTCGTACGGCTTTTTCTTTTGTGTCAGGCGACCAATTTCGGCGATCAGATGGAGCCTCCGCTTTGCTCGCGAGCAGATCACATAAAGCAATTTCGATTCTTGCTCCCGAGCGCGTTCCGCCGTTCCATGAATAATCGTCTCCCAGTTAGGTACATAGCCCCGAAGCAATCCGAACGCAATGACTGTGTCGTATTCCTCGCCCTTGACCCCATGACAGGTGTTAACCACGACGCCGGCCGGATGGCTGAACAACCGGCGAAAGCTCTCTACGTTGGTCGGCAGTCCCTCCTCTTGAGAAGTTGCTATGTGGTTCTCGGCTTTGTTGAAGAAGCCTTCATAGGCCTGCTTCAATGCCACGCAGGTCTCTACATCGAGGTCAATTAACTTAAACAATTGGCTGAAAATATCGCGGAGATATGCGAGCCCTTCATTTTCGATAGAAGAAAGTCCGTTGAGCAACCGGAGAAGGCGTCGAGGCGTGCCGATTTTCTCGGACGGCTCTATTTCAGCAATTACTCGGAGGTCCGCGAGCGCTTCCTTTGCCCAGCGCATTCGCGTTCGCGTCCTTTGGGGACTCGGTTTCGTCAGTACGAGCCTAGCAATCTTGAACCAGAAGTTCTCACGCGAGCTATGAATTGGAGATAGGCCAGGGGCGTCAAAATCAACCTGGGGCAACTCGTTCACGAGTTGGCGAGCGAGAGATTTCACGTGCCACCACTGCGGTGCAATGACGCAAATGTCATTTGCTGCCACACCATCCCCGATCGCAGCGGCTATTCGAGCCGCTATTTCTACCGACAGTCTCTCCTTCGCAACTGTCTGGTTATCGAAGGTGATGAGCCCGTGGTCGGACGCGTATTTCGCCCGTCCCTCGATTACCGGCACATTCGGCCTGAACTGCCGATAAAAATCGATGATTCGTTGGGTTGAGCGGTAGTTCCCTTGCAGCGTGAGATGTTTGATTTCGTCCAGTCCGAATTCGGCCGCAATTTCCTCTGGACTTTTTGTCATTGCGCCAAGCGATTCGTAGATGGATTGGTCTTCATCCCCAACAAAAAAGAGCGTGGGCTTGTTTGATGAGGCCTTGTGAATTGTCGATAGAATGCCATATTGCAGGTCCTGGATGTCTTGTACTTCGTCGACGCAGACGACGCGAATAATCGAAGCGAGTGTCGACGCGATTTCGGGCCCTTCGTTCAATATCCGAAATGCCAAATACAACACATCGTCATAGTCGATCAGTTTCGAGCCTCGCAGCTGTGCTTTGTAAGCCTCAAAGACTGAGCGGGTCGCGTCGTCCGAATTCAGATTTTTTCCGTCGCGTGCGATGACCGTGCTGACCTCTACGTAGGGTGGAAGGCCTGCATCTGATTTCAGCTTTTGCAGGAGTTGATCTGTGTAAAATTCGTTCGCGATAGAGAACCCTCTCCTGAGCTCCTCGCAATATGGAGCGTAAGGGCGCATGATCCATTCCAACGCGAAGGAGTGGATTGTTCCCGCCCACAAGCATTCAGTCTCAACGCTTTCTTGGTCGAGACGGGCCTCGATTTCGTCCGCTGCCCGGTTGGTGAAGGTCAGCGCGATCACGCGCTCACGTCGCGATGTGAGCTCACCGAGTGCTTTGATCACCCGTGCCGTGAGCACACGGGTTTTCCCGCTCCCCGGACAGGCCGTAACGACGACGTTCCCGCCACTCTCGACTGTCCTTTCCTGTTCATGATTCAGACTAATCATTACTACCTGTGTACTCCTCCAAGTACTGGCAAAACCGCGACAAATCATCTTCGGGCGCTGCTTCGCGAAAGGCTGCTACGTAATCGGAGGCATTCAAGTCTTGAAGTCCGACCAGCGACTGCAGAACATTAGCTAATTCGGTGTCAGTCGCAGCAGTCGCAACCACCCTGTATTCAGCCATGCGTCGCAAAGCGTTATCGTTAACACTTGCATAACATGCAAATGCGATGGCCCGGAGAATATAGTTCGGAATAAAGGTCCACGGCGAAAGTTTTTCCGCCAGCAAGACGGCAAACCAGCCTTTGCCCTCCTTTAGGGCCAGCCGTAGGATTTCACCACCGGCTTCTGCGGGGTCTTTAGATTCGAGCAAGATCTTGCTCTTGCTTTTGAACTTAGGATCGCTGTAGATTTCGTCCAGAGCATCTACGACCTCTCGGGAGTTTCCCGCCTGAATGAAGTCTGCCTCAAAGGTGTAGGTTGCAAAAAAGGCCTTGGTCCATGGATTCCCGGAAGTCGATTCGATTAGTTTCGTGCGACGAAAAGCCCCACTCATTTGAGCCGATCTGGCGTGAGATTGCTCCTTCGAGTCTTCCTCCGGATCTGCGGGGAGGGCACTTAGCGACCTGTCGGCATCGGTGACGATGGCACAGGAGCGTTGAATCCGGTGGTCCGAAAAGAGCACCGACACATGCTCAAAAACTGCGGAGCTCATGGAGATTACGCTAAAGCCGAGCTCATCTGGGGTTACGCCAAAAACAGCCTTGAGGATGGCCGGAATCATGATCAATTCAGCATCTCCCTCTACCAGAACGACGCCTTTCGCAAACAAGAGTGTTGAGCGGACAGCGTCGAGATAGCGCTCTATACGCTTAGTCTCCTTCGAGGAAAGTCCGTTTGCTGGTTGATAAACCTCGGCGTGATCGTCTTTCTTCACTAAGACGTTTACACTCGCAATCTTCGAGGCAGACGAGATGTGAGTGGAATGCGTCGATACGATGACCTGAGTATTTACTGAAGGCAGGTTTGCAAATATCGTCTTTTGGATATGCGTATGGATGTGAGCTTCGGGCTCTTCTATAAGGAAGAAATGAGCGACGCGATCGGTGGAGAGCTTGCGTTCATATTCAAGAAGTTTCAGCGCAAGATAGATAAGGTTTGCAGCGCCGAGGCTTTGCTCCTGCAGTTCTCCTCTGTATTCCGAGGTTGAGCCGTCGCCTATCAGAACACAAAGCTTCTGGAGCAGCTTTTCCATCGAGTCGGGGAGAGCCGACATAATGTCCACGTTTGGCCCGTATGTGTGCCCCACCGCTTTCTTGAGAGCCCCTTCGATATCATTCGCCAACTTCTTGATTTCTTCCAGCGAGGAAATGTCCTGGTTGAGGCTGCGGACCTGACCCGTGATGCGCGATGAATCGGCAATTTCGATGTCCGACTCCATACCACGAAGCAAGGTCAAAAGAGGATTGCCCCGAAAGCCACGTAAGTCAGTAATAACGTCACGTAGGGCCCGCACGAAGGTGCAAGCAACCTCTTGATAGACAGGCTGAATCCGGACGCCAAGAACGTCCTGATCGTCTTCCTCTGGATCGGGACAGATACCAGCCTCAAAGTTGCCGGTGCAGGCGGTATACATCTCATCGTCAAGGCAATCGCCCGTTGCTCGGCCTGTAAAGCCTGGCTCGTAGTCATTAATTGTGACTGTTCTAAGGTACTGGGCAATTTCCTCTGGCTGCCCCGACAGCTCAAACAACTGCTTGCGTACCTCTTTCTTGGGGCGGAACAAGAACGTGCAAGTGCCTGTGTTCGAGCCATCCATGTGACCAGCACTGTGCCGAAGAAGTTGGCAGCCCTCCGACGGGTCGAGCTCTGCAAATCCTGCGGAAATGACGATCCAGTGGCCTTGCCAAGGTCCGAGGTCACGACAGAAATCGGATTCTTTCAAGTAGATAGCATTCCGTTCAAGACTTTCGTCGAGAAGAATCCGAAGGGCCTGAAACGCATTGGTTTTACCGGACCCGTTTTCGCCGATGAGGGTGTTAACCCCCGGCGTGAAACAAAACTTTGCCTTGATGAAGTTCCGGAAATTTCGTATGCGAAGCTCAGTAATGTGCATGAAGTGGCCTGTAAGCTGATGTACTCCTCATGGAAGGGAGTGTAAAGCACAGAAATATAATGCGAACGGATAGCGGATGGACCCACCGCTCCAGGTCACACCTAAGTTATGTAGACGGGATGCCCGTTGCTGCTTAGCATTTCCTTATGAAGATTCAGACACTCGCACTGCTCCTGATCGCATCGGTGGGGGTCTGCTGTGCACAAGAAATGCCAACGGGGTGGGAGAAGCCAGGCTCCAAGCTTACCCGTCAAGAATTCAGACGAAAAGACCCGAATCATTTCCTAGTTGTGACAGGTGATTTTAACGGCGATGGGGTCCAGGACAAAGCTCTCCTGCTCGTCAACCAGCGCACCCAGAAGCTTGGTTTCTTTGTGTGTCTCACGATAGCCACCGGTTGTGACTGGTACCGACTTGAGGTTATGGACATCGCGTTTCTGGACGTGATGGGAATTGCGAAGGTCAAGCCCGGGGAGTACGAAACCGCGTGCGGAAAAGGGTACTGGGAGTGCGGGAAGGACGAACCCGAGAAGCTCAAGACGAAGCGCGATGCCGTGGAGTTCTTCAAGGACGAAAGCGCCAGTTCTGTATACGTCTACAATTCAGCGAAACACAAGTTTATCTCGGTCGCCACGAGCGATTGAAGCATCTTTCCCCCGCGCCCTCAACTGACGAAAGCAGGTGGCTTCACTCAAGTTTTCTCATTGCTGGAAAATTTGAGTGCAATTCAAGGCTTATCATCGACTATCGCACGCAGCATGACAAACATGAATATGAGTAGCCTGTCGTTCGAAGACTTCGCCGATTTCATCCGGTCGCAATGCGGAATATCGCAAAAAAAGAAGATCACACCCGAGAGCAAGTTCGAAGATGATCTCGGCGTCACGGGCGACGACGGGGTCGATCTTTTGAGAGCAACGGAAGAGCGCTTCGGTGTTCGGCTTTTAGATGCCGGACACGGCTACAGAAGGACTTTCGATCTCGGCCCAGACGAGTTCCTTTTTAACAGTGAGGGTTGGTTCCCGACCCCCGGCTCGGTTCGAGAATTCAAGGTGGGCGACCTCTACAGCGCTGTGGTGAGATGTCAGAACCGAACGGTGGCAATGATGGAATCAGAGGAGCCAACTTCCATGGCTTCTCCAACGCGAACGACCAATTGGTGGGGCCTCTCCAGCACAGTAGGGCTGTTCGTTTGGGTTTTGTTTTGGCTGAAGAGAGAGCCGAGAACGACGATAGAAAACATCCTCTGTTGGGGGACTCTGGCAGTAATTCACGTCACTGCGATTAAAGGGGCTCGGCAGCGATACGGCTGGCTTTACCTCGCCCCGATCGGTTTGTTCTGGATTCTTGTGATTATCGCGCTGTCCGGGGGCATTACTTACTAAGAATCATTCTTCCTTGAAACAAGTTAGAGTTCTTTGTTGTGATCTTTGCAGAGGCGCAGACTGCGATGAGCGTTGAGAATACCTTCCTCTTGAAGGCAGGAAAGCTGGCTCTGGGGTTCTGCACGTCAGTGTTGCTCGGCATCGCAGGAGGCAGCATTTGCGGGGCTGCGATTCTCTCGCTCAACGTTCTGCTAGGGCGAAGTGGAACCACTGGGGAGCACTTTGGGGATTGGAACTGGGCAGTTGCTGTCCTCGGATTGTGGTACGGAGGATTCTTCGGTGCGTTTGCGACACCCCTGGCTTATGTCTTTCTGGTCCGCAAGATAGGATTTCAAAGAGCCCTTTGGCCTGCCATAGTGGGTACGTTGATTGGAGGATTCGCAGGGGCAATCCTTGGGCCTGCGCCAGTCGCGGTTGTGACAGGGATAGTTGGGTTCTTCATTGGAGTCTGCTGGGCCACTCTCAAACGTTCTACTTCGAAAACCTAGGTGCCTTCCTAACTGCTTTGGTCGGAGTACTAGCTGCGCTCATTGGAAAAGGCCAGCTTGAGGTGCCGACTATTATCTCTTCGCTGCTTTGCCTTTTGATTTGGTTTGTGGAAGCGATGGCCCAGTGACAGTGACTCGGGTACCTAAGTCACGGGGCGGATAGTGCCCATCAGCACACAATGCCAGCTTGCTCTAAACCGGAGATTTGGCGATAATGTATTGGGGATTCAGGCATCCTGCGCCTGTAAATCCGGACACTCGACGCACACGGAGAAAAGTTATGTCGCCGATTGCACATAGCCCGA
>Ga0187872_10004042_pt1 | contig 11291 bp, 11 predicted proteins | sample June2016WEW_16_4_FD_132973 | JGI IMG/M metagenome (GOLD analysis project Ga0187872, IMG submission 132973) | Peatland microbial communities from SPRUCE experiment site at the Marcell Experimental Forest, Minnesota, USA - June2016WEW_16_40 | ecosystem: Environmental > Terrestrial > Soil >...
CCTGGGCGGCGGCCTCGGTGGCGAAGCCGCTGCGCAGCGAGTGGCCGGCGAAGTCCTTGGGGTCGAGCCCGATCCGCGCCACGGCCCGCTGCACCACCCGAGCGATCCCCTGGGGGCTGAGCCGCCCCTTCGCGGGCGTGCCGATGCGGTCGGGACGCCTCGTCGCCGGCCGACCGTTGGGGACGATCCGGGGGAAAAGCGGCCCCGCCTGCTCGAACGCCGCCAGGGTGAGCCAGCGCTCCAGGGCCGTCACCGGGCAGGTCTCGGAGTGGCGTCCCTGGGGGATGCCGATGGTGCGGCCGTGTCCTTCCTGGTCGGTCTTGCTCCGGCGGAGGTGGACGTCGACGCCCTGGTCGACGAAGCTCAGGTCGCTGGTGTCCAGGCTGCTGATCTCACTGCGGCGCATGCCGCCGGCGAAGCCGAGGAGGAGGATGGCCCGGTCGCGGACCGCGATCAGGTCGTTTTCGGGGGTGGCCTCGAGCATCGCCCGCAGCGCGGCCAGCCGCGGCGGCGCCACCTGGCGGGGGTGGGATCCGACGTCGCGGGCGATGCCGCTCAGGGTTCTGCGCACCACCTCGCTCTCGGTCGGCGGGGGAAGCCCGCTCGCCTGGTGGGCCTGGGAGATCGAGACCAGGCGGCGGCGCAGGGCGGCGATGGCGGCATCTGCCTGGGCGCAGGCCGACAGGTAGAGGGCGACGGTGTCGGCCTCGGCGGGGAGGTGGGCCAGCTGGTGCTGCTGGCACGGCACGGCCCAGTGCTCGGGTCCTTGTCACCAGCCGCAAAGTAAGCTAAGCGGCCACCCTCACACTGAGAAGTCGATGCCGCCCGCTTGGCTCGCCCCGGGTCGGTCCGCGCTCCCCGGGTCGGCCCAGCGGCGGCGAGGAGAGTCCACGCCGTTCCGAAAGGTGGTTTCAGGAACTACTTTGCGGCTGGTGACACGTTCGGGAGTCCGGGGCCCCCTTGAGCTGCCCGCCCCACCCGTGGTCCCCGGCGTGGACTACGCCCGCCTCGAGGACCCTAGTCTGAACATGCGACGAGGCCTACCCGATGGCGCTCAGCATGACCGGGAGGCCGGGCACACGGGCCTACCGCATCGACACGGGCGCAGGCCCCGGACTACCATTCGTTGCCGGTGATGCGATCAGTGGGATTCGTCAAGAAGGGTGGCGATGCGCGACCGGTGGTGCCCTAACTGCGAGCGGTTCGTCTCCCCCACAGGCCACGGGCCCGGGCTCGTGGCGTTCTGGGTTGTATTTGGCCTGATCGTCTTTCCCCTCATCGGCTTCGGGATCGGAATCGCCGTGACCCCGCCCGGGAGCCAGGAACTCATGCTTTCCGGCGGGGCTATCCCCCTGGGTGGCGTTTACGGGATCGGTTTCGGACTCTTCCTGTGGCTGATCGGAATCATCATCGAAGTGAGTCACTACCGGCCGCGGTGCCCCATTTGCCGGACGGCAGCCCTCCGGTGAGCATTCGAGGAGGGGGAGTATCGCCGCCCTCGTGGTCGTGGGACAATTCGTGTCCCCACTGCGGCTCGGTGAATGTCGCGGCAGAAAGGCGCGACCGCCACGAGTTTCTGTCTTGCGAGGCATGTGGGTACCGCTGGGCGCTGCCCTCCGCGAGCCAGCGACGCGGGCACCGCCGACTTGTGACTGTCATCGTCAGTCTCCTTATTGCCGTTCTGGCCGCTGGGGGGGGCGCGCTGGCGTATGGAGCATTGGCACGGGGAAGCCCTACCGCCCTGCTCCCGTGGGCGCGGCCATCTTCCACTGCGGTGGAGGGCTCGGCCCCCGCAACAGCGCAGACCTTCTCATTGCCCGCGCCTTCGAGGCCGACGACGACGCTGCCACAGCCCGGTGTTCGCCCGATCATCTTCTTGCCGGGCATCATGGGATCGTACCTGACCGAGGCGAACGGTACCGAACTCTGGCCCGATGAGCAGGGCATAGCGAACGACTACGCCTGTTTCAGCGGCGCCGAGGTCTCCAATCAGGTGAGCCTGATGGCGCCGCTTCAGCTCACGCCCAGCGGCGCAGTACCAGCCGGAAGCACGGTGGGCGTAGCCAACGGTGTCACCAACCCCGTTTTCGCGTCGGCCGGTACAACCGCGATGGGCGGCGCGCTCACTGCAGAGTCCTACCAGAAGGACTGCGGCATCGGCGGCATCCTCGGAATCTTTGGAGTGTTCACAAGCTGTGGTTCGGATGTGTGCGGTGGCGACGTCTACTACGAGGCGACAGCCGCCAACGCCGAGGCATCCGGATACACCGTGGTCCAGTCGGACGCGGCCGCCGGCCTTGCCGTGTGTCAGGGGAACCCCCGGTGCTTCGTCCCGGTGGGTTACGACTGGCGGTTGAGCGCGGAGACAAACGCCGTTCAGGTGCTCCAGATCATCAATGAGGTGCTGAGCATCACGGGAGCCGATCGGGTCGACATCCTCGCGCATTCCCAGGGCGGCTTAGTCGCCGAGGCGGTAACCAAGATGCCTCAGTCGGTCGGGAAGATCTACCGGATTGTCACTCTCGGGACGCCGTACCTCGGGGCGCCGAAGGCGCTCAGCACTCTGCTCTACGGCACTCCGTGCCTGGACAGCCAGTGCGCCCTCAACATGGGGGTCGTCCAATCCCTCGCGGAGAACTACCCGGGCCTCGCCGAGCTACTCCCTTCTGAGGCGTACTACTCTGCCTACCCTCAAGCCGACTCGCCCCTGATCGGATCATCCGGCGGTGCTGCTTCCGGCGGCCTGACCTATGACCAAGCGCAGCAGGCGATCGCCGGTCAGCTGGAGACGCTCAGCTACCCTGCCTCGCCGCGGGATGCGAGTCTGGTCAATGCCGCGATGCAGGTTCACCAGGCCGACGACGCATGGGCGCCGCTCGATCCCACGGTTGGTCTCCTCCGCATGATCGGCTACGACGCCAACGACGCCAGCCCGAGCTGCACTACCGCTCCGTGCGATCCCGCCATCTACCTCGCGCCCCAAGGCGACACGATCACGAGCGTGGTGGAGCCGTCCGGGAGCCAGTCGGCCGAAGTGGTGGACGGCGAGGGCGACGGGACGGTGCCCCTCTACTCGGCGAGCCTGTACAACCCGGCGACCGGCTTCGATGATCGGGGCGCCGGTCGTGATATGTACTGGTGCGGTCTCTCGCACATGGGCCTTGCCCAGGACACTTCCGTGTGGCAGAGTGCCGAGGCCTACTTAGAGGGGCAGGTGAGCTACGCCACCGATGTCCTGGGGGCCGCGTGCCCAGGGGGCGGGTTGGGCACGATCGCCGGCATGAACCTGGTCGGTGCCGCCGCCAGCGAACCAGCGGGCGCCGTGGGCCCGGGGCCGACGTCCGACACCTCATGTTCACCGGCGGCGACGCCTACCGCTCCGATGCACACCTCGATCACCATCGTGAACAGCTCGGCAACCGACTCCCTCGATCTCTACTGGCAGGGTCCGGGTTGCCGATCGGAATTGTACGCAACGATCCCACCCCAGATGCAGATGACGCAGAGCGCCTACGTGGGTGACATGTGGCGCCTGGAATCGAGCTCAACCGGAGTTGTGATTGGCACGATATCCACGACGGCAGCCAACGGGACGGTGGTTGCTTCCTAACCCGGAATTGCCCTGATGATCTCTAGCGGGTCAGGTGAGCGGATTGCATAAGGATCGTCGCACGCGACGGTGGCTTGTCAGACGTGTGCGCTCTGAAGTTGGCTGCAGGCGGCGCTGCCATTGCTGTGGATGTACTCGTGATCGATGACCTTGAAGGTCGACTGGCCGACTGTGCCCACGCAGATGTTGCTCGTGTCGGCAGACGGCAGAGTGAAGTCGGGCGATCCTGTCGGCTGGCTTGAGACAACGGTCCAGCTCACTGTACCAAGGGTGCTCGCGATCGTTTGACAGCCGGTGCTCGAGTCTGGCCCGGTCACCTCAATACGGGTGTCGTCACCGTTGGTAGGCGCAAGGAGGCAGGAGGACGCTGGTACCGGGGTGGGGGTGGAGGCTGGTGCCCCACCGCCGCCAAGTGAGACCGAGCAACCGGCAAGGAGGGCGGCGGTCGAAATGGCCGCGGTTAGTCCTGCAAGCCGATTCACGATTGACCGTATTGCCACCCTATTGAATGCCTCTCGCTCGGTGGGGCCGCTGTTGTCGCGTCCTGAAGGCCGGATGACCTCAGTCAGGACGGCGCGAGTCTACAGGGAACCCGGCAGGCTCTACCAGAGGCCCGGAGCTAAGGAAGGGGCCGTCAGCCGCAAAGTGGCGCCCCTGCTCGTCGACCGTGGCAACGAGCGAGCGCGCCTCATCGTCCGCATGGAGAGGTAGGCGATCTGGAGCCGGCGAGCTGGGCCCGGGCCCTATCCAGTCACCCAGGATCACCCTCACTCCCCTCGTGGCTGGCGGGATCGACGCCGACCTCGGCAGACCCCTCCGGATCCACGGCCGCTGCCCGAGTGATCGTGACGGCGACGGGGGCGCCGAGCAGCAGCTCGGCGAGTTGGGGGCCGAAGGGATCGCCAGCGCCCTCCAGCTTGCGCAGATAGGTGGTGGTGGTGGCGAGCGAGGCGTGGTCGAGGGAGTGCTGGACGTCCTCGACCGACGCCCCCACCTCGCGGAGCAGCCGGGCGTAGCTGTGGCGCAGCGCGTGGACCGGGCGCCGGGTCGGGAGTTCGGCCTGGGCGGCCGCCCGGGTGATCAGCCGGGTGACGTGGCGAGGGCTGAGCGCGTCGTTTCCGAAGCGGCCGGGGAAAACGGGGCGCTCCGGCCCGGTGGGGACCTTGCAACGGCGCGCATAGGCGAGGGTCAGGTCGCGCAGGACGGGGAGGAGTGACCGCTTCTCGCTCTTGCCCCCCTTGCGGGTGTAGGTGTAGGTGCCCGCCTCGAGGTCGAGATCGCCCCACCGGAGGCGCAGGATCTCGACCCGGCGCCGCCCCGACAGGAGGTACCAGAGGAGCAGGCAGCGCAACCGGGCCCCCTCGTCGTTGTCGGGGATGGCGGCGAGAAGAGAGCGGACCTGGTCGGCGGAGAGTGCCGTGAGGTCGCGGTAGGGCTCGGCGGCGCGGAGCTCGATGCTGGTGGTGGGGTCATCGGGGCGCAGCCCCTCCCGCACCGCCCAGCGGTGGTAGCGGCGGAGCGCCGCCAGCTCCACCACCCGGGTCGACGCTGCCCGGGGCCGCGGCTCCCCGCCCAGGCCGAGGCGGGTGGCGCTCCGGGCCAGGAAGGCCTCGACCTCCGCCGGGCTCACCTCCAGGGGGTCGCCGACCTCGCGGATGTAGCGGCTGAGCGCCTCCAGGTAGGTGCGGCAGGTGCCCTCCGAGAGCGCCAGGAAGAGGGAGCGGCAGAAGCCGGGGATGGTCTCCACCCAGAGCGGCACGGGCTCGCCCCGGCGGCTGGAGGGGACCACGGCGGCGAGTGGGGTGTCGCGGGGGTCGACGCTCTCCTGGGCGGGGCCGGCAACGGAGGTTACCCGGTTCCCCGCGGCTTCCAGCGGCTCTGCGACCGACTCTGGGCCTCCGCCGCCTACTGGCATCCGGCCGCCATCGGCCATGGCAAATTCCCGGTGCGGCACGAGCGGCTCTCCTGCGGCGGCCATGGACGCCATTGTAGGGCATGTCCCAAAAGATGTATTTCGGGACATGGGCATCGGGAGCCTTTGTTCACTTTGCGCGACACCCCCCGGGGCAAAGGTACCCCCGAATCCCGGTATCATCCTCTGGTGGCTCGAACAGCCGTTCCGAAGCAGGCCCCTGATGAGGCCGCCGCCAAGGTCCGCGGCGAGCTCAGCGCCCTGGCCCGGGAGCTCCGCGAGCGCCGCCAGCTCCTCGGCCAGACCCAGGTGCAGCTGAGCAAGAGCTCGAAGGTCTCCCGCACCGTCATCAACGAGATCGAGGCGGGCAGCCGCTTTCCCTCGGTGCGGACCTACGCGAAGCTGCGGGCGGCGCTGGGCCTGGAGCCGCCGGCGGCGTCGTCGATCCCCCAGCGGCTGCCGGTCCAGCTCGAGGAGGACCTGGTGAGCGCTCTCTGCGCCGGCCTGCTCGCCCGCCATGAGGCCAGCCTGGCCGACCTGGCCTCCGCTCTCGACATCGCCATCCCGGCGGTGCGAGAGAACCTGGAGCGGGTGGCCGAACGGCTGCGCCCGGTCGGCTACACCCTGACCGACGATGGCGGCACCGTCCGGCTCTGGCCGCTGCCCGGCCCGCCGAGCGAGGTGGTGCGGTGCCTCACCGAGGTCGAGGAGACCGTCGAGCCATCGCCCGAGCAGGTCGGGATCCTGGGCATCGTCGCCTACTTCGACCGGATCACCCGGACCCAGATCGAGGCCTTCCGCGGCCAGGGGGACGGGGCGGTGGACAGCGCCTCGGTGCTCGACCGCATGGTCCGCCAGGGGCTGCTCGCCAAGGTCCGCGCCGACCGCGTCATCGGCGCCCCCTACGTCTACTCGGTCACCACCAAGGCCGTGCGGGCGTCCCGCTACCCGAGCGTCGAGGCGATGCGGGCGGCGATCGCCTCCCGGTTCACCCCGGCGGAGCTGGCGGCGATCGCCAACGCCTTCGAGAAGGACAGGGAGAGGCTGACCCGGGGGGTGCGGAACCCTCGTCACCGGGAGGTCGACGCCGCGCCCGGGTTGCCGGACCCACTCAGTCCGGACTGACCCTCCGGCGCGGGTGCAGTCGGCGAACGGGCGCCTGGTCGATGCGCTCAAGCTGGTCCGACGCGGTGGCGAGGAGCCGGGCGTAGCGCTCGACCAGCTCGGCCCTGGCCCGGAGCAGGTGCTGTCCAGCGTCCTCGGAGGAGAAGGCAGCTGTGAAGGTGCACGAAACTGGCACGATCAGCGGTCACCAGAACTGGCACTGGAACGAGCACGAAACTGGCAGGGCTCTTCCGCCTGATCGGATTGCCTGGGCGTCAAGAGACCGGGTTGACCCCCGTCCCGATCTCAGCAGGAGCGACGCTCGAGGCGCTGGAGACTTTTGGCTCAGTGCCAGTTTGATGCCCGATTTTCTGCCAGTTTCGCGCTCGCTTTCCTGCCAGTTTCGTGCACCTTCACACGATGGCGGCGAAGAGGAGGCCGACGGCGGCGACGAGGGTGGGCCAGTCAGGGCTCGCGGAGGTGGTGGCGGCGATCAGCACGGCGCCGCCAGCCTACCAGTGACACCCTGCGTGATCCGTGGCAGGAGGCGTCGCTAGCATGAGCCCGGGCAAGTCCCGAGGCTAGCCAAGGGAACTCCCGCAGTGGGGGCAGAATCGGGTGGCGCTGGTTACCGGCGCGCCACACCCGCCACACTTGAGTGGTTGACGTTCACCGCTAGGGCTGATGGAAGCTACTACCCGAACGTCAACCGGGCCCTTCGCCCATGTCTGTCCCTCCCAGATTACCGAGAGCCGGTCGGAGAAGCGCTCGGCGATGGCGCGCAGCCCGTCGAATTCGGAGATGCCGCCATAAATCACCCCGAGGGGGGCGGTCTTGGCGCGGACATGGAGTTTCCAACCCCCTCCGTCAGTGGACACTTCGAGGCGCGTCACGTCGGCGATTTGATACGCGGTCACGAGATCGGGCAGATCTTTCCGCTTGCCAAAGCGGGGCTTCTGCCATCGCTTCTCGCGGACCACGAGGTCGTCGCCCTCGATGTCGATCGAGCCAAATGTCCAGGTGACCACCGCGCCTCCTTGGGATGGAGGGCCATTCGAGCCTGGAGTCTAGGCGCCGGCACGCCGCCGGTAAAGCGCCTCTAGCTAGAGGGGCCTAGGTGCCGAGGCCCCAATACCAGTCCGTGTTCTCGAGTTCGTGTCGATCTTGGCGGGTGGTGGTGTGAAGGTGCACGAAACTGGCACGATCAGCGGTCACCAGAACTGGCACCGGAAGGAGCACGAAACTGGCAGGGCTCTTCCGCCTGATCGGATTGCCTGGGCGTCAAGAGACCGGGTTGACCCCCGTCCTGATCTCAGCAGGAGCGACGTTCGAGGCGCTGGAGACTTTTGGCTCAGTGCCAGTTTGATGCCCGATTCTCTGCCAGTTTCGCGCTCGCTCTCCTGCCAGTTTCGTGCACCTTCACATCAGCCCAACGGTTGGGTGTCGGGAGTCCGGGCCCGGGTCCTGGGCCGTGAGGGGATCTGCATCGATCGGCGCCTTACGGTACGCCCGGTACGTACGGTATCCCCGGCACAGACGGTAGTCGCGGTGCGGGCGGCACGGCCAGCGCAGCCCGTACGGCCTGTGCGTGCCGCACGGGGTCCACATGCGGTACTGTACGCACCGTGGCAGTTTTCACGATGGTCCAGTGGAAGGGAGGGGTGGGAAAGTCCACCCTCGCGGTCCACCTGGCGGCTGCGCTTGACGCGGTTCTCGTCGATTTGGAACCCTGGGGTGGGGCGACCACCTGGTGGGCAGGCCCCCATGCCGCCTCGGTCTGGCAGGCGCCCGGACCAGCGCCGGTTCTCCAGGCCCTGCGGACGGGGCGTACCCCACGGCCTCGCAGTGGGGGAGCGGGCCGGCCGCCGCTCGTCCCGTCTCACGAGCAGCTCCTCACCATCTTCGACGGCGCCCCCACCGAGGCGGCCGCCTGGGCGTGGACGCCCGAGGGGCAGCCGGCTCTGATGGTCCCCACCCCAGCCGGTCCCCGGCGCCTCTCCGACGCAATCCGTGACGGTCTACGGCAGTGGGCTACCGCGTGGGACTGCCATGTGGTTGTTGACACTCCGGGTGGCCACGGTCCTCTGGCTGACGGCGCCGCGGCCGCCGCCGACGTGGTCATCCTGCCGATCACCCTCGATCAGTGGTCGGTGCCCGCCCTCTGGAAGTTCATGGCCACCTACGCATCGCGCGTCCGGTGCGGCCTGGTCGTTCCCAACAGGGTGCGGGACCGAGTCAGCGACGGCCAGTGGGCGGAGCTGCTCACCTCGGAGGGCGTCATTCGCCCACCGTTTCGGCTGGGACCAGCGGTGCAGGAGGGTGAGCTGCTTCACAGCGCCTCCCGCCCGCTGACATCCGGTGGGACCCCCGGCGTGTCGCGCGCCGCGGTTCTGGACCAGATCGCAGCCGTGGCCGCCGCCGCGGCGGCAGCGGCGGCTTCGTGATGGCGGAGGTTCTGATGAAGGTGCGCAGAAAGCACACGGCCTACCTGACGGAGGAGCTGGTCCGGGCTCTCGACCGCTCCTACTACGAGCGTCGCGTCACGGAGCCCATTTCGAAGCAGGACTTCTTCGAGGAACTGCTCTGGCGGGGACTTCGCCTGCGCGGGTCGTCCCCCTTCTCCGCGCCGGCGACTACCGCTGGACAGGCGGCTCCGCCGCTCGCGCCGCCGACGCCAGCGCCGCCCGCCGCTGCGGCTCCGCCCGCCGCTGCGGCTCCGCCGCGCCAGCCGCATGCCTCCTCTCCGGAGCGCCGGCGGGTGAGCGCTCTGGACCGTCTGCGCGCACAGGCGGAACCCGGGCGCCCCAGCCCTATCCGGAGCGCCGCCGACCCCGGCTGATCCGACAGTCCACCTTCAAGGTCATCGACCACGAATACGTCCACGCCTACGAAATTCGACGCGACGTGCAGTCAACTTCAGAGCGCAAACCTCTGACTCGGCCGGGGTTTTCAGGTCGAAGTGGCTAGCAAGCGCCTGCCTGCTGCGCTCCGTACGTAGCCTGAGCGACTGTGAACTGGCCACCGTCCGGCGAGTCCAGTTGTGCGATCAGGTCGTTGCACGAGAAGGCCTCCGTGCTCAGGTACTGCTTGGCCGATTGCACGGCTTCGTTATTCCAATTCGTCGTGAGACCGTCGACGGCGGCCGTCGCCTGAGCGACTGTGAACTCGCCACCGTCGGCCGAGTCCAGTTGGTCAATGAGACCCTGCTGCGAAAAGGCCTCCGTGCTCAGGTACTGCTTGGCCGATTGCACGGCTTCGTTGTTCCAATTCGTGGTGAGACTGTCGACGGCGACAGTCGCATCGTTGACCGAGAATCCACCACCGTCCGGCGAGTCCAGTTGGTCAATGAGGCCCTGCTCCGAAAACGCCTCCGTGCTCAGGTACTGTTTGGCTTCCGCTACTGCGCTCTTCTGCTGCTGTGTCAGGGTTGGGCCGGCCGGTGTTGGGGCTGGTGTGGCCGTTGGCTTCGGCGTTGTCGCCTTGGGCGTGGCGGTGGCGTTGGGCGTCGCCGTGCCGTTGGCCGTCGCCACGGCGCTCGGCACCGCTGTGGGCGTAGCCGTGCCCCCTGTTGATTGACTCGTGCCGCAACCAACGACCAGCGCGGCGCATGCCAGCACTATCGCTCCAAACGCTCCCCGAGACTTCACGACCTTCCTCCAGTCACACCGAAAGAACCACGTGGCTCCTCAGGTGAGCTGGTCTGAGAGGGTCAGTGCGCCGAGATCATAGCTCCGAAAGCAGGAAGCCGTCGTCACGTAACCGTAAAGGCGCTCCCCTGTCGCCAGCAGTAGACTTGCGCCGCGCATGGGGGGCTTGGAGGGTTCAGCACTGTGAAGATCGTGGCCAACATCATCTGGCTCGTATTCGCCGGGATCTGGCTCTTCCTCGGCTACGTGATCTCGGGCATCCTCAACTGCATCTTCATCATCACGATCCCCTTCGGCCTTCAGGCGTTCAAGCTCGCGGGGTTCGCGCTGTGGCCATTCGGCCGGACCGCCGTGCCTCGCCCTGGTGCATCGGCCGCAGGATCGGGGTGCGGGAACATCCTCTGGTTCGTCTTGGGTGGTTGGTACATGGCTCTCCTGCACTTCATCACCGGGCTTCTACTCTGCATCTTCATCATCACCATCCCCTTCGCAATCCAGGACTTCAAGCTTGCTGGTCTCGCACTTGCGCCGTTCGGGAAGGAGATCGTGAGCAACGCCGAAGCACAGCGCAGGCGGGCCTACTACAACGCTGGCGCGACTACCGGCTGGCAATCCCCATCAACCCCCCCACCGGCTGGGGCGAGCTCCGACCAGAACAACATCGCCTTCTAGGCCCCGGACTCCCGAACGCGCGACGAAGTCCAACCTGGAGGCTAGCACTCGCGCGCTCGGCTTCCAGGAGGAGCGCTACTTGCTGGTGGCGCCTACGGTCTGGGCGCGGCGACCGATCGCGGTCGCACCGTGGTCGGCCGCACCCAGATGAGGCGCTCGCGGGGAGTACCTCTCGCCACTATCCTGCCGTGGCCGGCCCGCTGGTGCTCCCGGGGGGAGGCGTGGGTGCCGGTGGGTCGCTCCTCCTCGGGCGGGGACGGCGCCGGCGCGATCGACCAGGCCCGGTGGGCGATGACGCTGACTCGGTGGCGATCGCGGTGGCGGCCAAGGTGGCCCTCGACGTAGA
>Ga0187872_10004043_pt1 | contig 11290 bp, 8 predicted proteins | sample June2016WEW_16_4_FD_132973 | JGI IMG/M metagenome (GOLD analysis project Ga0187872, IMG submission 132973) | Peatland microbial communities from SPRUCE experiment site at the Marcell Experimental Forest, Minnesota, USA - June2016WEW_16_40 | ecosystem: Environmental > Terrestrial > Soil >...
AATGCTAAGCGTTGCCGACTCCAGGCCTTCCGATGTCGCCTCGATCACGAGAAAGCCTGGATTTTTCTTGCTCTGGACAATCACCTGCGCGAGACCGCTAAACAGGCTTCTCTGGCTGCCCTTGTCCGATTCCCGGCAATTGGGATCGCCGTTGCCGAGCCCGATTAACAAGCCTTCGCCCGAGACTTTGAACCGGATCAAGTTGTTGGCTACGGGCACGCTGCGGCCGTCGCGGTCTACGGTTTCGACGCGTAGGATCGCCAAATCCTCTCCGTCGGCAGCGATCTCGGTCCGGTCAGCCGTCAACATAATCTTCACCGGATCGCCCGTGGTCTCGCGCCTGGCCGTAAGCACGGTCTTGCCGTCCTTCACGCCTCGCGCTTCGAGGATGCCGGGCGCGTACTTGACCTTCCACTCCAGATGGTGGAGCGGCTCGACTTTCTTGGATCCCAGGCTCTGGCCGTTGCAAAACAACTCGACGCTATCTAGATTGGAATGCACGCAGACAAGTATCTCTTCGCCTTCTTTCCCTGGCCAATTCCAGTGCGGGAAGAGGTGCAGGACCGGATCCTTGCCCCACCATGCCTTGTAATAGAAATAGTTATCCTTGGGGAAGCCGCAAGTGTCGACGATGCCGAACTGGGAGTTGATGCTTGGCCAGGAGTAGGGGGTCGGTTCGCCGCGGTAGTCGAAACCGGTCCAGGCAAACCCGCCCGCGAGCCAGGGACGCGCCGCATAGAAGGGCCACCAGTCCTCCGCTAGCTCAGCCCATTCGGGGTGATTTACATCGTAGGCGCTTACCCAATTCCGCAGTTTGTCCGTCGTATAGACACCGCGTGTGGCGACTGTGCTCGCGGTTTCGGTTCCGATGGCCGGCTGCCGGGGATGATTGGCGCGGTATTTGTCCACCGATGACAGGTTGTAGTTGAAGCCCATCACGTCGAGCGCGGAGGCGAACGGCTTGTCATATGATCCGTTCACGGCCGCTGTGCATAAGCGCGTGGGATCCAATTTGTGAGCGTGTTCCTGCATCGTATGGATCACACGCGGACCCACATCGTTCGACGACTGGAGCCTTCCTTCCTCATTCCCGAGCGACCATAAGAAGATAGCCGGGCTGTTGCGATAACGCTTGACCATTTTTTCAAGCTGCGCCGCGCCTTCCTCATTCGACGACATCAGCCGTGTCTCGCACAGCATTAACACTCCTAAACGGTCGCATGCCTCCACCCATTCCGGTGTAGGCATGTTGTGCGACGTGCGCACTGCATTGCATCCCATTGCCCGCAGCACTTCGATACGGTAGGATTGCAGCCGATCCGGCAGGGCGGCGCCTACGCCGGCATGGTCCTGGTGATTACAGGTACCCTGGACAGCGATTCTCTTCCCGTTGAGCAGGAAGCCCTGGTTCACATCAAAAGCCAGCGTGCGCACACCGAACGTGACCCGGTCATGGTCCCGCGCGCCACCTGCCGCTTCGACGGTAGCCACGGCATTGTAGAGATTCGGGGTTTCCGGAGACCAGAGGACCGCGTCCGGGATCTTTGCCGTTGCACTGAAATCCTGCTTGCTGTCCGCAGGCACTTCCGCAGCCGGTGAACCGGCGGTGGCAACGATCTTTCCGGCTACATCCAGAATCTGCCAGTGCACAAGGCAATCTTGCTTCACTGAACCGCTGTTCTCGACGACAGCACTCAACTTCAGCAATGCGGTTTTTCCCTGCACATCGGTCCGCACCACTGTGTCCCATGCACCCAAGTGTAGTGGGTCAACCTTCGTAAGCCACACATGACGATAAATACCAGCACCCTCGTAAAACCAGCCGTCGCCGAAAGAAGCATCCATACGAACAGTGACGCAGTTCCTCTCCCCGTAAAAAAGAAAGTCGGTCAGATCAAACCGGAACGGCGCATAGCCGTTGTCGTTGCGGCCAATAAAGTTGCCGTTGCAGAAAACGAGGGCACTCCGAAAAGCCCCATCGAAGTCGATGAAGACTCGACGTCCATAGTCGTTTTTGGGCATATCAAAAACCCGCCGATACCAACCCACGCTGGTTTCAGGATATTTGCGCCCCAGCGGCTTGTACCCATGCGACTCCAGATCCTTGTCGTGGACGAAGGGCAGCTCAACCGCCCAATCATGAGGAAGATTCAAAGAGCGCCAACTGGCGTCGTTGTACTTTGCCAGGGCGAATCTAAACTCGCCGGTTTTGGCAAAATCTCCCTGCGAGGAACCGAAGCCGAGATCGCGGGCAGGGTCGCTGCCGTGGCCCTGGATGAAGCGCCAGTCGAAATCGAAAAGAAGGTGCTCACGCGGACTGAGATCGATTTCAGGGCTGGTCTGGATCGGATTGGCGGTCCCCGCTTGCTCAATCCCGTCGTTCGCGCCCAGCATCCAAGCCGGGGACACCGCAAGAATCGCACCCCCGATGCCGGTTGCCTTTAGGAAGTCCCGCCGCGATGCTCGCCTCGATGAATCCATGTTTAGAGTCTCTTTTGATCGCTCGGCCCTATTCAGTGAGAGGAGATCTTTATCGCGTTGAGCCTCTCCCGGACTAAAGTGAGGTGCTAGCCTTTCCAAAATCAGTGTGGTGCCAATGTTGGCGTTAGCGAAAAGCGTGAGGGTGCAGTCAGCTGCGCCCGAATCCAGACCACAAGACTGGAACCTTCCAACCGGTCGATGTGGCCGACGCGAAAGTCTTTGCCTTCTGCAACAAGCTTGCCATCCAATCGCAGTGCTGCGCCTTCCCTGCCCCATCCGTCGACGACGAACGCAGGGTTCAGCGCCGGCGACTTGTCGCTGGCTTGGATACTGAACTCCAGCTTCGTGTTTCCTATTGACAGCCGGTGCAGGTGGTAAGCGCGGTCTTCGCGGCTATAACCGTCGCTCGCGAAATCGTCTCCCGCCAGTGTCAACTCAGGCGGCTGTAGCCATGCGTGCGCCACTGGCAGCGTCGCAGCAGGCTGGTTCGTAAACCCCGTGAGCCAACGGGCTTCTACAGCACCATCTCTTGCTCGCTTGGTCTCGGGCACATCGGGTGCGAAAATCTCCGAGCTGCGGAAACCGTCGAGTGCAAATCCAGGCCGACCGTCGGACGGAATTTGCGCAACAGGCCAATGACTACTCCCATTGCCAGAGCCCAACCTCTGGCGCGCGTTGATCACGATAGGCGGCTCGTAGATCCACGCCGGCTTGAAATCTGATTTCATATTCACAATCGCAATATTTGAGTCGGGAACAATCATGACCGGTTCCGAGATGTTGTCCGCAGGTTTTTCGCCGGGATTGTTCAGAGCCTGCGTGCTGTCATGCTGTATCCCTTTCCGGGAGCATGCAGCAGAACATGGCGAACCGCCCAACCATCGGGATAGATGGTGTAGTACTCGTCAGCCCAGTCACCCCAGCCCGTGATCGGATCGCTGTCCCCGATGTTGTACAGAACATCGGTCAGCGCATAGCGCCAGTGCACGACGACACGCGCCGGGCTGTTTTCGATCAGGCGAACATGAGAATAGCGCGCCTGCTTGTCGGACATGTGCTCCACGCATCCGTTTTCTCTTCGATGAGCTTCGGCGCTCTGCTCTGCCATCCAACGCCCGTTTTCCGTGACCAAAGTGAGACCGTATGTGGTTCCATGCCAGAACACCATCTTGTAAGCAGCATCGTCGAAAGTGACAACCAGATCGGGGTAGTCGTCAATGCGCCAAAGTTGGTCCCACTCTGGGTAGAACTTCAGACTTGTGTAGAAGGCCCCAAACCGCTTCTGTCCATCTGGGATGTGGGGAAGCTTGCGCCAAGTCAGCGGAGGCGGTGAAGCGGGACGCAAGGACTCGTACGCCGTTTTGATTTCACTGGCGTCCAGGGCACGGTTGTAGATTTTCAGCTCGTCGAGGATTCCATCAAAAGAATAAGAAGCTGGGATGGGTCTTGTTCCTGCGGCGGGCAGTTTGTCGAGATTGCGGCCGATCTGGAAGGCACCTCCCGCGGCTTGTCGTTTCGTGAAGAATTTATCCTCAATCTCGTTCGGCTCAAAGGGGCGCCTCCGGGCGAATCGGCCAGCGATCTTCAGACGACCAGCCTCCTGCCCATTGATATAGATGGTAAGGCCACTGTTGGGATCGAAAGTCGCGGCTATATGCGACCACTCCATGAAGGGCACCTGAGTGGCCGAAACACACTCGCGCCAATGATCGTCGATGAAAACTCGCAAACCGATGTGCCCAGTCTCGTCCAACCCGAAGAAATATCGGTCCGTCTGCTCCACGATGGCATTCCAATCCCAAGGGTAGGCCTGAGGAGCGATCCAAGCCTCGAAAGTCACGGCATCTTGGATTTCGGGCGCATTCCACACGCCGTCCACACGGGAATCGCGTGTAATGCGGGTCGTGAATCCGTCGAACTTGAGGCCCTCACCACGGACGCCGCTCACGAACGAGAAATTGCCTTGGATCACATCCTCCGTCTGTTTGACGCTTTCACCGGTGGCCGTACCCCTCGCTTCATCAAACGACCAGTAGGCCACTAAGCCGTTTTCTTGCCCGATGACACAGTGACAAAGGACTACAACTAAGAACAGACTCCAACACATGCGCTGCATCGGCATAAGTATCCCTTCAAAGATCTCCGTGCGACCTGGAATTCCGCGGGGCGTTGAGCTTGGCGGATGAATCCTCGCGCCTTAACAGCCCATGGTGAAAGCGAGGGGAAGGTGTAGCTCGCGCACGGATCCCCAACTTTCACCTCGCCGCCTTAAGGATTGTGATAGACCTCTTTCATCATTGCCCAGGACTGCTCTCCGGAAAGCGGAACTTGCATCGGACCCGTTACGGAGAGCCATTTTTGGTTGCGAGGCTCCGCCCCGAGCTTTTCCATGTCCGTTTTGTAGTCTGTCCCGGTGTACTCGTAATACCCAAATAGGTAGTACTTTCCATCGTCGAGTTGACGCATGTAGATAGAGAAGTTATGCATGTGATATTTATCCAGCAAGTCGCGAACGCCAGGTTTGGATGCGGCGTGCAGGGCTTCGTATGCGCTGATCTGGTCGGCTTTGATTCCGATTACCATGCCGATGCGCTGTACCTGCGAGTTTTCCGTTTTAGCGTAGAGCACTACGACACAAAGACAAACAGCCATGAACAATGTTGCCAATCCTACTTTTGTCATGCTTCCTCCGATTACCGTTGTAAGCTGAAATATGAACTATTTCGTAGTCACCCGCGCGGTCTTCCCGCTGAATTTTACTTCAGCGTCGGGGTTTGTCTCAGGGTCGAACCCGGCTCCGTGTTCGGGTCTTACCACAACCACGCGGAAAGTTCTGTTCTTCAGCATTCCTGGGAACGCGCCCGCTCGCGGTCCAATAGTGAGTACCTTGCCAGCCTCGTCCCACACGATCGGGATTGTCGCGTAGATATGTCGTTCGTAGTTGTAATTCGTTCCTTCATCTTCATAGAGGACAAACTTGGCATCGTGGCCGGGATAGATCCTCAACTCGATGGGATCGGATTTCTCGTCGGTGAACTGAATGAATGGTCCCAAGGGAATGATGGATCCGGCTTTGACGTAGAGAGGAAGTTTTTCGAGTGGGGCGTCGGCCTGCGCCATTTCACCGCCCGCAAATCTTTCTCCTGTCCAGAAGTCCAGCCACTCCGTTCCCGAGGGAAGATAGACTGGGCTGGTTTTCGCGCCCGGCTCGGTCACTGGATTGACCAGCAACGACGGGCCGAACATGAATTCGTCGCTTATGTCCGCGACATTGGGGTCGGTTCGGAAATCCAAAGGAAGCCCTCGCATCATGGTGTAGTTATCGTGAGTGACCATCCAGGCCGTCGAATACGTGTACGGAAGGAGCCGATGGCGCAGCCGGTCGTATTGCCGGAAATTCGCTTCCACTTCCGGCCCGAATTTCCAGATTTCCGTTTCCGTCTCGTTGCCGTGCATGCGGAAGAGGGGGCAGAACGCGCTGTATTCGATCCAGCGATCCAAGAGTTCGTGATAGGCAGGCGACGTGTACTGATCCTCGGGACGGAAAAAACCGCCCGTGTCCGTGGTCCAATACGGAATACCCGTCATGGTGAAATTGAGTCCGGCCGGAATCTGCCGGCGGAAGTCGGTCCAGGTACCATTGATGTCGCCGGACCAGAAGGCTGCGGCATTTCGTTGCTGGCCCGTGTAAGCGGCCCGCGTCAGAATAAAAACACGCTGATTCGGAGCGGTTGCGCGCTGTCCCTGGTAGACGGATTGCGTCACGAAAAACGGATAGGCATTTAGCATAAAATCGCCCATGCCGAGAAAAGTCTTCTTGTTCCGCAAGTCAAATTCAGGTTCCGTTGCGTCCAGCCACCAGCCATCCACGCCCAGATTGAAAAGGCCGTCGCGCATCGAAGACCAGAACAGCTCGCGCGCCTTGGGATTGAACGGGTCGAACCAATTAGTTCCGGGAACCAGCCAGGATCCAGCCTGCATCTTCTTGTAAACGTCGGTTTGTTCGTCAAATCTGGACCACACGGAGATTACGAAGCGGAGATTTTCCTTGTGGAGCTGGCGGATCATCTCTCCGGGGTCGGGATAGTTCTGCTCGTCGAATTTCATGGCGCTCCAGCCGTACTTGCCCCAGTACTGCCAGTCTTGAATCATGGCGTCCACGGGAATTTTGCGCTCGCGGAACCCGGCGGCGGCGTCCAAGAGTTGTTTCTGCGTGGAATAGCGTTCGCGGCACTGGAGGAAACCGTACGCCCACTTCGGAAACATCGGGGCGGCGCCGGTGGCATAGCGATACTCGGCCACAACCTTATTCAGGTCGGGGCCCATGAAGAAGTAGTAGTCGATGGCGTTGCCCGAATCCGAACGGAAACCTGTCAAATCCGAGGGCGGGCGGATGTACACAGCCGCGTACTCGCTTCCTCCCGTCGTCATGTGCAGCGTGTAATCGGTATTTGCAGTCAACCTGAGTTTGCCGCTGCCCGTGGGGGGGACCAGCCGGTTTGAACGACCGTTACTCCATTTACCTTGAGGGAAGATTCCTTCCATTTTCCCGGATCGCCGCGTGGAAGTTCTCTCGAGGTCATAAAGCCATACACGCCGGACTCCTCGCTGGTGAATTTGCCCTCCTTAGTGACTGGATCGATATCCACTTTCTCATCGGTTGGATTGAAAACTGTGAGCGCGGGATTGTTCCACAGAAGGCCGTAGCCTCGGCTTGATAGCAACATGGGCACGGCAATCTGCGAATCAAACTGCTGGAGAAGGGCCGGAATTCCGTGCCAGTTCACGATTCCGTCCTGCATCTGGCCCAATCCATAGAACGCCTCGGCGGGAGGCGAAAGAAAAAGCTGCTGCGGCTGCCAGGTTTTCTCTCCACCCGCGATAGTGGGCGTCATCGTCTTGCCGCCGTCAGCAGGCTCCTCCAGAACGATTTGTCCGTGAACATCGAAGAAACGAATGCGTCCTGATTTTTCGATCCACGGAAATTCTCAGGGCGGCGGTCGCAACGCTCACTGCATCTGCGTCTTCTATCACGCGGAAGCGGACCGGGATCCAGGTGTTCTTGACCACATATACCGGCGGCGCTGGAAAGGCCTCCCCCGGCGCGTAAATCACATGAGTAATCGCGTCGGTGCACACCTGTATCCGGAGTGTACCGGGCTCCATCTTGAACAGCACGCCATCGGCTTTCTTCGAGAAAGACTGAACTGGGATCGGCTCCGCGGTGAGTGGGAAAGCAAGAAGAGTGGTGTAAGTAAGCAAGAAGAATGAGATCGCATTTACGTTGTTTTTCATTATCGCAGCTCATCTAAAAACTAGGGGCTATCCCCGACGGCCAGGCATTCTCCGGTCCTTATTCGGGCGCCTAACCTGTTCTTTCGCGCCACTGCTCGGGAAAGCCGTCGGTCAATCCCCATTTGCCCATGTCGAAGTTTTTGAAACCCAACTTCAGCGCTGGTGATTCTGGGCGCACTTGGAAATCGTGTTTTTCGGGGTCGACGAAAAGTGGATCGGCAAACATGGAGTGCTGGTCAAAGCCTAGCTTCTGCCATTCCTCCAGGTTGTAGCGTTTCGGGTTGCGTCTGCCGTCTTCCGAGCGTAGCTGGTCTACCACCGCCTGGAATTCTCCACCGACACAATAGAAACAATTGTTATCGATCTTTTCGAGCCAAGGTCCAACCGCCGGAGGTGCGATGATCGAGTAAAACATCTGTGGCCACCATGGCCATCCGTCCGGCCATTTGGTGGTGCCGGGATCCATGATTGTGATGTTGCAGAAGTACTGGTCGTGGTTATAGTTGTTTCCAACGTGAAAGCATGGGGCGCCTTTCGACAAGTACCAGATATTGTTGTAGACCTTCCGATATGCTCCTTCGCGCAGCTTCATGCTGACGCCACCGACCGAGATGTTGTTGTAGATCTCGTAGTTTGTAGCACCGTCATCAAGATCGAGTCCCCACCCCGACTTTTCATCAAAGAAATTGTTGCGAACGATCACAGGTTCCATGGCATCGACCAGGGCTTCCCAGACATCAAGGCTGCGATCCGTGGTGTATGGTCCGTGGGATTGGGCTAAGGCCCAACCTCGATCTCTGCCCCAGGCGTTAAAAGGACCGTGGTCACTGGTCTCGCGAACGGTATCGTGAGTATGGTTGTATTCGATGACGTGCCCGCCCCATGTACCATCGCCGATGCAGATAGCCGCCCGGGGCATGTTGTATATCAAGTTATGGCTGACCGTGATTCGCTTGGCACACGAGACGTAAACGCCAGCAATCTGTTTTCCGTAAAAACCACAATCATGAATCAAATTGTTGCTTGCCTGGCACTCATAGGGGAAAGCACGCTGCGTGCCGTTCGTTTTCTCCAGGTCGCCCACAAAGCAGATCGCACTGTCGCCTGTCTCTGTGAATTTGCAGCCGACCACCGAAAATTCACGATTGTGATTATTGACGAAAATGGCGTTTCCGCCGACAGCGTCAAACCAGCAAGCCTCAACTGAGCAGTTGCGGGTACCTTCGGCAAAGACAGTACCACCTCGGTGAATCGCCCAATCGCTCAGCGATGGGACCTCATAGGCTTTGAGGTAGGTTGTGGCAGTGTGTGTAATGCGGAAACCATGCAGGGACACGTGCTCCGCAGGATCGTGCTGTGTGCCTGTAAACTGTATTGTGTGCTCGAGAATGGGCACCTCCACAAGTGCACTTCGCAAATCACTGCCTGGCTCGGGATAGTAGTAAAGAATGCTCTTCTGCTTGTCTAGGAACCACTCGCCTGGCGCGTCCAGTTCCTCAAATACATTGTCGATAAAAAACCGCGAGACTTCGTTAAGAGCCGCGGGATTGTGGCTCCACTTGGCCCCGATTTGTTGACCGCCAGCGCCGAACCAGATCGAATCGCTGCTGAAGTCTATTCCCTTGATCTTCCATTGCAGGTTTCCCCAGTAAGCGGCCTGGAAAATGTGGATCTCAGCCTCCTGTGGATTCGCCCACCTTTTTCTTGTAAACGTGGCGGGGTCGAATCGTATTCCCTTCGGGGCCTGGGTGGAAAATGTCATGTCGTCGTCTGGACCCGCATATGGGTTCATGGTGCCCGGCGGGATCGGACCTGCTGCCTGAACATATCCCGACTTCCCGGGACTCGAGGGGTCGTAATTAGGATATCGGGCGCGAATCTGGCGTTTGCCGTTGATGAAAAGCTGGGAAAACTCCAGACCTGGCGGAACTGAAGCCATCATGATGCCGTTCTTATACGGGATCCAGTTGCACGTGAGCTTACGTCCGCCGCTGATTGTCACTCGCTCCTCCGGATAGGCGGCATAAATGATCGGCGCTTCCTTGCTGCCGGAATCGTCGGGACCGAAAGTCAGCGGACTTCTCAAGTAGTAGGTACCTTCCCGAACCAAGACTGTGAACGGCGCGGAGCTCTTCCGTGATTTCCGAATAGCCTCTTGTGCGCGGTGAAGGGTTGCAAAGGGCAGTTTCTTAGTCCCAGGGCTGTTGTCATTCCCTGAAGTAGAAACATAGAAAGTACCGGCGTCGCCCAACTCCGGCACGGCCACAGCCTTCAGAGGTCCGACTTGGCTGTAAACACCAGCCAGAGCGGCGCTGGCACTGAGTTTCAAGAATTCTCGACGTCTCATAGGAGCACAATGGACGAACCAAATCGTACACCGGTTGTTTAGGAAGTCAAGCGGAAGGACGGAGAGAAGAGGCGGAGTGCGTAATGCTTGCAGATACTAAGCCCAAGGCAAAAGACGATTGGGGAGTGGGATCACCATCGACAATGTAGGCGTAGCAGCGGCGCTAGCGTATGTCGTCGTTATTGGTTGGATCAATTTGTCCTACTTCGTTGCCGAGGTCAGGAGCGCTTTGGTGTCGGCAATGTGATCCCGCATTTGGCAACGCGCTTCTTCCGAATTCCGGCCCTGAATGGCCTCATAGATTCGTTTGTGAAAGTTCAGAGGCCGATCTAGGGGTACGCGCGTGGAAAGCTTTGACATACTGGTCAGCAAATTCCGGTGGATCACCCTAAACAACAGGTGACAGATACGATTGCCACTGGCGCGAAAAATGCATTCATGGAATGCGAGGTCCGCATCCAACCTCTCCTCGTTCGTTCGGCAACGCTCCATCGCGACAATCGCCTTCCTGAGCCCGATCAGGTCCTCGGCGGTGGCGCGTTCAGCTGCCCGGGCCGCCAGTTCCGGCTCGACAATCATCCGCGTCTCCAAAAGCTCGTGATGGGATAGGTCGTCCAAGAGTACAAGAAAATCAAGCGGCTCTTTAAGGGTCGATTCGGCGCTGGCGCTAAGATACGTCCCATCGCCCACCCTCTGGGCGAGCACACCCATGATCTCAAGCACTTTCAGGGCCTGACGCAATGAAGCGCGGTTTACCCCGAACTCTTTCGCCAGTTCACGTTCAGGAGGAAACTTTCCCCCTGGCACAACGGCCCCGGTCGAGATGAGGCGCTTGATCTTCTCGAGTATTTTGGACGTAATCCGCGTGTCAGCCGGTGTCTTGCGGCGAGTCTGTAGTGAAGTTGCCATATGCGCGACCAAGGGCGCGACGTTCTCCTTCGACGAACAAACGACGAGCAGGGTTCATTTTAGCGAGATTCACACAATTGGTACAGCGACTCACGAACGGCTATTTTTGGCTGATTCTTGGACGTTTACCGCAAAAGAGCTTACCACGTTACCGCTCCTCACGTCCTTCGAATGGTCATGCGGGCAATGCGTCGCGACGGCAATCACTCCATGGGTGGTGGCGACTGTAGGAAAAACGCACTCAAACACCCAAAAAGA
>Ga0187872_10004046_pt1 | contig 11287 bp, 10 predicted proteins | sample June2016WEW_16_4_FD_132973 | JGI IMG/M metagenome (GOLD analysis project Ga0187872, IMG submission 132973) | Peatland microbial communities from SPRUCE experiment site at the Marcell Experimental Forest, Minnesota, USA - June2016WEW_16_40 | ecosystem: Environmental > Terrestrial > Soil >...
AAGGAGGGCGCTGCCGCCGGCGGGCCACCCTTGCTTGGCGCTGCGGTCGGCAACGGCCCCGGAACGTTTCCGCCGACGCCTGCGATGAAGCGTTTTGCCGACAGCATTGCCCGGCAGAAGCGCATCAAACCTCCGCCCGGCTACAAGACGTCGATCTCGATCTGCCGAAAATGATTTCACCCGAAAACGGCATAGCTCTCGTGGCGTCGCGCCCATCAAGCGCGGGCGGAACGCCACAGACGCTCGGCCTCGTCCCAGGCGGCGAGCGCCTGCAGGTCTGGAACCCATGCGAGACCGGTCTTACTGTCAGAAGACATGGCCTCCGTCGTGACAACAACGTCGATCAGTGCCGGACGGTTGGCAAGCGCACGGTCAATCGCTTCAGCAAGATCTTCCGTCCGCACTACACGTTCGCCGTGCATACCGAAAGCACGCGCCATCGCCGCATAATCCGAAAATTGCAGGTTCGTACCAACGACCTTGCCATACGTTTTCTTCTGGTCGTCAACCTCGATCTGCCATGCGCCATTATTGGCAACGACAATGACGACAGGAGCCTTATGCCGAACCGCCGTATCGATCTCGATCGCATTGAAGCCGAAAGCGCCGTCGCCGGTCACGACGATCACGGAACGATCAGTGTATGCCAAGCTTGCGGCGATTCCGTAGGGCACGCCCACCCCAATACAGCCAAATGGACCGGGATCGAGCATCGTCGGTGCTGAGAGGCCGACACGTGCGAAAGCGAGCAAATCTCCGCCGTCCGTGATAACGATGGACTTATTATCGAGCCGATTTTGCAATGCGCTCAAGAGACGATTGGGATGGATGCCCCCGTCAGACCCATTTGGCGCCGTTGCCATCGTTTCACGGAACTTGGCTGCCCGATCCCTGTGTTTTGTACGAAGATCGCTGATCCACGACGGGTCAATCTTGGGCGTCCGAGTGCCAGCGCGATCGACGATCGACCGCAAAGTTTCCTTCGTAGTTCCCAGAATTTCGACCGCGCCGCGACGGTTGTCGCGCAGCTCTGAGGGAGCGTCGCTAATCCGCACAAAACGAGCATTGGGAAAAACCACCGGTGATCCGTACGCGAGCTGGAAATCCAATCGTCGGCCAACCGTCAGGATAACATCCGCCTCGCTCATAACCACACCACGCATCGCCGCCACGACGCTCGGGTGATCGTCGGGCACGAGCCCGCGGCTCTCGCCAGTGTCGAGATAGGCAGCGCCAAGTCGATCGAGTAGCGCGACTAATTCAGGCCCCGTGCCGCGCGCTCCTCGGCCGCTCAGCACGAGAGGTCGCTTGGCTGCCCAAAGCATATCGACCGCTGCAGCAACTTCCGCTGGCGACGGTTGAATAATCCGCCGCCTCTTTGGCAAGAAATGTTCTGGCAACTGCAGCACTACAGGTACGTCGGCGCGCAGAGTATCCGTCGGAAAGTCAAGATAAACCGGCCCAGGATCCCCACCGTCCCCGAGCGCTCGCGATACAGCCTCGTCGAGTTCCTGCAGAATGAGTGTCGGCTCACGGATCGAGCGCGCGTATCGTGTGATCGAGTGGACGAGCTGTGTTTGGTCCAGATCCTGCAAGGCTCCTCGACCTTGCTGCGGCTTCGGAGGAGAGCCGGATAACACAAGAACCGGGGTTCGCGCGACATGTGCGTTTGCGATACCAGTGATGGCATTAGTTAGGCCTGGTCCCGCGGTGACGAGAGCGACACCGAGACTGTCGGTGAGTTCGGCATGCGCCTGGGCCATGTGAACGGCGGCCCGCTCATCACGCACGTCGATGATTCGAATTCCTTCGAAATCTGCGCGCATCCAGATTGGCATGATGTGGCCCCCGCAAAGGGCAAAGAGCCGATCCACGCCCCGAGCACGAAGAAATCGTGCAATAACGGCAGCGGCGCAATCATCTGTAAGCTTCACGATATCTCTCCTTAAGATTTTATCACGCCGTAATGGAAATCGATGAGGTATTGGTTTCCACAATGGCGCGGGGCGATAAAAACGGGCATAACGCTTTAAATATCTGACGCTTTACAGTCTCGTTTTCGGCCGCAGCTTCAATCACCAAATCACAACGCGAGAACGTCTGGTAGCCGACAGCGGGCTGCACACGCGCTATGGCGACGTCCCGATCGGACCCACTAAGCAACCCCTTCGCGATTTGCCTTGACAGGCTCTCGAAGATTCTTGCAACACCACTCTCAATCCGATCAACCGAAATATCATTGAGCCAAACATTAAAACCGGTAAGAGCGCAGACCTGTGCAATTCCCGAACCCATCTGGCCAGCGCCAACCACGCCGACGGACTTGATCTCAACTGCCGTCCCAGTTGAAGCGATTGCCTGAATGTTCAAACTGTCACCCCGCTGCTGAGGCTCTTGCCCCGCTCCCATAAGACATCGGCACGGCCGTCTGCGCGGTTCTCAAGACGGGACGCAACGAAGAGCAGATCGGAAAGCCGATTAAGATAGGAAAACCCGAAGTTTTCTGCTGTTGAAGTGTCGTCCTTCCGAACGCGCAACCCCTCTGCCCCGGCGTCGACCTCAATCAGGCTGAACAGTCGCCGCTCGGCACGCCGGCACACGGTTCGAGCGATATGAGCGAACGCTGCCGATGGCGTTCCGCCTGGAAGGATGAACTCCTTCAGCATGCCGAGGTCGGCGTTCATTTGCTCGAAGCTTTCCTCAATCCGCGACAAATGCGCCCGCGAAAGAAGAGGCGTTCCAGGCACACTGATCTGGGCGCCGAGATCAAACAGGTCATGCTGAACCAAAATAAATGTTTCTCTGACCCGCCGCGCGGTCGAAAAAGCTATGAGGACGCCGATCCAACTATTTAATTCATCGATAGCTCCGAGCGTCTCGATCGGAGGACTGTCCTTGTCTACCCTCACTCCGTTGCCCAGGCTGGTTTGACCTTGGTCACCGGTCCGTGTGACGATTCGCGAAAGTCGATGTCCTATGTGATCCTCCTATCGCACCAGGCGGCTCTGAAGCTGGCGGTAAGTAGCGCCATAGCCGCAATATTGCTCGATGATCGCGCGCATCATCGTCCGCTTGGCATCATCGAGTTTGGCGATCGGCTGGGCTGGGCGGCCGCCCCAGAGCCAGCCGCCTTCGAGACGCTGGCCTTGGTCAGTGGCTGAGCCTGCTGCACGCAGCACGTCGTCTTCGATTATTGTGCCTGGACTTACGACGCTGCCAATTCCTACCAAGGACCGCTCGCCAATGCGGCAGTCGTGGATAACGACATTGTGACCAATCGTCGTGTCCCGCCCGATGATGACTCCCTCGGTGAAGCACTGAATGCGCGTATTGTCTTGAATATTACTGTTGTCGCAAACGATGATCGATCCTCGCACCGCGTTCAGAAGGCAGGAGAAAAATACACTTGATTTAGCGAGCAGATTGACGTGCCCTGTCAGACACGCCGTCCTGGCGATGAAGACATCTCGCGTCACGTCTCTCGCTACGTATGAAGCGTCAGGCATCGTCGAAAATATGGAATCGGCAATAGCACGGTGCATACGCGCTTCTCGCTCCGAGCGCTCACTATTTGTCAATTCCCGGGTCTGTTCGGCTGGGTTTCCGGCGTAGACAAAACCAGCCCTCAAAGTCGATCGGGGATAAATTGTGGAGCCCGCTTCGATCAGAACACGGTCCTTCACGACCGATCCATCCAAGATCACCACACCATCTTCAATCACGCAATCGTTGCCGACCGTACAGGCATGGACGACAGCATTTCGTTCGACCGTGACTCTATCGCCGATGATTGTCGGATAAACTTCGTGCGCGATGTGAACGGTTGAGTTCTCACCGAGACGAAAGTCATCCCCAATTCGCACGTAGTGACCGTCGGCCCGAATGACTGAGGCAGGTGCAAGCGTGGCTCGCGCTCCGATTTTAACCTTTCCGAGAACGCTAGAGCCTGCGCCGCAAAATCGCGGCTCAGTCGCAAAATGCGGCTCGGTCCCCTCGTAAGGAAGCATGAAAGGCATTGAAGCGGACAGAAGTTCAGAAGCCATAGGATGAGGGCCCTTATGCTGGGCCACATGCCGAGCAACGTCTTGCGCCAAGCCGAGCACGACATCAGGTAGCATACGTCGGGCAGCGGCCTGACTCAGTTGCCTAAAAGGCCCGAGGCCATCCGCCCCCAGCGCCCGCGCGACAAAATATCGGCGAACACTCAACCGCGGGTGACCGAGAGCCACGCTGTGCGCCAGCAACAATCTGGCAGCCTCGGCATCGTCATTACGAACCGCGACCTTCAGTGCTTTGACCTGCTTGCGCGATCGATGCATGGACGTCAGAATATCGGTGTTTCGCGATAGGTTCCCCATATGGCCTTTAATGCTTCGATGATGTCGCCCATCGTCGCACCAGCGCGCACGAGCTCGATCGTGATCGGCATGATGTTCTGCGAAGAGTCTTTGGCAATCTCTATAAGTTGCCGGAGGAGCTGATCAAGTTTCACGGGATCGCGTTGACTGCGTACACGTCGCGTTCGGCTGATTTGACGTTCCGCCGTCGCCGGGTCGTAGGGATCCGTGTGGATGGCAGGATCCGGCACGCCGTCAACGAAGCAATTGACGCCAATGACCGGCTTGTCGCCCGATTGCTTGCGGAGAACAGTTTCATAAGCAAAGTCCGCGATTTGCCGCTGGAACCAACCTTCCTGGATCAGCTTAAGTGTACCACCGCGTTCCTCAATCTCTTCCAGAATCTCAAAGATCCGCTTCTCGTATTCGGTGGTCAGGGTTTCGACGTAGTAGGATCCGCCAAGTGGATCAGTGACCTGGGTCACGTTGGTTTCTTCGGCGATGACCTGCTGAGTGCGTAAGGCCATGCGCATCGCATCCTCGGTCGGAATCGCGAAGGCCTCGTCGTAGCCGTTGGTGTGGAGCGACTGGCAACCGCCGAGCACGGCCGCGAGTGCCTGCGTAGTAGTGCGAATAACATTGACCATATATTGCGGCTTGGTTAGCGACGCCGCTGCGGTTTGGCAATGGAAGCGCAAGCGCATGGACTCTGGATTCTTGGCGCCAAAACGCTCTTTCATGATCTTGGCATAGCAACGTCGCAGCGCACGGAACTTTGCCACTTCTTCAAAGAAGTCAGCTTGGCAGACGAAGAAGAAGGCAAGCCGCGGCGCGAACTCGTCAACGTGCATTCCGGTTTTTAGTACCTCCTCCACATAGACAATCAAATTTGCCAGGGTGAAGGCGGCCTCTTGCAGCGGGGAAGCTCCGGCCTCTGAAATATGGTAACCCGAGATATTAATTGGGTTATACCGCTTCATATTCTTGGCGCAGTAGGTGATGCAGTCTCGGACGATGCGGACCGACGGCTCAATCGGGAATATGTATTCTTTCTGCGCCATGTACTCCTTGAGAATGTCGGCTTGTACGGTGCCGGAAAGCTTGTTGAGGTCATAGCCGCGCTTCTCGGCGAGCACGATATACATCGCGAGAAGAATCCAGGCCGATGGGTTGATCGTCATGGAGACAGAGATCTTCTCCAGATCGATGTCGTCAAACAGCGCCCCCATATCGGCGAGCGTATCGATGGCGACGCCCTCGCGGCCGACCTCGCCCTCGCTCATAGGGTGATCGGAATCGTAACCCATCAAGGTCGGCATATCGAAGTCGGTCGAGATGCCGGTCTGCCCCTGACCGATGAGATATTTGAAGCGCTTGTTGGTATCCTCGCCGGTGCCGAAGCCGGCGATCTGGCGCATGGTCCATGTTCGCGAGCGGTACATCGTCGGATAGGGGCCTCGCGTAAACGGATAACGACCCGGCAGCCCGATGTCCTCGATCGGCGTACTGGCAAGGTCGGCAGCCGTGTAGACGCGCTTTACCGGAATGTCGCCAAGCGTGAAGAAGTCGGTCTTGCGCTCCGCTTGCTTCCGGAGGAACTGAGCGACTTCATTGGCCTCCCAATCCTGCGCTTCAGCGCGAAGTTCATCGATGGTCTTCAGGGAAATGGTCTGGCGGTCTACGATCTTGTTCATGATCCAATCCTTATCCGAGCGCTGCGGCGACCAGTTCGTTCGCTAGTGCGTAAGGGTCTCCCTGGCGGCGCTGGAGGCGCTCCGCGAGAGCCAGTGTGAAAGAGGCGGAAGACTTGACGAAACGCTCCATTAGGATATTTTCAGCAGTCTTCTGAAGTCGGAAATGCGCGATAGAGAGCTGCCGTCGGCGACCACTTTCTGTTTCGAAAGCAACGGCGCGATGACGCTCTAGGGCGCTAGTAAGATCGTCGAAGCCCTCACCTGAATAGGAACTGATTCCGATGACTGGTGTCTGCCATTCCGGCTTCGCCGATGTCGCAGCGCCGAGCATCAACATCTGTCTGATGTCGACAAGCGTACGGTTGGCGTCACTACGGTCGCATTTTGACACGACATGGATGTCGGCGATTTCGAGCATACCCGCCTTGATCGCCTGAATGTCGTCGCCGAGCCCCGGCGCGGAGACGACCACAGTAGTATGCGAGGCCTTTGCGATCTCGACCTCGTCCTGGCCTACCCCGACCGTCTCAATGATAATTGTGTCGAACCCACCCACATCGAGGATATCGACGGCGTCGAGCGTCGCCCGAGCGATGCCGCCCATTGCTCCCCGCGTCGCCATACTGCGGATGTAGACGCCAGGGTCATTCGCGAGGTCTGCCATGCGAATGCGGTCGCCGAGAATGGCGCCACCGGAATAGGGACTCGATGGATCGACCGCGACGATTCCGACCTTCAAGCCTTGCTTGCGCAAACGCGCCGTAAGGGCGCCGACGAGAGTAGACTTGCCACTACCCGGAACGCCGGTGAGACCTATGACATGGGCACGACCCGCTCGCCGATAGATTGTTGAAAGCGCCTTTCTTGCCTCGGGCACGTTGGCTTCGGCGCGAGACATCAGGCGTCCGATCGCCGACGTATCGCCGAGGGCAGCCCGTTTGAGCAGATCACAGGATGGAACGTAGCGACTCATGCGCCGCTCTCTGCCTTGATCTGCATATTCATGTCTCGAAAGACATCACGGTTGTCGATGACGCGGCGCGCCTTGAAGTCCGTGCGCGGCAGACTTCCCTTTGCCACGATCTCGGCCTTGGTGCGCAGCCCCAGTACCTTTTGGATGCGACGGCTCACATTTGAGCGGAATTGCTCCACGCAGCCATTTACGAGGATTTCTTCGTCCGCCTCGACGCGCAACAGCAATTCGTCCATGGCTGCATCGCGGGTGATGATGATCTGATGCTCGCCGCCATAACCGGGCGTCGCATTCAAAGCGGCATCGATCTCGCTCGGATAGACGTTTACGCCGCGGATGGTGAACATGTCATCGATTCGGCCGAAGATACCGTGCGGCAACCGCGGATACGTGCGACCGCATGGGTTCGGTTCATTGACCCACAGCGTAAGATCGCCCGAGGCAAGGCGGATCATCGGCTGAGACGTCCGCTCAAGATGCGTGTAGACAGGCGTTCCGCGCTGGCCGTAGGGAATGCGGCGCAATGTCTTCGGGTCGCAGACCTCGGTGTAGACAACGTCCTGCCAGCAAAGCATGCCCTCGGTTTCGGCCGAACCCGCAACGTTCATCCACGGTGACATCTCTGCCATCGAGCCTGAATCGAACACCTTCGCGCCGTAAAGGTCCACGATGCGGTCGCGCACGCCCGGGATTGATGCTCCGGGTTCGCCAGAGAAGAACATGTATTTGAGGCCGAACCCGCGCGGGTCGAGACCTTCATTGATAGCTGCCTGCGCCAAATGAAGCGCGTAGGTCGGCGTGCCGTAAAAGCCAGCCGGCTTCAATGTGTCGAGCCACTGCGCACAGCGTATTGTCATGCCCGGTGCGCCCGCGCCGAATGGGACGGCCTTAGCACCGAGCCGCTCGGCGCCCGCCAGCGCACCCCAGCTACCCATGTAGAGACTGAAAATCGCGGCGACGCAGATCATGTCTCCCGGCCGCATGCCCATCGCCCACATAATGCGGGCATGGGCGTTGGCAATAGCGTTCCAGTCATTCCGGCTGATCGCGAACGCCGTGGGGCGTCCTGTCGTGCCACTGGTCCCGTGGATGTGAAATATCTCGCTTTCCGGAACGCACAAGTAGTCGCCAAACGGCGGCGACAGGGCCTGCGACTCCCGCAGCTCCTTCTTGGTGATGACTGGGACCCTGTCCTCGAAATCCTCCAGCGAGCGCAAATGGTCCGGATGGAATCCGGCTTCTGTCCAACGGCGGCGATAGAACGCGGAGTGGTCATAGGCATAGCGGCAGATGAGACGAAGGCGATCGAGGATCGCTTTTTCGCGCTCGCTCGGCGGCATGGTCTCGCGCCGCGGAAACCAATAGCGGCTTTCCGCCGATGGGAAATAATCGTCATCATAAGAGGGAGGAAAGGACCACGATTCCATGGATTGGGTTCCCGATCAGCGCTCGCCGCGTTCAGAAACGAGACGCGTGAGGGATGCGACAATCGCTTCTGGTGGTGTGTCCTGAAGAAGGACTTCTTTGACGCCCATTTTCTTAAGTTCAGCGACGTCCTCGTCTGGCATCACACCGCCCGCGACAACGATTATGTCGTTGGCGCCTTTGGTGGTTAGAAGCTGCAAGATTTTTGGAAATACGGTGAGTTGCACACCCGAAAGCAAACTGACGCCGAGGACGTCAACGTCCTCTTGAACGGCCGCATTCACCACTTCTTCCGGCGTCCGGTGAAGGCCTGAATAAATCACGTCCATTCCAGCATCGCGGAGGGTACGTGCGACCACTTTTACGCCGCGATCATGACCATCAAGTCCCACTTTCGCGAGGAGTACACGGATAGGTTGCGCCAACTGAACCCTCCCTCGGTATGCTGAATTCTGAATTCAGAACTCTAGATTTAAAATGCACTATACTTGCATGGCAGTCAAGAGCCGCCCATATTGCCTCCAAAGCAGTATGATTCCTGGGGAATGCGCTTGGAATCTCTTGAGTCGCCCAAGAGTTTGGTGGATCAGGCTTACGAAGTGATCCTGGATGCCCTATGTGACGGCACCTTCAAACCGGGTGAACGCCTCACACAGGAAGACATTGCGGCGCGCCTAAATGTCTCACGGCAACCCGTCACGCATGCTTTGGCGGTACTAAAGGCGCAGGGATTTCTTGCGCAATCGGGACGGCGAGGTCTCACCGTCACATCGGTCGACCCCGAATTCTTTGAAGCAATCTACCAATTCCGGTCGGCAGTCGAACCCCTTGCTGTAAAATTGGCCACACCGCGCATAACCAAGCAGGCTATTTTCCGCGGCCGTTCGCTGGTCGAACACGGACGCAACATGGTCGTGGCCGGCGATAGTCGAGCAAGCCTCCAGGCTGACATGGATTTCCATTCCTTTATTTACGAACTCTCTGGAAATCCACTGATCGGTGAGACAATGCGCCAGCACTGGCGACATCTCCGTAGAGCGATGGGAGAAGTTCTGCGTTATCCGGGAATGTCGATCAGCGTCTGGCAAGAACATGGTCGCATACTGGAAGGGATGATCTGCGGTGATGCTGATGGCGCGGCCGAACTCATGCGCCGCCATTTAGTTGAGGCATATGAAAGGGTCGGAAAAACAGATAATGCCGAGTCACGATCAGCCTAACGGCCCGTTACCACATACTTTGGTCTCGAAGTGCGCTTCCATTCTGTCATTCCGAAAGCCGAAAACTCTTTAGGCGGATCAATCAAGCTCCGCACAGGTATTTGTTGAACGACCACAGTGTTCGAGTCCTTGAGCGCCACCAATTAAATCCTTGATATCATGGCCATATCAAGGTTTCTCGATTTCTGAACCTTAGTTGCAGCGGCTAGAAATAAGAAAAAAAGCCCTTCGATCGGCGCATACGAGCCCCTTGGCTAATGCAAATTGTTGCGGCCAGCGCGGCGCGAAATCATCCCACGTCGGCTGCTACGCGGCAGCACACTCACCACTTCGCTTGCGTCCCTGGAAGTGGTGGAAATTGCGCGGGCCGCGGTTGAGGCGGCCACTGCGGCGTGTCCGGTAGGGTTGAATTGGCGATTCGACCACTACATGGAGCACGACCGCAATGACCGATGAGAGAATGGCGCTCAAGGCGCTGCTTGAGAAGACCTCAGATGCCGACCTTTTGAACGAGATGATCGGCTTTGCTGCCAACCGACTGATGGCGCTTGAGGCCGATGCGTTATGCAACGCTGGCCGGCACGAACGCACGGTTGATCGTATCAACTATCGTAACGGCTACCGTGACCGCATGTGGGAGACCCGCGGCGGGACGGTTGAGCTGAAGATCCCGAAGCTGAGGAAAGGCTCCTACTTCCCGGTCTTTCTGGAGCATCGACGAACCGCAGAAAGAGCGCTGATCGCGGTCATCCAGGAGGCCTACGTCCAGGGCATCTCGACCCGCTCGGTTGACGACCTGGTCAAGGCCATGGGTATGACCGGGATATCGAAGAGCGAGGTATCCAGGCTGTGCGCCGAGATCGACGAGCGGGTCAAAGCCTTCCTCGACCGCCCGCTCGAAGGCGACTGGCCCTACCTTTGGCTCGATGCCACTTACGTGAAGGTCCGCGAGGGCGGCAGGATCGTCTCGGTTGCCGTAATAATCGCTGTCGCCGTTAATGCGCAGGGACGGCGCGAGGTGCTCGGTATTACCGTGATGCCCTCGGAAGCTGAGGCATTCTGGACTGAATTCCTGCGCTCGCTGACACGCCGGGGTCTGCGCGGGGTCGTGTGTCACGAGCATCACCGGTCCAAACGGCGGTGCGCAACTGTACGAAAGATGAAGGAGGGCCCTTCGAGGTCGGCAATCAGGTGTTGATCTCAAGCCACCGCAAGCTGCTGTTGTCAAAAGCGATGGTGGTGAGCGTTGCGGAAACGCCGGGACAAGATTCCGGTAGGTGAGGTTGAGAGAGGCGAGCGCAAGCGAACCGCCGATGAAGTGTCGAAAGCGGATTAGACGATGTCAAAATCGGGGGCTGACCCTGCCTCCGAGATTAGCTCGGGGGAACCCTGAAGTCTGCCCGAGTGGCATCCGGCATGTAGGCGGCGCGAAGCTCAACCAGGCTTTTGTACGGAACGTGAGAACCTGTCATTCCGATGCCAAGGGAGAAGTCACAAGCGGCTAAAACCGCGAGGACGAGAGTACCGATGCGGAACACAGGGGCGGAGTGGCTCGTAGTAGGGACGAAGGCTCTGTAATGGGGCTGGACCGAAGGGGCCGCGTTGTTCAACCGAGGCCACGCGCCAACTGAAGCCATC
>Ga0187872_10004047_pt1 | contig 11286 bp, 9 predicted proteins | sample June2016WEW_16_4_FD_132973 | JGI IMG/M metagenome (GOLD analysis project Ga0187872, IMG submission 132973) | Peatland microbial communities from SPRUCE experiment site at the Marcell Experimental Forest, Minnesota, USA - June2016WEW_16_40 | ecosystem: Environmental > Terrestrial > Soil >...
CCTGACTTCACCTGCTTCCAGAATGGCAGTGAGACGGCTGCAATCGCCCGGGGAGTCGCCGCGGAGCTTGGAAATTTGAAAGACACGCAGGGCAAACCCGAAGTCGGTCCTTACGCTCCCAAGAAGTAATCTGAGCCAGGGTAGATAGGCGTTGCTACGGCTGACGATGAAAGAGAAGCTGAGCCGTGCGACTAAAATACTGTCCTTTGAGCTCTTCCGGGAACTCATTGAGATAGAGGCCGACCAACGGGCGTTCGACCTCGCGGAGGAGGATGCCCTGTAATCCTCAAAAGGTAGCGATTCTCAAACCTCGGCAACATCACGATTTCGCACCGTTAGGTGTATCCTCCACCTGAGTTGGTTGGCTTTACATGGCTGGCTGCAGCGGAATGACTAGCACCTATTTGCAACAGATTCGACAGGTCACTCGGAGTACACTTGCCCTTAACCTGGTAATCCCTTTCACGCATGAAAGATAGGGAGGTGGTTATGATACGCGCTCGCTCCGGTAGGCCTCGGCTCGTCGTTCCATTCGCGGTCGTTCTAGTGGCGGCCTCTTGGCTTTTATCGCCAGCCCTGCCAGTGACGCACGCCCAGGCCACATCGAACCACAATGCGACTCGGGCAGATTTCGATCAGTTGATGAAACAGCTATCCAACTGGGGACGATGGGGGAAGCATGACCAGTTGGAGCTGTGAATCTCATCACGCCGGCGAAGCGCAAACAAGCCCTCAGTTCAGTCAAGGAAGGATTTTCTGTGTCGATGGCGCGGAGTGCGGAAATGGAACCGGCCATGGACAATCCGCGGCCGATTGTTCATGAGATGGCAAAGCGGCGAAGCGGAGCCCCACCCAGCGACATTGGGGGAGCCTCCGACTCGTTCTTAATCTCGTACCACGGTCTGGTCCACACTCACATGGACGCATTCTGCCACCGGACGTAAAAAGCTCAGATGTACAACGGCATGCCAACCAGTGAGATCACCGAAAAGGCTTGCAACGAGGGGTCGATCTTCAGCTTCAAAGACGGGATCATTACCCATGGCGTCTTGATGGACATTCCACGTCTCAAAGGCGTGGACTATCTCGATCCCGGCACGCGCATCTATCCGGAAGATTTGGATGCCTGGGTGAAACAAGCTCACCTGAAGATAGAACCTGGGGATGCTGTCCTCATCCGGACTGGACGATGGGCGCGGCGTGATGCCAAGGGCCCCTGGGACACGTCGCAACTTGCAGGGCTTTACATCACCTGTGCAAAATGGCTGCACGAGCATGATGCGGTGATTCTTGGCAACGATGCAGCTGAAGACGTTCATCCGTCAGGTATTGAAGGAATAGTAGAACCGATTCCCAATCGTGGCAGACCGGAAGCCGTATAGTCCGGGCGTTCTGAATCGGATAGCGGCTGAGAATGCCGTTCCCGTGAAGCCCCAGGTAGCGTGCTGGATGGGCTTCAGTTCCTCCCTCATCTTCTGAGCGAGTTCGGGATCTTCCAGTTGGACTTTTTCGAGTCCGAGGTCGTCCAGCCGGTCCACTTCGACAAACTCCACCCCGAACACGTAATTCATTCCTAAAGCATGGGCCAACTCCCGAGCCACATCGCGATAGTCGGTCCGCTTCGTCCCTAGGTCCACTTCGTTCAGCAGGATCAAATCGGCGTCGCGTGGTGTCCGCAATTGCTGATTGATTTGTGTCCACTGATCACCGTCAAGTACCTTGCGACGTAGCGTGGCTTACCTGAATCCATCGGGATCAGAGAGAGCGAGCCGTATGAGATCGAAGTTCAGGCCTCGTTCAACATTCCAGGAGGCGACCCGAAGAACCGGCCCGAGTCCATTCACGGAAGGCCGGTGGGGCCGCTGACTCAGCAGCGAGCCCCCGTTGCTCAAGAAAGGAGTGGTTAGGAGTCTGTTAAGCTTTTCCGCCAACGGCACGGCGGGTTGATCAGTATCCGAAAGGGTAACCAGCTCGTCGAAACTCAGAAACTCCGGGGCGTTTGCCGGCTTGGGCGGGTGGGACCCCGCCTGAAGCGTACGGCCACGGACCACAACATTAAGATTGTCAGCTTCCTCATCTCGTGTACGGATATCGCAATTGTTCGTCCAAACGGAACTTGCCATAACACTCTCACCCCGGCCGTACCGACCTCGGTTGTCATCAAGCTGGTCGCGTCGGTTCCGGCCTCGACCAATTTCAATGTGTGCAATCCGTCTACGCTCGACTTGAATCCTGCTCACTTTACGCAGGTCGGTGTTCCAAACAACGCGGGCGCCGGCACAGGACCGGGCTGGCTGACCAACGGGATGATCGCCTGGGGAACCTCGCTCGAGCCCGATTCACCCACCGGTACCTACGGCGTGGTCAATGTTCCTTATCAGAAGGAGCCGCTGTCGACTTCTGAGCTGACGGCGTTGACGACGATTTGCAACTTCATCCAAACCAACGGAACCGGCTATGGCATCTGCAAGTCTTGCCAGACCGGTGCGTTGAGCGGTGCGAGGCAGTAGAAGGACGTGAACAGGACGCCCCGAGGGTCGCGCTCCTGTTCACGCCGATTTGGAATCGACTACTTCGATTTGTCAGGATGCAGCGCGAGCTTCTGCACGCGCCAGTTGTTCATATCGGCGACGAACAGACTATTTTCCGATGGGCAGGCCAGTGCGTGGACCCAGTTGAACTGTCCAACCTCGTGCCCGGATTCGCCCAGCGCGCCGAGTATTTTGCCATCCAAAGAAAGCTTGTAAATGCGTCCGGGTTCTTGATCAGAGGTGTAGAGATACTGGGTGGGCGTGTTCGTGATGCATAGGGTCCAGGGTTGGGTGGCATCCGGTGCATTGGCCGGGGCATTGCCCAGGACCGGATGCCGCTTCTTGTCGTAAGGCGCGTTGAGAACAATCGATCGCAAGTATTTACCGTCGGTGTCAAACACTTGAATGCGGCGGTTACTGCGATCCGCGACATAAACATTATTCTGCCGGTCAACGGCAATATTGTGGGGGAGATTGAATTGGCCCGGGTCGCGGCCCTTGGATCCCCAGGACTTCACCCAGTCCCCGTGCTTATCGAGTTTGGCGACGCGCGAGTTGAAATAGCCGTCGCTGATGTACATGTTGTCGTCCGAATCGAAAGCAATATCGGTGGCCCCATGGAAGTATCCATCGACGTGCTGGGGCGGCGGATCACCGCGCTGAAACTCGATATAGTGATGCTCATCCGGCCCTTCTTCGCGCCGTCCCAGGTTCATCGTCACTCTGCCCGCGGGATTGAAGCGCATAATGGAGTTCGTGCCTTTATCGACCACCCACATGTTGTCGTATTTATCGAACCGCACCGAGTGGGCGTAGCCCAGCCCATACACACCGCGGCCGATCTCACGCACGAACTTTCCCGTCTGGTCGAATTCAAATAGCTGGGTCGAGGCAGCGCCATACAGCGGCCCGCCGTAACTACCGGGGTGATTCACTAGAACAATATGGCCCTTGGAATTGACTGCTATTCCCAGCACTTCGCCGAGCGGCATGTCGGCGGGAAGCTTCAGGTAATCCGGGTCGGACTCAAAATGAAGCTGCGGAGCAGGCTGCTGGGCGGTGAGCGAACTTGCCAGCAAAGCAAACACGAGTAAGCGCATCGATTCTCCTTTCGTCGAGAACGTTGTTACTTGCGGCCGGCTACTTCGAAGACCGCGTTCCAGGTGAACTCCACGAAGCGGTAGAGCGACGTTTCGGCCAGTCGTTCGACGTCGCTGTGCGCCCCATAATTCGTGCTGTCGGACTCGATACTGGAGGGTCCGATACCGTACGACTGTATTCCCTTGGCCCTTAACTGGGCCATGTCCGAAGCACCGGTCGACATGGTCGGCAAGACTATGGACTCCGGATACAGCCGTTTGCTGACGCGCTCCAGAGCGCGATACATGTCCGAATCCAGCCGGGAAGGAGGCGCGACGGGCCTCGGATTTCCGGCGATCGGTTCGATCTTCACGGCGGGGTCGTCAATAACACGCGTCAGCTCTTCGAAGAATTTGGGCATGTCTTCGTCGGGCAGCGCGCGTATATCCAAAGTCGCATCGGCCTCGGATGGAATGACGTTCGGTCCCACGCCCGCTCGGAGCATGGTGGGAACAATCGAGGTCCGCAGCATGGAATATCGCTGCGGCTCATTGGCGGCGAGATAACGCTGGACGGCGGCCGAGCTTTCCGGATTCATCAAGCCGTTGTAGCGAGCTGCTTGCTCCGGTGTGCTGATCGTGGCGAGGCGTTCGAAATAGGTGCGGGTCGTGTCGTTCAAACGCATCGGCGTCTCCCAGGCGCCCACTTTGGCGATAGCAGCCGAAAGATGGAGGAGCGGATTATCCAAACGTGGAACCGAGCCATGCCCGGAAGTACCGTTCGCGATCAAATGCACCCGGCGAGGCACCTTTTCGGTGGTTTGAATCGTGACCACGCTGACGCGCCCGTCCTGCAATGTGCCGCCGCCTCCCTCGGTGAGTGCAAACTCGGCTTCGATCTCGGGAAAATGCTCGCTCACCATGTAACTGATCCCGACTCCGGTGGGATCGGCCTCTTCTCCCGATTCAGCGAGGAAAATGATGTCCCGGTCCAGGGCCAGCCCCATGCGCTTTGCCAGCAGCATCACCATGAGATTCGCAGCGAGCTTGTCTTTATCGTCCACCGTGCCCCGGCCCCAGACGTAGCCGTCTTTGAGCACAGCGCCAAACGGATCCACTGGCCACTTCTCGCGCTGAACCGGAACGACGTCCATATGGGCCAAAATTAACAGGGGTCGCTGCTTGCCGCTCCCTTTCAGCCGAGCCACCAGATTGGCGCGAGCCGGTTGCATCGCGAAGGTCTTTACCGGTATCCCTTCACCCTCGAGGACCTTTTTCAGGTAATTGACCGCGTTGGTCTCATTGCCCGGAGGACTGCTGGTGTCGATCTGAACGAGGGACCGGTAGTGCCGCAGGATTTCGGGCTCCTGCTTTTTCCAATCGACGACAGGGACCTGGGCCGCCGCCGCCGATCCAAGCACGAGAGCTAACAGACCCAGGGTGTGGGCGCGGCGTAGCCTGCCTAAGAACATGGCGCTATCATACACCGCGACTGCGGGACGGTCCTAATTGACCGTCACGCTGGCCGTGGTGTCCGCAATGTTCGGCAAATTGCTCGCGTGAATTGTCGCAGGGCCTGGCGAAAGTCCTGTCACGCGAATACCTACGCTGGTACTGTTGGGCTGGATCGTGATCGTCGGCGGCACCGTCGCTATTGTCGTATTGCTCGAACTCAGATTGATCGTCAGGCCGCCCGGTGGCGCGGGCACGGAGAGGCTCAGGAAAAGAATAGTCGTATTCCCGGCCGTTACCGTGCCGGTGGCAGGACTGAAGGTAATGACGTCGGTAGCCTGCACCGTCTGACTCACTGTTGGAAAACCGACCGCCGACGCAGTGATGGTGGCCGTACCGAAGGCGACGCCAACTACTCGAGTTTGTGTGAGTGCGGTAGTTTGCCCGGCCGGAATCACAACATTGGCTGAGGTCAGGCCGACCACCGACGGATTGCTGCTCGTCAAGGTAATGAAAACGCCGTTGGGGGGCGCGGGCGATCCCAGGGTCACCGGGAACAGAGTCGTCGAGCCTATGCCTGCGATAACGCCCGCCGGCAATTGAATCCCCGTGGTGTTCGTCAGCGCAAACGCGGCCGGCGAGGCGTTGCCGGATGTGGCGGTAACGATGTAGGACCCAATCGTTACATTGGCCGTAAACACTGCGGATGTCGCCACGCCAGACGCGTTAGAAACCGCAGTGTTCACTCCTTTAGCGAAAGTTCCGCTCGCGCCCGAGGCCGGCGGCGTAAATGTGACCGTGGCGTTCGGAACAGGATTCCCGCCCGAGTCTTTTACCAGGGCCACGAGTGGGCTTGAGAACACCGTATTAGTGCCTGCAGATTGCGGCGTCCCACTGACTGCCGCAATCGAGAACGGAGTCCCGGCGAGATTGGCCAGCGAGAAAGTAGCCGCGCCCGGAACCCCGAGCACCTTGGCGGTCACGGAGTAATTGCCGGCGGTGGAGTTTGCGGTGAACAAAGTGGATGTCGCCACACCCGACGCGTTCGTCATGGCGGTGTTGGTTCCGGCGAATGTTCCGCTCGCACCGCTCGCTGGAGCGCTGAACGTCACTACGATTCCGGCGATTGGATTGCCCTTTGCGTCGTTCGCCGTCGCCACCAGTGGCGCGAACGCAGTGTTGATCGGCACGCTTTGCGGCGTTCCGGCGGTCGCGGTGATGGTCGCGAACGCAACGATGTTCGTCAAAGAGAAGTTCGCCGGATTAGCGACGCCGGCCACCGAAGCTGTTAACGTAAATGGTCCCTGGAAGCCGTTTGCTGTGAAAGTTGGGGCCGTTGCCACACCGGAGGAGTTCGTTACAGCGGTGTTCGCTCCGCCGGCAAACGTGCCGGACGCTCCAGAGATGGGCGGAGCCGTGAATGTCACGGTAACTCCGCTGAGCGGATTACCTCCTCCGTCCTTCACCGTTACTACCAACGGCGAAAACGAAGTGTTGATCGGAGTGCTTTGAGGCGTCCCGCTGATCGCGGAGACGGAAGCCGGGGTTCCTGCAACCACAGTGACGCTCGCCGTGGTATCCGCCACGGACGGTAAACTGCTGGCGTGAATCACCGCCGTCCCGGTGCCTACACCGGTCACCCCCACACTAGCGACGTTCGAGTTCGCGGGAATGGTAACGGTCGGAGGCACCGTAGCTATCGCCGGGGCGCTGGAACTCAAGTTGATTGTGAGACCGCCTGGCGGCGCGACAGCGGACAGGAACATGAACAGGTGCCCCGTGGTTGCGCTCGGCACGGTGAGAGTGGCCGGCGACAAGCTGATCGTGTCCGCGGCCTGCACGACCTGCGTTGCCGTCGGATAGCCTTCCGCTGACGCGCTAATGGTGGATGATCCGAAAGCGATTCCATTCACGTTTGCCGTCACCGAACCCACCGTCGCCCCGGCAGGGATCAGGAGCCCCGACGGAGTCACGGTCACCTTGGTCGGATCGCTGCTACTGAGAGTAACGAAGATTCCACCCGCGGGAGCGGGGGCTACCAACGTCACTGGGAATGGCGCGGACGCTCCCACGCCCACGGTGAGTCCGGCGGGCAATAGGATGGCTACGCCGGTGAGGGGCGGGTAAGCGACGACCATCGTTACCGTATTACTGGAAACGCCGCCCATACTCATGACAACCGGCACTGCCGGCCCTACGGTCACGTCCGCAGGCACCAGAACAGTAACCTGATAGGAGGAATCTAACCCCGAGTTGGGGCCGATAAGGCAAAAATCGGGCGGGCCACACAACTGAGATGCCGTCACGACGGCCGGAAGTCCCCCAATCGTGACCGACACGGGTGTTATCGTATTCGCGGGCGCGCTGGGCTCCGTCCCGTCAGCGGGTTGGTTGGTAACGGCGCCCAGATCATTGGCGATGATTTGAACAGTGCCGCCGGGTACCGTGGGATTAGTTGAACTATTAAACGTGTTATCGAAATTGAGAATCAATCCCTGTCCCAGTCCATTCCCACTTTGACTAAAAAGAGCGGGCGCAAACGGAGCCAGGCTCACAGCAACCGGGCTGCTGGTGCCGGCGGCGGTAGTGACCGTGAGGTTTGCCTGAAGCTGCCCGGCCAGTTCCCAGGGAATCTGGATATTGACCTGGCTGGGTGAAACGTAAGTTACAGGCGCGGGGAACCCGCCTAGATTCACGCTGGTGCCCGCTAACGCTTTCGGAGTCGGCTGCACTCCGCCGGACGACGCAGTGGAACCTGCAAGGTTTGACCCAAAGATACTTGCGCCGCCTCCTGGAACCACCGGGCTGGTAAAGCTAGCGAGGTTCACCACGCCGCCAGGGGTAACGACCGGCTGTGCCAGAGCCACTGAGGTGGCGCCGGCGAATAGGGCGACTAGGGCCACATTGACTAGGAGGTATTTCGCGAAATTCTGTGCCGGGTTACGGCTGATGTCCAACTTTACGTGTTCCATGGTCTCTTTCCGCCTGACTGAACTTCTGTACTGGCACTGTCGAGCTTACTCCGCACAAAAGAGAAGGGAAAGTACCAACCCTATTAAATGTGAGTACTGGAAGGTTCCGGTACAAAAGTCACCCACTGCGTTTTTTACGCGGCCCAGCGCACATCACCAGAAAGGCTTAACCAATCACCCGCAGGCTTCTTGCGATACTCGCAAGAGTAGAGGATCCATCAGTGCGGAGAGACGCACTGATGGACATTAGTGGACCGTCACGCTGGCGGTAGTGTCCGCGATGTTCGGCAACTGGCTCGCATGAATGATCACGGGTCCGGGCGAAACTCCGGTCACGCGAACGCTGGCGCTGGTACCGTTGGGCGGAATCGTGACCGTGGCAGGCACGGTCGCAATCCCCGTATTGCTCGAACTCACGTTGATCGTGAGTCCGCCCGGCGGCGCGGGCACGGGAATGGTCAGGAACAGAACCGTCATACTCCCGGTCGCTACCGACCCAGTATTTGGAACGAAGCTGAGGACGTCGGCGGTCTGCACGGTCGTGCTCGCGGCCGGAATTCCGCCCACCGAGGCGGTAATCGTCGCGGTTCCGAACGCGACGCCGCTCACTCGTCCCGATCCTGTCGTTTGCCCAGGCGGGATCAAGATATTCGCCGTCATCAGGCCGACGACCGACGAATTACTCGTGCCCAGGGTAATGAACAAGCCGCCTGGGGGTGCGGGCGAACTCAGCGTCACCGGGAACAGCGCGGTGCCGCCAAGTCCCACTATGAGCCCCACCGGTAACTGAAGACCCGTGCCGCTGGACATAGTGTTGGTCAGCGCAAAGGAGGCCCCTGTCGCGGCGCCGGAAGCCGCGGTCACGTTGTAAGACCCAGGTGTTCCATTGGCTGTGAACGTCATCGAAGTCGCCACGCCGGACCCATTCGTAACGGCCGTGTTCATTCCTCCGAAGAACGTGCCGCTCTGGCCAGACGCCGGCGGAGTAAATGTGACCATAGCGTTCGGAACAGGATTGCCGCCCGAGTCTCTCACGACTGCGACCAGCGGGCTCGAGAATGCGGTATTGATTAGCGTCGTTTGTGGCGTTCCACCAACGGCTGCTATGGAGAACGGCGACCCAGGGAGATTCGTCAACGAGAACGTGGCCGGGACCGGAGCCCCAGTCGTCGTCGCCGTTACCGAATAGTTGCCGGCTGTGGAGTTAGCCGTGAACGTGACGGATGTCGCCACGCCGGACGTGTTCGTCGTGGCGGTGTTCACTCCGCCCGCGAATGTTCCGCTGGCGCCGGCCGTCGGAGCGCTGAAGGTCACGACCACTCCCGCGCCCACCGGATTGCCCATCGAATTTTTCACGATCGCCGAGAGCTGCATGGGGAACGGCATATTGATCATCTGGCTCTGTCCCCCGCCGTTTGTCGCGGTAATCGTTGGGACGGCAGCCGGGAGGTTCGTTAATGAGAAGCTGGCCGGCATCGCGACGCCGGACACTGACGCCGTTACCGTGTAAGGGCCGCCTGGTAAGCCATTGGCGGTAAAGGTTGCCGTCGCCACCCCGGAACTGTTGGTGACGATCGTATTCACGCCGCCGGCAAATGTGCCGGACGGACCGGATAGGGGAGGTGCCGTGAATGTCACCATGACTCCGCCGACCGGGTTGGCGCCTCCATCTTTCACCGTCGCCACCAAAGGCGCGAATGTCGTATTAACAGGCACGCTCTGAGGTGTCCCGCTCGTCGCGGTGACCGAAGCCGGGGTTCCAGAGATCACACTTACGCTCGCGGTGGTATCCGCGATGAACGGCAAATTACTGGCATGAATTGTTGCTGGGCCTGCTCCGATACCCGTAACCGCCACGCTCATGGAAGTCGAGCCTGCGGGGATAGTTACGGTCGAGGGTACCCCGGCTATCGTTGGGGCGGTGGAACTCAGATTGACCACTTGACCGCCCATAGGCGCGGGAGCGGATAAGAACAGAAACAGGTGCCCTATCGTTCCGGCCGGCACCGTGACACCGGCGGGCGAGAAACTGAGGGTGTCCGCCGCCTGGACGCTTTGGACCGCTGTCGGATAACCGGTTGCGGACGCGCTGATGTTGGCTGATCCGAAGGCGACTCCAGTCACAGTGGGCGTCCCGGAACTAGTAGTCGCACCACCGGGGATGATGAACCCCGATGGGCTTACGGTCACCTTCGAAGTATCACTGCTGCTCAAGGTAACGAAAAGGCCACCCGGGGGAGCAGGACTTCCCAATGTCACCGAGAATGCGGCGGACCTGCCCAAGCCCACAATGACTCTGGCCGGCAACTGGATACCGAGCGAGTTGGTGAGTGAGAAATTCGCCGGGGCCAGCGCGAGCGCTGACGCCTGCACGGTATAGGTTCCGGTCATGCCATTCGCGGTGAATACGGCAGAAGTCGCGATGCCCGATGCACCTGTTATCGCTGTATTCGTCCCCGCGAAGGTCCCAGTCGCTCCTGGGCCCGGTGGGGCGGTGAAGGTAACGGTGACGCCCGAAACCCCGTTGCCACCGGCGTCCTTAACCGTCGCGGAGAGCGGGCTGGCGAATGCCGTATTGATCACTGCGGCTTGGGGCGTACCACCAGTTGCGGTGATCGACACCGCCGGACCAACCAGGTTGGTTAGCATGTAACTGGCTGTTCCGTATCCCGGCGCGCTTGCCGTCACCGTGTACGATCCGGCGGTCGAATTGGCGGTGAAGGTCAGCGACGTCGCAACGCCCGATGAGTTCGTCATTGCGGTATTCGCTCCCGGCGCGAAGGTGCCGCTTGCCCCGCCGACTGGTGCGGTGAAGGTCACGATGACTCCGCCCACGCCCATGCCCCCCGCGTTCGTCACCAGGGCGACAAGCGGGCTAAACGGCGAGTTGATCATAACGCTTTGAGGCGTTCCGCTCGAGGCTGTAATCATCGGGCCGGTGTTGGTCATGAAGAAGGTTGCGGGAGTAGAGACGCCCATCACGCGGGCCGCGAGCATGTACGTTCCCGCGATCCCGTTCGCAGTAACCGGTCCCGAGCTTGCCTCCCCGTTTGACAAGGTGGGCGCCGTGACAAACGATTGTCCGCCAAACGTGGCGGATGCGCTGCTGGTGGTCAGTGCGCTGAAAATGACCGTCGCGCCTACAACCGGATTACCGAACGAATCCTTCACGATGGCAACCAACTGATTGGCGAAGGTAGTATTGATCGCGGCGGACTGGCCGCCTCCGCTGACCGGAGTAATGCTGAAAGG
>Ga0187872_10004051_pt1 | contig 11275 bp, 9 predicted proteins | sample June2016WEW_16_4_FD_132973 | JGI IMG/M metagenome (GOLD analysis project Ga0187872, IMG submission 132973) | Peatland microbial communities from SPRUCE experiment site at the Marcell Experimental Forest, Minnesota, USA - June2016WEW_16_40 | ecosystem: Environmental > Terrestrial > Soil >...
CAGGAGATCTTCGAAGAGTTCGTGCGCGTCGATCCTTCTTCATCGGGAATGGGCCTGGGGCTGGCAATCACGAAGCGATTGATCCAGGCGCATCGTGGAAAAGTCTGGGTAAACAGCGAGGTGGGACGCGGGAGCACTTTTTCTTTCCTGCTGCCTACCTACGTAGAATAAAATAAGGGGTAGAATTTCGCTCTAGGTAAAGACGATGGCGAGCAAAGAAAAGATCATGGTCGTGGACGATGAACCGAGCATCCGGAAGTATCTCCAGACGCTGCTCGAGGTAGACGGCTTCGAGGTGGAGACGCTCGCGAGCGGCAAGGAAGCCCTCAAGCGGATTGGCGACGGAGGGGAACGACCCGACTTCATCATTCTCGACGTCCTCATGCCCGAAATGGACGGCCTCGAGACGCTCAAGCAGCTGATGCAGGTGGACCGCTCGCTCAACGTTCTGATGCTGTCGTGCTCGAACGAAGTGGCGACGGTGGTCGAAGCGATCCGGCTCGGCGCGATCGATTATCTGACCAAGCCGTTCGAGAAGCCGGAACTCGACGCCGCATTTCTCAAGTGCCACCAGAAGAAAGAATTGCGTTCGGAAAACCAGGCGCTGCGCGAATATTGCGAGGCTCTGACCGAGGACATCTCGTTCCTCGCGGCCAGCCCGCAAATGCTCAAGATCCGGCAGCAGGTCCTGCAAATTGCGCCCGTCGATGTGCCGGTTTTCATCAGCGGCGAAAGTGGAGTCGGCAAAGAAGTCGTCGCCCGCATGATCCATCTGCGCTCCACGCGCCTGCATCAGGCCTTTGTCAAGGTGAATTGCGCGGCGCTGCCGGGCGAACTGCTGGAATCGGAGCTTTTCGGTTATGAACAGGGCGCTTTTACGGGCGCTGTGCGCGCGAAGCCCGGCAAGTTCGAACTCGCCAACAAGGGCACGATCTTCCTCGACGAAATTGCCGAGATGAGCCCCCACCTTCAGGCGAAGCTCCTCCACGTTTTGCAGGACGGCCAGTATTCGCGTCTGGGCGCACGCGCGGTCGTCAATGTGGACGTTCGCGTTCTGGCGGCGACCAATATGGACGTGAAGGACGCCATGCGTTCCGGGCGCTTCCGCGAAGACCTCTATTACCGGCTGAATGTCCTCTCGATCCACATCCCGCCGCTGCGAGAGCGGACGGCGGAAATTCCGCTCCTTTTTCGCCACTTCCTGGCCAAGTACAGCGAAAAATACCAGAAGCCGGCGCCCGATCCTTCGAAACACTTGCTCGAAGCGACGCTGCGTTATCCGTGGCCCGGCAACCTGCGCGAGCTGGAGAATTTCGTGAAACGCTACGTCATCCTCGAAGATGACGAAGGCAGCTTCCGCGAGCTTCTCGAGATGACCGGCCAGCAACGCGTAGCGCCTCGCGAAGAGACGCCTGCGCCCAAGGAACAGGGCCTCAAAGCGCTCGTGCGCGGCTTGAAGGACGAAGCCGAAATGGAAGCGATCGCCGGAGCGCTTGAAAAAACGAACTGGTGCCGCAAGGATGCGGCGCGGATACTCGGGATCAGCTACAAGGCGCTGCTCTACAAGATGCGCCAGTTCAATCTCGATTCTGGACGCGGCTCGCGTTCCGCAGCGGCGAAAGAAAGCGCGAAGACGGCCGCGGCTGCGAAGGAAGCGGCGGCAAAGGAAACCGCCTCGAAGGAAACTGCGAAAGAGGAAATTCCCGCGGCGCCCGCAGTGCGTGGTTCCTAGCGCGCGATTCGAAGGAACACGGCCCTGCTTCGATTTCCATAATTCCACAGAGAAGGCGAGAAACTTCGCCCCCAAATGATCCCCGTGGCGCCGCATTCCGTCTCCATGTTCCCGCCGCCGAGTTGCGAGCCGACGCGTCTAAACGCGTTCAAGAAACTGCGGAAGTAGTGGCCGGGTGCGTAGTCCTGTACCCCTGCAAAGAGTTGCATATCTTGAGCACATGCCTCGAAATAGCACTACCCATTGACCGCGGCTTGGTCTAGTATTCCGCTCCGAAATGGGTCCCGCGAGAATTCGAACCGGAAATGCACGAAAGCGTTCGTTGTCTGTAAAGGGGTTGTTCCTCGCGTCGTATTTCAGCAAAGGGAACGAGCGCGCGACAGCAGGCGTCACGCGACGCGCGAGTCTTTGGTACGGCGATTGCTGATTCTGTTCATGGGGGATGCCGTGTGCTTCAACCCAAGCCTGAAGGAGCGGCAGTGATGACGGAGCGTCGAATGGCCCGCCGGTACGATCTGTCGTTGCCGGTAAACGTCCGCTTGCCAATTAACCGGGAACCCAGGTCGCACAGCGGTCAGACACGGGACATTTCCACGCGCGGCGTCTATTTCACTTTGCAGAGGGATCTCGCCCCCGGCACCGAAGTCGATTTCACGCTCACGCTGCCGGCAGAAATCACGCGCGGCACCGAAGTCTTCGTTCGCGCCCACGGACGCGTCGTTCGGGTTGACAAGCGCGCCGAAGACGATCAGGAAGCGGTGGGAGTTGCGGCGGTGATCGAGCGCTACGACATCATCCGAGGCGAGAGCTCTCGCGTCTGAACTGCTGTCGCCGGGGGCATAATTCTCTCGTTAGCCTCTCCACGACCTCGGCTTCGCCAGATCTCAGCGTTCGACATAGTTTCTCTACATCTACGCGTGCGCCTGACGTCGAGCTCCGCGCCGCCTAAATGCTGCAACCCCCTGCGGATACGGCAGTTGGCGTACTAGCACTAAAGTTGGAAGTACTATTCCTCTAAGTGCCCAGCATTTTCAACCTCGCGGAAAAGGCCCGCCCCAACGCGAGTTTAACCCGGGACTAAGGCTCCCAGTCCGCCGTTTGGAAACGCCAACGAATGAATGCGTTATGGAATGGCAGGACGACGCGCAGTGGAACGCTCTTCAACTGGCTTTTTGGCGTCTGATGTGCAACATAGTTGACTTCCTATGGCATCCGCTGCTCAATCGGGACCCGAGACGGTCGCGCACGCGGTCGAACTCCCACCCGAGCACATCTACTTCGGTCCGTCCGGGACGATGCAGTCTATCCGGCAGAAGGTGGATCGCGCCTCGGGTTTGAATGTCCCGATCCTCATCCTGGGAGAAAGCGGAACCGGCAAAGAGGTTCTGGCGCGCTTCATCCACAGTCGCTCCCCCTGGCGCGACGGCCCTTTTGTGAAGGTCAATTGTCCGGCAATCCCCGGCACTTTGCTCGAAAGCGAGCTATTCGGTTTTCAGAAGGGTGCCTTCACCGGAGCCAATGCGGCGAAGCCCGGCCGCATGGAAATGGCCCAGGGCGGGACGCTCTTCATGGATGAGATCGGCGAGCTCCACTCGAGCTTGCAGGCGAAGCTGCTCCACGTCCTCCAGGACGGCCATTTCACGCGTATCGGGGATTACGAAGAGAAGCGCATGGACGCGCGCGTCATCTGCGCGACGAACCGGCGGCTCCAGCAGGAAATCGAAACCGGCGGTTTCCGTTCCGATCTCTTTTACCGCATCAACGTCATCAGCATCACGCTGCCCCCGTTGCGCGAGCGCCGCCAGGATATTCCGTATCTGATCGAATACCTCCGCCAGCAGTTCAATCGTCGTTTCAATCGCCAGACACCTCCTCTTTCAAAAGAGACGGTGTATTTGCTTCAGCAGAGGGACTGGCCGGGCAACGTCCGCGAGCTGGAGAACTGTCTGGCCCGGTACGTCGTCCTCGGGTCGGAAGAAGCCCTTGACGCCGAGCGGCTTGAAAAAAGTCCGCCAAGTTTTAACTATGAGACAACGCCGGAGGGGAATATCCCTCTCAAGCGAATCGCCCAACAGGTCACGCGGCGCATGGAGCACGATCTGATCCTCAAAGTGCTCCAGGCCAATCACTGGAACCGTCGCAGGGCGGCCGAAGTATTGAAAATCAGCTACCGGGCGCTTCTCTACAAGGTTCGTCAGGCAGGCCTCCCTGCCAAGCACCCCCGGCGAAAGCCGGACCCGGAAGTTGAATTCCCGGCGAAATCCTCGGCTCAGGTCGATTGACTTCTTGGAGTGCGGTGGGCGACCCCTCCCGCCCGCACCCGTATCTGGTATGAAATCGCCTGTTGTGTCTGCCTTGCCCCGGCCCTTTAATTCGGCTAGCCTGATTTAGGTAAGGCCATGTCCAGAGCAAACGGTAAGTCGGCCCTGAAAGTCTGTCTCCTGTCACCGCATCCAATGGTATTGGACGAGTTCCATCGCCTACTTGAGGATTCCGGCTTTCAGATCGCGTCCAAACAGCTCGATTCCATGCTGGCCCCCGACCTGCGCAGTCTCGACGTACCGCGGGCTTCGGTCTATGTGGTTGACGCCCATGCCGCGCGCCAAGCCACGGGAGCCCTTCTGGGCAATATCCTCGACAAATACTCGAACGCGCGCCTCCTGGTAGTGGGAGACAAGCTCAAGGAAACGGAAAGCTACTCCCTTCTCCGCCAGGGCGTGAAGGGCATCCTGACCTATGCCGAGGCCCGCGAACAGCTTGCAAGGGCCCTGCCGCAGGTTGCCTCCGGCGGCATCTGGGTCCCGCGCCCGGTCCTTTCCCGGTTCGTAGATTCGATCCTGAGCACCGCGCAGGGGCGCCGCCTCCGCGCGGATTCTCCGAGCGAGCTCAGCCGTCGGGAACAGGAAGTGCTCAGCGGCCTCCTCGAAAACCTGGCGAACAAGGAGGTCGCCGACCGCCTGCACATTTCGGAACGCACGGTCAAGTTTCACGTCTCGAATCTTCTCGCCAAGTTTGGCGTCCGGCGCCGGGCCGACCTCATCCTGCTCTGTTACCAGCGCCGCGCAAGCGCATAGCTTCCCATCGCGGCCGGCCGACCGGAGTTCACTGGTATACTTCCCACGTGGGCCGCATGGCTGCCTTCTCCATCGGGAACTTCGGCTGCCGCGCGACGGAAGCGGACACCGCTGCGCTTCGCCGCGAACTGCTGGCGAACGGTCTCACGCTCGTCGCTGAGCACGCATCGGCCGATATCGTCGTCCTGAACACCTGCACCGTCACCGCCGCAGCGGATGCCCAGGCGCGCGAGGCGGTGCGCAAGATTCACCGCGCAAATCCTAACGCACGCATTGTCGTAACCGGCTGCTACGCGCAGCGCGCGCCCGAGGAACTCGCCACGCTCGACGGCGTGGTGCTGGTTGTCGGGAACTCGCACCAAGCCGAAATCCCGAATGCAATTCGCAGACTTCATGCGCCGGCGGCGACTGCTGATTTTGTCCCGCTCGCGCGGCTTGACGATGATGCGATGTCGCTCGGGCGAGGCCCCGCAAAAATCCTGACTGGCGACATCCTCGCCCAGACGTCTGTCCAGATCGCTTCCGCGTCGCTCGCCGAAGCCGACCGCACGCGGCCCATCCTGAAGATTCAGGACGGCTGTAACAATCGCTGCTCGTATTGCGTGATTCCGTTTGTGCGCGGGCGCAGCCGCAGCCTGCCTCCGGATGTCGTCGTTGGGGAAGTGCGGAGCCTGGTGGCGGCAGGCGCAAAGGAAATCGTCCTGAGCGGGATCAATCTGGGAAGCTACGGCCGCGATCTCGCGCCGCGAGCCGGGCTTGCGAACGCCGTGCGGCGAATCCTTGACGAAACGGCGCTCGAACAGCTTCGCTTCAGCTCGATCGAGCCACAGGATGTCACCGAAGATTTCGTCGGGCTGGTCGCATCGTCAGAACGCATCGCGCCGCATTTTCACGTGCCCCTACAGTCGGGCTCCGACCGCGTCCTGCACGCGATGCACCGCTGGTATCGCGCCGAGCACTACGCCGAGCGCGTAAAACTGATTCGCCGATTGCTGCCCCATGCCGCGATTGGCGCGGACGTCATCGTCGGCTTCCCGGGCGAGACGGACGGCGATTTCGAAACCACGGCCGGATTCATCGAGCGCTTGCCGTTCACTTACCTGCACGTCTTCTCGTTTTCGGCGCGTCCTGGAACCGAGGCCGCGAAGCTGGACGCTGCCGCCGTGCCCCCACAGGTGATTCGCAAACGCACCCGGGCGTTGCGGGCGCTCGCGGAGGAGAGATCCACCGCGTTCCGCGCTTCGCAGGCAGGCCGCGCTTTGCGCGCGCTCACCCTTGCGCGCGCCGGAAACGATTGGACGGAAGCCCTCACGGGGAATTACCTGAAAGTGCGAATTCCAGGCCGCCATCCCGCGAACGAATGGCACAAAGTTCACCTACAAGCTGTCTGATAAATGGGTTCTTAGAGGGTCGGAGCTTCAGCTCCGACAAGAAAAGACGTCGGGCGAAGCCCTGCCTTTGCGCGGTTTCTTTCGCAGCATGTACTCACACGGATTCCTTAGCTCCGACCCGGCTTCTCACAAAACAAGAGGGGCTTTGCTACTGAGGACAAGCTAGCTCTCAAAAATCACCTGCGCGAGCGCTAAATTCCCGCTGTGCGTGATCGAGAGGGAGATGTTTCTCACGCCCATGCGCTGGGCGATTTGCGCGGCGACGCCTTCGAGGCGAATCGTCGGCTTGCCGCTGGGCTCGCGCTCGACTTCGATGTCGCGCCAGCGAACGCCCCGGCTCCATCCGGTGCCGAGGGCCTTCATCACCGCTTCTTTCGCGGCAAATCGCGCGGCGTAGCGCTCGAACTTATCTTTGTACCTCTCGCAGTACGCCAGTTCGCTCGGCGTGTAAAGCCGCTCGAGAAATGGCGTTCCGTGGCGCCGAATGGCGGCCTCGATCCGGTCGACCTCGGCGATGTCCAGACCCAGCCCGACGATCATTGTCTCCCACCCTGCCAAGCACCCCTGCGCCGTCGCGGGATTATACCTATAATGACAGTGCGACCCAGCGTCGCGTGGAAAGATGAGTACAGCCGTCACGAAAAAGCAATCAGTGCCGAAAAAACCTTCCGCGAAATCCCCGCAATGGCCGCTGCGCCGGGCCGGCGGCTTGCAGGTATTGGAAGCGCCGCCGCTCGCCAGACTTCGCTGGTTCGTCCACGGTTTCAGCACGCGCCCCGGCGGTACGAGCGAGAACGGCGCCTTGAATCTCGGGTTTAACGATTGGGATTCGCGCGAGCGCGTGCTCGAAAATCGCAGGAAATTCCTTGGCGCGATCGGCGCGGGGAAAATGCGCGTCGTCACGCTCCGCCAGATTCACTCGGATATCGTGCACCTCGCGGATTCGTCGAAGGCGGCAACCGCGGAAGCGCCCAAAGCGGACGCTTTGATCACACGCGAGCCGGGCGTCCTGCTCGTCGTTCAAACCGCGGATTGCGTTCCGATCCTTCTCACCGATCCGGAGCGCCGCGCCGTCGCCGCGATTCATTCCGGGTGGCGCGGCACACTTCGCCGCATCGCCGCAAAAGCTCTCGGCCGGATGCAGCTGGAATTCGGCACGCGCCCCAGGGATGTGATCGCCGCGCTCGGCCCCGGTATCGGCTGCTGCTGCTACGAGGTGGGCTCCGACGTCGCCCGCGAATTTCACGCGCAGTTCCCCGCCGCGCGCGACTGGTTCGACGGCCCATTCGACGCGCTCGCCTCCGGCGAAAACGATCCGAACTGGCTTCCCTGGCTCACGATGAGGCCGCCGGGGCATCCGCCTCCGTCGCCGCGCGTCCATCTCGACCTCATCGCCGCGAACCGCGCGATCCTCGCCGATGCCGGCGTTCTGCTGCGCCAGATTTCAGCTTCGGGCTTTTGCACGGCCTGCCGCACCGATCTCTTCTTCAGCTATCGCCGAGAACGGACCACCGGCCGCCTGATGGCCGCCATCGGCATCCGCTGACGATATTCCAAATGGCACTGTCGCCGTGGGGAAAGTGTAGGCCTCTAGACGTGCGCTATATCCGAAGACGCTGCGGTAGCCTCCGCGAGCGCCAGTTGCCCGCACGCGGCCATCACGTCCTGCCCGCGCGAATAGCGCACGAAAGCGAGCATGCTCTTATCGACGAGGATCTTCCGGAACTCCTCGACGCGCGCCGCGTCCGGCTTCTCGTACGGCAGGTCGCCCGGATTCCACGGGATCAGGTTCACCTTGGTGCGCAGATTCGCAAGCAGCCGCACCACGCGCCGTGCATCATCGGGCGAGTCGTTGAATCCGCCGAGCAGCACGTATTCGAACGTCAAATGCTCCCACGGCCGCAGCGGATATTTCCGGCACGCATCGAGCAGTTTTTCGAGCGGATACTTGCGATTGATCGGCATAATCCTGTCGCGCTGCTCGTCCGACGACGCATTCAGCGAAATCGCGAGCTTCGGCCGCACCTTTTCCAGCGCCAGCCGCTCGATTCCGGGGACGATCCCGCTCGTCGAAAGCGTCACGTGCTTTGGCGAAATCGCCATTCCGTTCGGGTCGAGCAGGATGCGCAGCGCGGCCATCACCGCGTCGTAGTTCAGCAGCGGCTCGCCCTGCCCCATCAGGACGATATTGGTTTGCGGTTTCAGCGCAGCGCGATTGTCTTCGAGCGTGACGAGCACTTGCCCCACGATTTCGCCCGCCGTTAGGTTCCGCACCAGCCCCAGCGTCGCCGTTAGGCAGAATCTGCAATCCACCGCGCAGCCCGCCTGCGTCGAAATGCAGATCGTCTGCCGGTTCTCTTCCGGCATGAACACGGTTTCGATCGTCGCCGGCTTTCCATCGGCGGTGCCATCCAATGCGAGGACATACCGCATCGTGCCATCGGACGACCGGTGCCGGCGCGCGATTCGTGGCAGCGCAATCGCGCCTTCGTGCGACAGCCGTTCGCGCAGCGCCTCCGGCAGATTCGTCATCGACGCGAAGTCGAACCGCCGCTCGGCATAGATCGCGTGATAGATCTGCGCGCCGCGATACCCCGGCTCGCCGAGCGATTCCAGTATCGCGCGCAGCTCTTCTGCGGATTTCCCCAGCAAGTTTAGGGCGGAATTGGAAGCCTGTTGCGACATTTTAAATCCATGATAGCACGCGGCGAAATTGGGCACCGCTCGCGCGAACCGGAATGACTTTTGGTCTCGCGGCGTGCAGAATAGAAGCAGACATGTCGGACGCAACTCACAACGTGCAGAAGGAAGTTCTGCCCAACGGCCTCGTAGTCATCACCGAACCGATGGAGCACGTCCACTCGGTTTCCGTCGGGATTTGGCTGCGCTCCGGCTCGCGCCGCGAGCCCGCCGAGCTGAACGGCATCTCGCATTTCATCGAGCACATGGTGTTCAAGGGCACGGCGCGCCGCACCGCCGAAGACATCGCCCGCGAAATGGACAGCGTCGGCGGCATGCTCGACGCGTTCACGTCGAAGGAAATGGTCTGCTTCAACACGCGCGTCCTCGATGAGCACCTGCCCAGAGCCTTCGACGTCCTCGCCGACATGGTCCTCGAGCCGAAATTCGCCGATGAAGACATTGCGCGCGAGCAGGGCGTGGTCCTTGAGGAAATCCGCATGACGCAGGACAATCCCGAAGACCTCGTCCACGAGCTTTTCACCCAGAATTTCTGGGACCCGCACCCGCTCGGCAGGCCGATCCTCGGCACGCCCGAAACGGTTTCCGCGTTCACGCGCGACGCGCTCCATAAATGGTTTCGTCGGTGGTACGCGCCGAACCATCTCGTGATCACCGCGGCGGGCCATCTGACGCACGCGCAGCTCGTCGATCTCGTTTCCGAGCGTTTCGCGAAGCTCACGCCGTCCGAAAACGGCCGCGTCGAACCGGTGCCGCAGCCAGCGCCACACATCACCCTGCGCACGAAGCGCGAGCTCGAGCAGGTGCACATCTGCCTGGGCGTGCCCGCCTTCGCCATGACGGACGACCGCCGCTTCGCCGTCTCGATCCTCAACAACATTCTCGGCGGCGGGATGTCCTCGCGGCTATTCCAGAACATTCGCGAGCGGCAGGGTCTGGCCTACGCCATTTTCAGCGAGCTGAATTCCTATCGCGACGCGGGCGCGCTTTCCGTCTATGCGGGCACTGCGCTCGAAACTGCGGAGCAAGTGGTCCGCTCCGTGCTCGACGAATTCCGCCGCCTCAAGGACGAGCCGCTCGACGCCGAAGAGCTGCGCCGCGCCAAGGACCACCTGAAAGGCTCGATGCTGCTCTCGCTTGAAGGCTCGGGTTCGCGGATGTCGAGCCTCGCGCGCTATCACATCTATTTCGACCGCCAGTTCACGCCCGACGAGCTGATAGCCATGCTCGAAGCCGTGACTGCTGAGCAGGTCCAGCAGATCGCCCGCGAATTCTTCGAGCCTGGCCGCCTCGCCGCCTCCGTCGTCGGCAACCTCAACGGCTTCGACCTCACCCGGGAACAACTCGCCTTCTAGGATCCTGGTCTGTATCTCTGTGCCTCCGTGCCTCTGTGGCCGATTCCCATTGGGCACGCCTGGCGGAAACCCTGGGTTCACAGGAGGCATCGAACCCGGTATCATAGAAGCTGTAACGGGGCTATTCCTAGGTTGGGCAGCAGGTAGGGAGAGCATGGGTGTTCCGGGACCAATATCGCAGATGTGGGCGGTGTCGTCGTACGTCGTCAGTCAAAAGCTGAAGGGGCGCAAGCAGTATCCGGTCGTCCTGATGCTTGAGCCGCTGCTCCGCTGCAACCTCGCCTGCGCCGGCTGCGGCAAGATTCAATACCCCGCACACGTCCTGAAGAAGCAGCTGACCCCCGAAGAGTGCTTCCGCGCGGTCGATGAATGCGGTGCGCCGGTCGTGAGCATCCCCGGCGGCGAGCCGCTGATGCATCCGCAGATCCCCGAAATCGTTGCTGGGCTCGTCGCACGCAAGAAGTACATCTACCTCTGCACCAACGCGCTGCTCCTGACCAAACGGCTCCACGAGTTCACGCCCAGCAAGTATCTTTCGTTTTCTGTCCACATGGACGGCGAGCGCGAGCACCACGATTTCTCGGTCTGCCGCGAGGGCACCTACGACAAAGCCCTCGAAGGCATCCGCCTCGCCCTCGAGCGCGGCTTCCGCGTCACCACCAACACCACCCTCTTCGAGGGCGCCGATCCGCAGAGCGTTCGCCAGTTCTTCGACGACATGATGGACCTCGGCGTCGAAGGCATGATGCTTTCCCCCGGCTACACCTACGACAAAGCGCCGGACCAGCAGCACTTCCTCAGCCGCAAGAAGACGCGCAATCTCTTCCGCCAGATTCTGAGCAACCGTTCCGACAAGTGGCGCTTCAACCTGAGCCCCCTGTTCCTCGAATTCCTGATGGGCAAGCGGAACTACAAATGCACGCCCTGGGGCATGCCCGCGTACAACATTTTCGGCTGGCAGAAGCCCTGCTATCTTCTCCAGGACGGCTACGCTGACTCGTTCGACGAGCTGATTCGCGAAAC
>Ga0187872_10004056_pt1 | contig 11264 bp, 10 predicted proteins | sample June2016WEW_16_4_FD_132973 | JGI IMG/M metagenome (GOLD analysis project Ga0187872, IMG submission 132973) | Peatland microbial communities from SPRUCE experiment site at the Marcell Experimental Forest, Minnesota, USA - June2016WEW_16_40 | ecosystem: Environmental > Terrestrial > Soil >...
GACGTGGGGCCGGTCGGCGCCGGGGTCGAGTTGCTCGCGTGCTGCCGGGGGGGCTTGGGGGGGGGGGGGGGGGGGGTGTGGGGGGGGGGGGGGGGGGGGAGGGGGATTGGGCGGTTTGGGGGGGGGATCATTCGGCGGCGGGGGCGCGAGTGGTAGTTGGTGACGGTCGATGAACCTTGCATCCGTTTTTTGAGAGGATCACACGCATGGAGTCAAAGCTTACCGAACTGGTTGAGCGGCTGAAATCCGCGGCGATGGGCAACCTGAAGGCCGCAGTCTTGTACGGCTCCGCCGTCTCCGGTGACTTCCACGAAAAGCACTCGGACCTCAACGTCCTCTGCATTGTCCAGCACGCCGCTGCTGCCGATCTCGAGCATCTTCACCCCGTGGCCGAATGGTGGACGCGGCAGGGAAATCCCGCCCCGCTCGTCTTCACATTTGACGAACTGGTTCGCTCCGCCGACATTTTCGCCATCGAGCTTCTGGATATCAAGGCTCACCACCGCATGCTGTTTGGCGATGACCCGTTCGCAAGCCTGGATGTGCCGTTGAACCTGCATCGCCTGCAAGTCGAGCGCGAGCTTCGCACGGACTGGCTCCGCCTGCGCCAGGCAATCCTGACGGCGCCACGGAAGCGAGACGTGCAGCTCGGAATCATGCTCCGCTCCGTGTCGGCATTCTGCGCGCTTTTTCGCCATGCTCTGATCGCGCTCGGCCAACCCGCCGCGCACAGCAAAGGCGAAGCCGTCGATGGAATGGCATCGCTCACGGGCGCGAACCCGTCCGCGTTTCACACGATTCTCGATTTCCGGGCAGGGAAGCGCAAAGAGAAGGAGATCGACATCGAGGCTACGCTTCAGACTTACCTCGAATTCGTCGAAATCGCCACGAACGAGGTCGATCGGCGCCTCGATGTTTCCTAACGTTATGCCCGGATGCAGGCCCTGTGTTAGATTTCTTGCCGGACTCGCCGGAGGCTCCTGATGAAGAACGCCGTCATCGTTGTCGTGGTGCTGGTGATCGTTGCTCTCCTGGTTGGCGGCATGTACGTCTCGCGCCGCAACCAGATGGTCATGCTGAACGAAGCGGTGAAATCCGACTGGGCGCAGGTGGACGTTGTCCTTCAGCGGCGCGCGGATTTGATCCCGAACCTCGTCGAAACCGTGAAGGGTTTTGCCGCGCAGGAGCAGACCGTGTTTGACGATGTTGCCAAGGCGCGCACGCAATACTTGAACGCCCAGACGCCCACCGACAAGATTGCCGCGAGCAATCAACTGTACGGGATGGAGGTGAAGGTTCTCGCCCTCGCGGAGAACTATCCGCAGCTAAAGTCGAACGAGAACTTCTTGCGTCTACAAGACGAGCTTGCCGGGACGGAAAACCGCATCGCCGTCGAACGCAAGCGATACGACGACGCAATCCAGGCTTACAACACCTACATCGGCCTATTCCCGAACAACATCTTCGCCGGATGGGCCGGCTTTAAGCGCAACGACGCCTACTTTGCGGCGCCGGAGGCGGCGCGCGAAGTGCCGAAGGTGCAGTTCCCGGCTCCAGTGACCCACTAACGCGTTGGCTGCAAGCCGCAGGCCGCAACTTGACCCGTACAGGCGGGCCGCGCTACGCTAGATTTGCGAACGCCAAACTGGATGAAGCAAACCGTCCGAATCGCCGGGGGCATCAACGAGCTCTTCGGCACTCTCGATGAAAACCTGAAATTCTTCGAATCCGCCCTGCGTGTCACCACGCACCTGAAAGATCGGGATCTCGAAATCGAAGGTGATCCCGCGCAGGTGGAGCGGGCCGCCCGCATCCTCGGTGCGTACAACGACCGCGTCCGCGAAGGCCGCGTTCCGAGCAGCCAGGAAGTGAAATCCCTGCTCCGCACCGCTGCCGACGAGCCGGCTTCCACACTCCACGAGGCATTCTCTCCGACCCGCACTCGGGCGCTCGGCAAGAAGAGCGTCGCGCCAAAGAGCACGAACCAGCGCCGCTACATCGAAGCCCTGGAAACGTACGACATGGTTTTCGCCATCGGCCCCGGCGGCACCGGAAAGACCTACCTCGCCGTAGCGATGGCCGTCTCAGCGCTGCTTTCGAAGCAGGTCAACCGGATCATCCTCGCGCGCCCCGCGGTCGAGGCCGGCGAGCGCCTGGGCTTCTTGCCCGGGACGCTCCAGGAAAAGGTCGACCCCTACATGCGGCCGCTCTACGATGCGCTGCACGACCTGCTCGAGGCGGACAAACTCGAGCGCTTCCTCGAAAAGGACATCATCGAGGTCGCCCCGCTCGCCTTCATGCGGGGGCGTACGCTGAACGACTCGTTCGTCATCCTCGACGAAGCTCAGAACACGACGAGCGAGCAGATGAAGATGTTCCTTACGCGCCTGGGGTTCAATTCGAAGGCGGTGATCACCGGCGATATTACGCAGATTGATCTCCCGGACACGCGCCGTTCGGGTCTGATCGAGGCCATCGACGTGGTTGGCAAGATCGAAGGCATCGCGCTGGTCTATTTCGACGAGCGCGACGTCGTGCGCCACAGCCTCGTGCAGCGCATCATCAAGGCGTACGACGAATACGCGGGCGGGCAGCCGGGAGCGTCCCGCAAGGCCTCCGCTGCTGCCGCAAGACTGCCCGTTGAAAATCCGCGCCGCGATTAGCCACTCAGGTTAAACTCGCCATTTCATTTCGAGCCGGGCCATCCGCTCGCCCATGAATACGACTCTTGAAAACTGGGCTTCGCAGGTCCGCGCGGGTGATGTCCGCGCGATTTCCCGGGCGGTCTCCGCCATCGAGAATCGCGCGCCGGAAGCCGAACAGCTTCTGCGCCAACTTTTTCCTTTTACCGGCCGGGCCTGCCGCATCGGCGTCACGGGCGCGCCCGGAACGGGGAAGAGCACGCTCGTCGACCGGCTCGCAGCCCAGTATCGCAGCGAAAAAAAGACCGTCGGCATCATCGCGGTCGACCCGTCGAGCCCATTTACCGGAGGCGCCATCCTGGGAGATCGCATCCGCATGCAGGGACATGCGACCGACGAAGGCATCTTCATCCGCTCGATGGCCACGCGCGGCTATCTCGGCGGCCTTGCACAGGCCAGTGGTGACGTCGCGCTGCTTCTCGACGCTGCCGGGAAAGAGATCATCCTCATCGAGACCGTCGGCGTCGGCCAGGGCGAAATCGAAATCGTGCGCCTCGCCGACTGCACTGTGGTTGTCCTCGTTCCCGGCATGGGCGACGACGTCCAGAATCTCAAGGCCGGTTTGATGGAGATCGGCGACATCTTCGTGCTCAACAAGTGCGATCGCGAAGGAGCCGACCGCTTCGAGCAGCAGCTCCGCGCCGTGCTGGAGCTTATGCCCGACCGCGAAGGTTGGAGGCCGCCTATCGTGCGCACCGTCGCCACAGAAAATAGGGGCGTCGATGATCTTGCGCGCCAGATCGTTCTCTTCCGAGAGCATTTCACGAACGCGCCCAATCGTCGCGCCCGGGAGATGGCCTATTGGAAGGAGTGGTTGCTACGGCTGCTTCAAGCGCGCCTGCTTGAACGGGTCGGCGCCGGTCGCATGACGGAAGCTGAATTCGATGCGCTGGCTTCCGAAGTCGCAGCCCGCAAAAAGGATCCGTACGCGGCCGTGAACGATATCCTCGCGCGCGCGGGTTTGTCTTGAACGACACCACTGCGATTTGAACTTTCAAGGTTCACCTGCTAATTTCTTTTTTTGTCGTTTTAGCCGTTGTATCCGCTGTTCTTTGGGAGCCGGATGAAGCTCGGAGAACTTGAATTCCATATCGTCGTCGCCGGACGGGTCCTGCTCGACGGCGGGGCGATGTTTGGCGTGATTCCGCGTCCGCTGTGGGAGAAGAAGATGGCTCCCGATGCGCGCAACCGCATCACGCTTTCGATGAACTGCCTGCTGATCCGCGCGGACGGGAAATGGATACTGGTCGAAACGGGCGCGGGCGACAAGATGAGCCCAAAACTTCGCGACATCTACGGTCTGGACGCGCCGCGACTCGTGGACGGCCTCCGTGGCCACGACCTGCGTCCCGAGGACATCGACATCGTCGTAAACACCCACCTACATTTCGATCACTGCGGCGGGAACACCCGCGTCGAGAAGGACAAAGTCGTGCCTGCCTTTCCGAACGCGCGCTACATCGTCCAGCGCGGCGAGTACAACCATGCCATGAACCCCAACGAGCGCGACCGCGCGAGTTACTTCGAGGAGAATTTCGCGCCACTTGAGGCAGCCGGAATGTTTTCGTTTCTCGAACGCGATGACACCATTGCGCCGGGCGTGGAACTCGTGCGCGTTCCCGGCCACACGGCGGACATGCAGTGCGTAAAATTGACGGGTGGCGGCAAGACCGCCTTCCTTTTCGCCGACCTTGTGCCCACCACGGCGCACCTCCCGCTTCCCTGGATTATGGGTTACGATCTCTACCCCATGACGACGCTCGAAAACAAGAAACGTTGGATTCCGGCTGCCGTCCGCGAAGGCTGGCTCGCGCTCTTCGCCCACGATGCGCGGGTTCCAGCGGCTTATCTGCGCGACCGCGACGGCCAATGGGAGCCAGAATCCGTAACCATCGATTAGAGCAGGGGGCATCAGGAGAGCACTCGGCCAAATATGGCGAAAACCACAAAGCGGAAACCAAAGAACGAGCCGGTCAAGATCGGCATCATCGGTGGTAGCGGCTTGTATCAGATGGCTGGCCTCACCGACACGCGCGAGATTCGCGTCAAGACCCCGTTCGGCGACCCGTCCGACGCGCTGGTGATCGGAACGCTCGAAGGGCGCCGTGTGGCATTTCTTGCGCGCCACGGCCGCGGCCACGTCTTCTCGCCGAGCGAGATCAACTACCGCGCCAACATCTGCGCGATGAAAATGCTCGGCGTCGCGCAGATCATTTCCGTGAGCGCGGTCGGTTCGCTCCGCGAAGATCTGCCGCCGATGGATTTCCTGATTCCGAACCAGTTCTTCGACCGCACGCGGGGCCGCACATCGACCTTCTTCGGCGGGGGCGTGGTGGCGCACATCGCTTTCGAGAAACCAACCTGCGCGCGCCTTTCGGAACATCTCGCGACTGCCTGCGATCGCGTCGAGGTCAAGGTCCACCGTGGCGGCACGTACGTCTGCATGGAAGGGCCGGCCTTCTCGACGCTTGCCGAATCGCACACCTATCGCCAGCTCCGCTTTGACGTTATCGGCATGACGAACCTGACCGAAGCCAAGCTCGCGCGTGAAGCCGAACTTTGCTACGCTACCTTTGCGATGATCACGGATTACGATTGCTGGCATCCCGAGCACGATTCGGTGACGGTCGCCACGATCATCAGCTATCTCAATAAGAATGCCGAAAATGTTCAGCGGGCGATCCGCGAGGCCGTGCGCGCGCTCGGCGATGAGCGGCCGTGCAAATGCGGCTCGGCGCTGGCCCACGCGATCCTGACCGACCGGAAGCGCATCCCGGCGGCGGCGAAAAAGCGCCTCACGCCCATCATCGGCAAGTACATTTGACCGCACGGTTTGCATCCGTCGCGCAGGGAATCGTTCGTAGTACTTTGTGTGCAATCGGACTTCGGGCTGCGCTTGGCCCAGTCTGCCAAGAAACGGGGCGCTCATGTCACTTCTGGTAGTCGGATCTGTCGCTTTTGACGCCATTGAAACGCCATTCGGCAAGGTCGACCGCACACTTGGCGGCGCGGCCACCTACTTCGCCCTCGCCGCGAGCCATTTTGCGCCCGTTCGTCTGGTCGCAATCGTCGGCGAGGACTTCACGCATAAAGACGAAGCTGTTTTCCGGGGCCGCAAGATCGACCTCACCGGCCTCGAGCACGTGCCGGGGAAATCGTTTTTCTGGTCCGGTCGCTACAGCCAGAATATGAACGAGCGCACCACGCTTGCGACCGAACTGAACGTCTTTGCTTCCTTCCGGCCCACTCTCCCCGAATCCTATCTGGATTCGCAGTACATTTTCCTCGGCAACATCGACCCCACGTTACAGCACTCGGTGCTGCAGCAGGTCCGCCGGAAGCCGAAGGCAGTCGGCCTGGATACGATGAACTACTGGATCGACGGAACGCCGGCACAACTGCGCGAAACGCTCAAGCACGTGCAAATCCTCACGATCAACGACGACGAGACGCGCCAGCTCACCGGCGAGCACAACCTGTTCCGTGCCGCCAGGCACGTTTTCAAGATGGGCCCGAAGACTCTCGTCATCAAGCGCGGCGAGCACGGTGCGCTGATGGTTCACGACGGCTTCATTTTCTCGGTACCCGCTTTTCCCCTCGAGGAAGTGCATGATCCGACGGGGGCCGGCGACACTTTTGCCGGCGGCTTCATGGGCTATCTGACGAGCAAGGGTCGTGTCAATGAAGAGACGCTGCGCTCGGCGATGGTCTATGGCTCGGTGCTCGCCAGCTTCACCGTCGAGAAATTCGGGGTCGAGAGGCTCGCGAAGGTCACGCGCAAGGAGATTACTGCGCGCGCGCGCAAATTCGCCCGCCTCACCTCGTTCAAGCTCTAGCGGGTTCTCGGCCTGGGATAACCTTTGGCACCGACCCCGAATCGAAGTTGACGTGCTGAGCGCCGGGGTGCTATCACTCTTGTCTGTTTTGCAGGGGGATTTGCAGGCGGTTTGGTGTTTCCCTCGTTCCGCTTTCCCGGCTGGCCGCAGCGAGCGGCTTCGGGATCCCCGTATAAACTTCAGAGGAGGCTGGAATTGAAGCGTCCGTGGCGGGCTGCGCTGACCTCGGTGGCAGGACTGGTGGTGGTGCTGCTCGGAGGTTGCAGCAGCGCACCGGCCGTCAACTCCACGCCCGGGATCACGAATCTCTTTCCTTCGAACATCACCGCCGGTAGCGATGGTTTTACGCTTTCCATTGCCGGAACGGGATTCATATCCAACTCCTCGGGCGTGACGTTCGCCTACTGGAATGGATCGCCTCGCTCCACGACACTCAATGCTGTCACCGGCCAGCTTCAGGTTTCGATCTTCGCAGCGGACGTCGCAAATCCGGGCGTCCCGCAGGTCACCGTCTTTAATCCGGGGCCGGGTGGCGGGACGTCGACCGCGACGACCTTCACGATCGAGCCTGTCCAAGCTGGTGCGCCAACGATCACCTCCCTTGATCCCGCGAGCGCGAAAGCGGGCGGCATGACCTTCACGCTCACCGTGGACGGCACCAACTTCGCCGCGAACGACGTGATCACCTGGAACGGCAGCGTTCTCGCTCCGACCAGCATCAGCGGCAATCAGGCCACCGCAACCGTCCCTGCGGACGACATCGCGAACGTCGGCTCGGGCAGCGTGGCCGTGAGTACTCCGGGGCTGGTTATCGCTTCGCCTTCGGTCGCATTTCCGATCACGGGACCGGATAATCCGAGCCCAACCGCTTCCTCGCTTTCGCCGTCGAAGGCGGTTGCGGGCGGTGCCGACTTTGAAGTATTCGTCAGTGGCTCGAATTTCGTATCCAGCTCGGTAGTCGAATGGAACAGCAGCCCGCGCGCGACGGCGTTCGTGAGCAGTTCGCGCCTCGTGGTCCTGATTACCGCGGCGGACATCGCGTCGTCCGGATCGGCTCAGATCACGGTGACGAACCCGGCCCCCGTCGGTGGCACATCCTCGCAGGTGGTCTTCACCGTCAGTGCCCCTTAGTCGGGTGCCGTCCGCCGGCGACCCAGTCGTGGTTGCATTCCGCGAATCGCCCCTTCGTCCGCGTCTGGACTCGCCTCTCCAAATTCCTTATTCTCGAATCCATCACATGCCGCAACCTTTCAAGCCACCTGCTCTGCGACCCGGAGACGCAATCCGCGTTCTTTCGCTCGCAAGCCCCGTTAAGGAAGACTCCTTGCAGAAGGGGTGCGACGAACTTGTCCGCCTCGGATATGCGCCGAAAATCGACCGCGCGAGCGCTCTTGCTCGCGACGGCTTCTTTGCCGGCTCCGCCGCCGACCGCCTCGCGACACTCAAGCAAGCGCTCTCTGACCCGGTTGCGCGCGCGATCTTTTGCTCTCGCGGCGGCTATGGCTCGACCTATCTGCTTGATGGACTGAACGATCTGCCTGCATCGCCCAAAATCCTGCTTGGTTCGAGCGATATCACTTCGCTTCAGATATTTCTGTGGCAGAAGTTCCGCTGGGTGACGTTCTACGGCCCGATGGTTGCGTCGAATTTCGATCGTGGAGCCGGCGCGCCGCACGGCTACGACGCGCCCAGTCTCTCGCGAGCGCTCACCGAAACGAAGCAGGGTTGGACACTGGACTTGCAAGGCGAATCCCTGATTCCGGGCAGCGGCGAAGGCATTCTCCTCGGCGGATGCCTCACGCTTATAGAAGGCACACTCGGCACCACTTGGGAACTCGACACAAGCGGCGCAATCCTCGTCTTGGAGGACCGCGCTATGAAGCCATACCAGGTGGATCGCGCGTTGATGCATCTGAAGCAGGCGGAGAAGCTTCGCGGCGTCGCGGGAATCATTCTTGGTGAGTTTCCCGAGTGTGACCCGCCCGCCGGGGGCGAAACGGTGCGAGATGTCGCGCGCCGCATTCTGCTGCCTTTCGGTATTCCGATCGTTTGGGGCGCACCCATCGGACACACGCCGCGAGCGGCACTGACTTTGCCTCTCGGCGTTCCCGCGACCCTTTCGACCAACGGTCGCGCGCAGCTCAAAATTCTCGAGCCCGCCTGCATGCCATGACTCCCGGCCTCATCAAACCGCCCGTGGCCCACATCCATCTCCTCGGCATCGGCGGAGCTGCGATGGCTCCGGTCGCCGGCATGCTTGCGGAACGAGGCTTCCGCGTCACAGGCTCAGACGCCGGCGTCTACCCGCCCGCCTCGACTCTGCTGCGCTCGCTCGGCATCTCTTGGAACGACGGTTACAGCGAGGAAAACCTCAGACCGCCGCCCGACCTCGCCGTGATCGGCAATGCGATTTCGCGGGGCAATCCCGAGCTCGAGCGCATCCTTGACGAGAAGATTCCATACCGCTCGATGCCGCAGATTCTCGAAGAGTATTTCCTGTCGGGCCGGACATCCCTTGTCGTCGCTGGCACTCACGGCAAAACGACCACCACGGCGATGCTCGCCTGGATTTTCCAGGTGGCCGGTCGCCGCCCCGATTTCCTCATTGGCGGCGTCGCCCCGAATTTCGGCGACCGCAGCTACAGCCTCGGCGGCGGCGAGGAATTCATCATCGAGGGCGACGAGTACGATACGGCCTTCTTCGACAAAGCCCCCAAGTTCCTCCACTATCATCCCGACGAACTGATTCTCACTTCGCTCGAGTACGACCACGCAGACATCTACCCTGATCTCGCTTCCATCGCGCTTCAGTTTCGCCGTGTGGTTAATCTGGTGCCGCGCCGCGGGCGCATCCTGATCTGGGGCGAGAGCAGGGAATTGAGGGAGGCCGTCGCGAAGGCATTCTGCCCGGTCGAAACTTTTGGCCTTACGCCGGAATGCGATTGGTGCGCCGGAGACATTCTCTGGCACGATGACGCCACCGAGTTTCGCGTCGCCTACCGCGGCAGCGAAGTCACGCGCATCCGCATTCCCGTTGCCGGGCGCCACAATGTTCTCGACGCGCTGGCTGCAATTGCGCTCGCCTATGGCCGCGGCGTCGAATGCGACGCCATCGAGCAGGCACTCGCCACATTTCAGAGCGTCCGTCGCCGCATGGAGATCAAGGGCGAAGCGAACGGTATCCTCGTCGTCGAAGATTTCGCGCACCATCCGACCGCCATCCGCCTGACCCTCGAAGCCGCTCGCACGCGCTGGCACGGTCGCAAAATCTGGGCCGCCGTCGAGCCGCGTTCGAACACGATGCGCCGCAAAGTTTTTCAGGACGCGCTGCCGGAGGCCCTTTCGCTCGCCGATGCCGTTCTTTTCGGCGCCGTCAATCGCGCCCAATCGCTTGCCGAAGATGACCGTCTGTCGCCCGATGTTATCGCCGCGGCGATTCGCGCGCGCGGTTGCGCGGCACAGGCGTTTGATTCCGCCGAAGAGATCGCCGGCTATCTCGCCGCGAACGCCCGCCCGGGCGATCTCGTCCTGATCATGTCCAACGGCAGCTTCGACGGACTGACGGCCAAGCTTCTGGAGAAATTACACGCCGCATCCGGTGTCCGCGCATGAAGAGCCGTGGCGTCCGAATTCTGCGTTCGATAGCGCTTCTTGCCGTCTTGGGATTCTCGATCGGCGCCCGTCCGGTTGGCGCAACCATCAAGTACGAGGTTTCGTTCGGCCATCCCGAACGGCATCGCTTCGGCGTGTCGATGACCATTCCCACCGATGGCCGGGAAGCGACGGTTGCGATGCCGGCGTGGAATGCCCTCTATCAGGTTCGCGATTTTTCTCAACGTGTGCGCGAAGTCGCGGGTGCGTGCTCCGCCGCTGGTGGCGCTCCGGCAGACGTGCGCAAGCTCGACAAGCAGACCTGGCGAATCTCCTTTTCGAAGGACTGTGAGCTTGGCGATAGCAAGAGTCTCGAAGTCCATTACACGATCGAGTGGGACGATCTGGGGCCGTTCAATTCGCAGCTCAACGAATACCACGCGTTTGTGAACCTTGCGGAGATTTTGATGTATGTCCCGGATCGCCGCAGTGAAGACACGTCCGTGCGATTCACCGACCTCCCTCCCGGCTGGCGAACTGCCGCGGAGCTTCCCGCCGCGCAGGTCGCCAACATGTACGTGGCGCCAAGTTACGACAAGCTCGTCGACGCGCCGGTCGAAGCCGGAAAATTCGATGAGTTTCAGTTCGATAGCGGCGGCGCGCGGTTCCGCGTAATCGTCGACGCCGAGAATTGGAACAGGAGAGTTCTCGAAGAAGCGCTTCGCCGCATCACGAGCTACGAATTGCAGTTGATGGGCGGCCCGCCTTTCGATCCGCCCAACCGGGAGTACACGTTCATCTTCCATATTGATCCCGGCGAAGACGCCGGCGCCGGGGGCATGGAGCACGCGAACTCGACCGCCATTGCAATGCGCTCCGTCGAATCGGCGATTTTTGTCGCCGCGCATGAATTCTTTCACGTTTGGAATGTGAAGCGGATTCGCCCCCAAAGCCTTGAGCCGGTGGATTTCACGAAGGAGCAGTACACGCGCGCGCTCTGGTTCGCCGAAGGCGTGACGAGCGCCTACGCTGCATATGCGCTCGAGCGCGCCGGGCTGTGGTCGAAGGGGCAGTTCTATGCGGATCTCGCGGCGCAGATCGGCGAACTCGACTCCCGCCCGGCGCGGAGATGGCA
>Ga0187872_10004060_pt1 | contig 11247 bp, 9 predicted proteins | sample June2016WEW_16_4_FD_132973 | JGI IMG/M metagenome (GOLD analysis project Ga0187872, IMG submission 132973) | Peatland microbial communities from SPRUCE experiment site at the Marcell Experimental Forest, Minnesota, USA - June2016WEW_16_40 | ecosystem: Environmental > Terrestrial > Soil >...
AAAGCCAACCGAGCCGGTGTTTCCCGAGGGGGCGCTCGCGCCTGACAATCTCGCGAAGCCCCGCCCCAAGCCGCCGTTCAATCTGACGGGCACTTGGACGGTTGATCTCAGCGCCGGGTTTAGTTCCTTCATGTTCGGGCCGCCGTATCCGAAGTTCAAGCCTGAGGCGCAAGCCGCCTACGAGGAGTCAAAGAAGTACGCCGCCGAACACAAGGCCTATCGCGACGACATCGGTCATTGTTATCCGGCGGGAATGCCGATGATCATGACGCGGGTTTGGCCCATTGCGATGATTCAGCTTCCGACCGCGATCTACATGGTGAGCGGCTTCGAAAACGCCCTCCGTATCATCTATCTGGATGGCCGGCCGCACACCGATCCCGATATCGTCGTTCGCACTTTCAACGGCGATTCCGTCGGACACTGGGAGGGCGATACGCTCGTCGTGGACACCAATAGCATGGTCACCGATCACCACTGGATTGACCAAGGGCTTCCCGTGAGCGACGAGTTTCACATGATCGAGCGGATGCGTCTGGTCAACGGCGGTAAAACGCTGGAGATCAAATACTCCCTGTTCGATCCGAAAAATTGGGAAGGGGAATGGGACAGCACCAAGCACTGGGTTCGCGTCGATGACACCGACATTACCGAGGTCGAGTGCACACCAGACCTCAACGAACACCTTCTAAGCACTCACTAATAAGGCGAGCCTGGTTGTTTCGGAGCGGCACGATAGGCAGGGTCGGCGAGCAGTGACCCGTCAGGAAGTTTCACCGACATGAAACTGCCGCCTTTGTCTCCGTTCCTCAATGGATGAATGAGAATCGTCACTTTGTCGCCCGGCTTGAGGGTCGTGGACTTCCAGCCCTGCTTAGCGAGGTTGTTCGGGCTGTTGCACTCAACGCTCCACTTGTCCGTGCCGCCGTTGTCGTTCGGGACTTCGATCTCGATCCAGCTGTGAGGATTGGTCCACTCGAATTGCACGATCGTGCCGGTTAGCGCGACCTGTTTGTCCCGGTCAAACATCGCGCCGGAGTGGTGCGCGGACGCCGTCCCGGCGGCCATGAGCAAGAGCACGCTCATACATGCGACCAACGGAGTTTTCATCGTTTGCTCCCCTCGGCTACGTTATCACCAATTATAAGACATACCTGCTGCAACGGCCATTGCCTCCGCCGTCGACGAGTTCGGCATCACCACCGTGAACGCCTAGGGCTGTTTGGCGGCAGCCGCGCGGAATGCGGCTTCGTCCAGGACCTGGCCATTGGCGAGAGTGAGCGATATGAAAAGGCCGCCCTTCTCGCCGCTCCTCAGGGGCCAGAACATGATCGTGATTTTATCACCGGGCTTGATGCTGTTGGATTTCCAGCCTTGCCGGGACAGATTGTTCGGGCTGTTGCACTCGATGCTCCAGTGGTCCGTTCCGCCGCTCGAGTTCGGCACGTCAACTTCGATCCAGCTATGAGGATTGGTCCACTGGAATTGCGTGACGGTGGCTTCCGTCGTGATCTTTTTCGAACGGTCAAACATTGCGAAAGAATGATGCGCAGATGCCGAGCCAGCGACGAGCAGTATCATCGCGCCTAGGCACGCCACGAGGCACTTCTTCATCTTGGCCCCCGAATCAACGAATTCAGCTTTCGATCTGTTCCACCCTCAACCTGCTTATCCGCGGAGCGGTGTAAATACTATAATATGCGGTAGGACAGAAAGTCATCTTTCGATGCACAATGCGCTGTGCCGCCTGTCGGGGGATGGGCCTTTGGGCAAAGGTTGGCGGCGTGAGGCTCTGGGAGGTCCCATGAAATTTTCTCTCGCAGTATTCGTTGCCTGCTCGGCGTTTGCCGGCTTGAGTGCGGTGTGCCGCGCTCAAACTGCAAACGCTCCTACGAATACGGGCACGACTGGGAAGTCCCGCGAGGCGGCTTATTCAGGACTCGGTTCTCTGCCGGATTGGAGCGGGATTTGGATCTTCGATTTTCCCAGGCCGGGTGCTGCTCCGCCCGAGCAACCGTCTCTGACGCCCAAGTCCGCCGCGGAGCTGAAAGTTTTGGAGGCCGAGGAAGCCAAGGACGAGGAGCCGCCCACCGAAAGCGCGAACTGCCTGCCGCCTGGCATGCCGACGATCATGTTTCAGCCCTACGATGTCGAGTTCCTGTTCACTCCTGGGCGTGTCACGATCATTCAAGAAGCCTACATGCAGGTGCGCCGGGTCTTCACGGACGGCCGTAGCCATCCGCCCGATCTCGATCCCACTTTCAACGGGCACTCGATCGGGCACTGGGAAGGCGATACCCTGGTCGTGGATACCATCGGTCTCGGACACCGGACGCCGCTCGGCTTCAATCGCCTTCAGCACGGTCCTAAACTGCACATCGTCGAGCGGATTCACCTCGTTGGCCCAGACAAACTCGAAGACGCGATGACCTTAACCGATCCAGACGTACTTGAGAAGCCGTGGCATATGGCTAGAACGTTCACGCGTCACCGCGATTTGGATCAGCTAGAATTCATTTGCGAAGAGAACAACCGCAATCCCATTGGTAAAGACGGACAGGTTTCGACCATCCTCCATCCAGAACTGGCACCGCCTAAGAACGGTCCCTAGTCCATGGCTCCCAGGGCCCTGCTCTGCCTCTAAAGCCGCCCCCACGCGCAGGTCCGGACGTTTGACTCGTGTGCTAATGGGACTTAATATGCGCCTGGCGGGACGGGGCCACACCCAGCCGGAGGTTCTCTTGGTGAAGAAGATGAGAATCACACTCTTCATGGCATCTTTCGGCTTGCTCGTCGGTGCGGCACCGTCCCTTGCGCATCATTCCACGGCAGCAGAATTTGACATGCACAAGGAGATGACGCTGACCGGGGTCATCTCCAAAGTCGATTGGACGAACCCGCACGTATACCTCTACATCGACGTGAAGGACGACAGGGGCCAGGTCACAACGTGGGCCGTGGAATCTCTGCCGACGCGCTTTTATCACAATCTTGGACTTTCGAAGGCAATGCTAGGCGAGGGACAGCCAGTTACCGTGTTAGTCCGGCCGGCCAAAATCGAGGGAAAATCTCTCGCATGGCTTTTGAAGATCACTTATCCCGATGGCCACGCCTACGAATTCGGACACTAAAAGGAGGGCGAGATGAACCGCGCGTTCGCCAAATCGATCATAATGGTCGGCTCGGTGGCAGCGTCCTTGTGCATGGTTCCGGTGGTTGCTTCTGCTCAAGGCTCGTCCTCGGCCGCACAGGTTGCGTCAAAGAAACCCGACGCTGCAACGAAGACTCCGCGCACGACGGACAAACACCCCGATCTTAATGGCATCTGGTACCGCCCGCTTTTGTTTCTGGGTGCAGCAGAGCAAGAAGGGGACACTCTAAAGGTGGTGAATCGTCCCGATCCTGCCTTCGCCGCTGCCATTGCCCCGCTCCCGCCCATGTACAGCCCCTCCTACAAACCTGAACTTGAGGCGAAGGTAAAGGAGTACAACGAACAGCAAGTTAAACTGGATCCCGGTTTCTTTTGCAGACCTCCCGGAGTTCCCCGCATTGGTCCTCCGCACCAGATCGTTCAGACGCCCGGCCAAGTGGTGTTTCTCTACTCGGATTTGGCGGGGAACTTTTGGCGCATCATACCTACCGATGGCCGTCCCCATCGCACCGACGCCGATCCCTCTTATCTGGGAGATGCCATAGGTCACTGGGAGGGCGACACTCTGGTTGTTGACACGAACAACTTTAATGACGATACGTGGCTCGGCGACAATGGACTTTTTCACAGCGACGCCCTGCATGTGATCGAACGCCTCACGCGGAAGGGCGACACCATCACCTATGAAGTCACAGTAGAGGACCCGAAGGTGCTGACCAAGCCATGGACGATGAAGCCTCGCACTTTGACACCCCTGAAAGAACCGTTGGATGAAGCGCCCCCGTGTGTAGAGAAGGACGCGCCCAACATGGTCAATCTGGAGCACCACCCCAACCCACGCTGACGGAAATCACCGCTCTCGGTGACTCCAGCAGTGCTTGCCGTCTCAGATGAACCGACAAGCGGCTGGATGTTCGTTCCGTTGCCCGCTCAAGTTTACGGACTCCGCCGCAAAAGTAAGGTATATTTTAAGTGTACGCAGTCAGATGTGATTCGGATCGTCTGAGGATCCAATCGGGGAGCTAGCTATATGGTCGTGCGTCCTGCCATCAGTCCTTCGGACGTCGATGAACTCGACGAAATCTGGGAATGGATTGAGTCATTCGATGCCGTCGTAGAAGAGGGCAAGCCAGGACTGGCGTCCAGGATTCTGCAAGAACTCCGCAGCAGAGCTTTGGAGTCCGGCGTGGAGGTGCCATTTACGGCGAACACGCCGTATGTGAACACGATTCACGTAAGTCATCAGGCCGCGTTCCCTGGCGACCAGGAAATCGAACGAAAGATCAAGAGCCTGGCCCGCTGGAACGCTCTTGCCATGGTGGTTCGAGCCAACCGCGTGGAGCACAATATCGGAGGTCATATCTCCACTTACGGGTCGGTCGCTACTCTGTTCGAAGTGGGGTTCAACCATTTCTTCCGGGCACGCACGGAAGATTTTGAGGGCGACACGGTCTATTTCCAGGGCCACGCTGCACCGGGCGTATATGCGCGCGCGTTCCTCGAGGGGCGCCTCTCGGCGGAGAAACTCGAGAATTTCCGCCGCGAGCTGAAGCCGGGAGGAGGACTATCGTCGTATCCGCATCCGTGGCTGATGCCTGACTTCTGGGAATTCCCCACCGTCTCGATGGGCCTGAGCCCGATTATGGCAATTTACCAAGCTCGATTTAACCGTTATCTGGAAGATCGAGGCCTCAAACCGGTTACGGACGCCAAAGTTTGGGCATTCCTGGGAGATGGCGAAACGGACGAGCCAGAGGCTCTGGGCGCAATCACTCTCGCATCCCGCGAGAACCTCGACAATCTTATCTTCGTTGTGAACTGCAATCTCCAGCGCCTCGATGGGCCCGTGCGCGGCAACGGCCATATCGTTCAGGAATTGGAGGCTGCGTTCCGCGGTGCTGGTTGGAATGTCATCAAGGTCATTTGGGGCTCTGACTGGGATCCGCTCTTCGAGCAGGATGTTGACGGGTTGCTCGCCAAACGGTTGGGGGAGATGGTCGACGGCGAATACCAAAAGCTTGTTGTCGAATCGGGGGCCTACATCCGACAGCACGTCTTTGGAACCGATCCACGGTTACTCAAAATGGTCGAGAACATTCCTGATGAGAAGCTTCGCACACTGCGTCAGGGCGGACATGATCCAAAGAAGGTTTACGCGGCGTATAAAGTTGGGGTCGAACACAAAGGATCCCCGACCGTTATCCTGGCCCGCACAATCAAAGGTTATGGCCTCGGTGAAGCTGGAGAGGGGCGAAACGTCACACACCAGCAGAAGAAGGTCGATGAAGATACACTTCGGCACTTCGGCGAACGTTTTGGTCTTGCAATCACGGAAGATCAAATCGCCACGGTACCGTTTTACCGGCCACCCGACGACAGCCCGGAGATTCAATACATGCGCGCTTGTCGCGAAAAGCTGGGTGGCTATGTGCCACGACGCAAAGTCCGCTCGAAGCCGTTGGTGGGCAATCGGGGGGAACTATTCGAAGAATTCCTGACGGGAAGCGAAGGCCGGGAAGTCTCGACCACTATGGCCTTCGTCGGGATGCTGCGAAAGATGCTGCGCGATCCGGAAATGGGCAAATTGATCGTCCCCATCGTTCCGGATGAAGCGCGCACTTTTGGCATGGAATCCCTGTTTCGGCTGGTTGGAATCTATAGCAGCCGAGGTCAGCTCTACGAACCAGTCGATATGAACACGCTGCTCTATTACAAAGAGGCCAAGGACGGCCAGATATTGGAAGAGGGCATCACGGAAGCCGGGTCAATATCTTCGTTCATTGCGGCCGGTTCCGCCTATGCCACTCACGGAATCAACACGATTCCCTTTTTCATCTTCTACTCGATGTTTGGATTGCAGCGTGTTTGCGATTTGATCTGGGCCGCTGCGGACACACGGTGCCGCGGGTTCCTTCTGGGAGGAACGGCAGGCCGCACCACGCTGGCGGGGGAAGGCCTGCAGCACCAGGACGGCAATAGCCACGTGCTTGCGCTTCCCATACCGACGCTTCAAGCCTACGATCCCGCGTTTGCCTACGAACTCGCCGTGATCATCGAAGACGGCATCGATCGGATGTACAACAAGGGCGAATCCATCTTTTACTACATCACCGTGATGAATGAACCCTATGCGATGCCTTCCATGCCACCCGGATCCAGAGAAGGCATCTTGAAGGGGATGTACCGGTACAAGCCCGCCAACAACGCCAAGTCGAAGCTTCGCGCTCAGCTTCTCGGGAGTGGGGCCATCCTTCGCGAGGTGCTGCACGCGCAGGAAATTTTGGAAGAAAAGTACAATGTGGCTGCCGACGTCTGGAGCGTGACGAGCTACAAGGCGCTCTACAGCGATGGGATAGAAGTAGAGCGCTGGAATTTTCTGCACCCGACTGAAAAACCCCGTGTGCCTTATGTTTCTCAGTGCCTTGCCGACACTCCCGGTGTTCTTGTTGCCGCGACAGATTATTTGAAGGCGCTGCCGAATCTCGTCAGCAGATGGATGCCGAGGCGCGTGGCCTCGCTAGGCACCGACGGATTTGGCCGAAGCGAAAGCAGGGCTTCCCTGCGTAACTTTTTTGAGGTAGACGCGCGCTTCATCACCTTGGCAACGCTGCATGAGTTGTTGCGCGAGGGCAAAATTCAGGCTTCGGTGGTTCAACAGGCGATTAAGGATCTTGAGATCAACGTCGAAAAGCCCGACCCGCTCACAACGTGAAACAGAGTCTGCTGCGGGTTGGGCTTTAGACGGTTTCTCTTGACGAACTCTGGCGGTTTCCGCAACAATCACCGAATAGGTTTCGCGCTCGAGCACCGCGCTCTGAGCTTTAGGATTGGGCAACGCAGAAGGACTGAGGCGCGTTCTAACAGATTAGAAACGAGGAACTAACCATGGGAAAGATTGTGTCAGCTTTCGCTACCGTTCATGCCCCGCAGCTCTTCGACCGTCCACCGAGCGAGGACCCCAAGCAGCTCGATGCCGATATTGCCGCGATGCGCTTGATTGGCAAGGACCTTGAGGAGAGCAAGCCGGATGCTGTGATCGTGATCGGCAGCGATCATCTTGAGACATTCTTCCTCAGCTCCGTTCCTACATTCGCCATCATGTCGGGCGAGTTTTCCCACGCTGAGTTTGCCGGCCGGAAATACGAACTGCCAATCCACCAGGGGTTGGCCGAGGATCTTTTGGACAAGCTCATGCAAGCCGGCTTCGACCTGGGCTACTCCCAGGATGCGGTCCTCGGGCATGCGTTCGCAGCGGTATACGAATGGGTGATCGAGAAGCGTCCGATTCCCGTCGTCCCGATTTTCGTCAACGCATATCTCCCGCCCTTGCCGACGGCGCGGCGCTGCGCGGAGCTGGGGAAGGCGATCGCGAAGGTGATCGCGGACCGTCCTGAGCGAGTCGCGATCATTGCCAGCGGAGGGATGTCGCATTTTCCGGGCACGTGGAAATACCCCAAGCCGGACTTTGAGTTCGACCACTGGGCCATCGCTCAAATGGAAAAGGGGAATCACCAGGCGCTCATCAACCTGACCAACGAGCAACTGGATGAGGTCGGGAACACGGAGATGCTGTCGTGGATGATCATGTTCGGCGCGATCGGGAATGAGCCGGGCGAGCTGGTCACCTATCAGCCGACGTGGCATCACGGCCATGCGGTCATGCGCTTCCTCCCTCACAAAGGAATCGGCCAGTCCAAGGAAGGAGCCGAAGCGGCCGCCAAGTACGAGTTCAAGGGTGGCTATGAATTCTACAAGCACCCCTCTCCGGCTGCGTACAAGCTGAACAAGGTTCTCTATGACAGCCGACGCAAAAGAGAACTCCGGCTCCGGCTGGTGCACGATCTCCCTTCCGTGGCGAAGGAGTACGGCATGACACCCGAGGAAGCGAAGGTGTTGGAGACTCTCCAGGACGATGATATCGAGAAGTTCCGGGATGGGCAGGTCCATCCGCTCGTGACGGCGGGTGCGCATCCGTTGGGCATGTGGATGGCTGTTATCCGGATGCACGCCGAATTGCGCAAGCTTCGTGCTGCCAAGGCAGAAGGCGAAAAGGCGGGCGCGACTCAGTGAGTCGGCTATAGTAATGGCAGTCCGAACTCCGAATGCAGGGCTTACCGGAGTAACTAGCTCCGCGGCGCCATTTCGCGCTTCCCTTCAAGTGCAGAGTGGAGCCGCCCTTCGTCTAGGGCGCCTTCCCATTTTGCAACCACAATGGTGGCCACCGCATTGCCGACGACATTAGTCGGCGTCAGGCCCTCCGACATGAGCCGGTGTATCCCGAGCACCAGCGCGACGCTCGCCACCGGTATCGTTCCGGTCGAAGCAATCGTCGCAGCCAGCACGACGAAAGCCGCGCCGGCCACTCCGGCCGCTCCCTTCGACGACAATAGCAACACGGCGAGAAGCCCGAGTTGCTGCCACAAACCCAATGGTGTGTTGGTGGCTTGGGCCAGGAACACCGTCGTCGTGGCCAGGTACAGGCAGGTCCCATCAAGATTGAAGGAATAACCGGTCGGGATCACCAATCCGACGACGCTCTCCTCGCAGCCCAGATTCTCAAGCTTCCTGATCAATTGCGGCAGAACCGTTTCCGAGGAGGTCGTTGCAAAGACGATCAAAAGTTCTTCGCGGATGTACCGGATCAGCTTGAATATGCTGAAGCCGCACCAGTGCGCGACTGGCCATAGAGCACCGAACACGAAGATCAGGCAGGTCGCATAGAAGCCGCCGAGCAGCTTGCCCAGCGAGACTAGCGATCCAGCGCCGAACTTGCCGACGGTGAACGCGATCGCGCCGAACGCGCCGAGAGGCGCAGCCCACATGACGATCCCGACCACCGAAAACAGCATTTTCGATGCGGCCTCGATGAAGTCCATAACAGGCTTGCCGCCATCCCCCACCCGAGTGAGCGCAAAACCGCAAAGCACGGAGATGAACAGGGCTTGAAGGACGTTCCCCTCGGTGAAGGCTCCGACGAACGTCGTGGGAATGATGTTGGTAAGAAACTGCGTCACCCCCTCTCCCTGCGGATGTGCAACATATGTCTGCACGGCGGACGTATCAACGTGCGCGAGATCGACGTTCATCCCGCGCCCGGGCTTCCAGATGTTGACCGCGACGAGCCCGATAATCAGTGCGACGGTAGTCAGGACCTCGAAATAGATGATCGCTTTCAGTGCCACGCGCCCGACCCGCGCCATGTCGGCCATGCGTGCGATGCCATGAACCACGGTGCAGAAAATGATCGGCGCGATCAGCATGCGAATCGCCTTGATGAAGGCGTCGCCGAGCGGTTGCATCCGCGTGCCGATATTCGGGTAGAACTGGCCCAGCGCGATTCCGACCGCCATGGCGACGAGAACTTGTACCCACAGGTGCTTGTACCAGCTTTTGGGGCGGCGTTTTTCTGCTTCCGCCGTGGATGCCGCGACGGCCATTATTCGTTTCCTCCGCCGACCTGCTTGCCACTCCATCCTTAGACCACTATGTGCACATGTGGCGGAGATACTACCGGATGCCGGCCCGCTTCGCCATGCCTGGCCCATCGGTTTGGGCTTCGTGAAGGTGGTTTCGTGCGAAGCGGCGGGTGGCGACAGCGCTAATGGCTTCGCCGCTCGCCTGCGCGAGGTCCCTGTTCATATTAGGAATGGAGGAACCCGGGCGTTTTCGTGACGCAGTGTTGGTTCGGATTAGGCAGCTCGAAGCACTTTTGGCTTTGATCGGGGCCGCGTCGTCCGCGTTTGTGTCAAACTCTTCCAAGGCTAAGCTTGTCAGTTTCGAATCTTCGCCTGGGTCAGTTAGATTAAAAGGGGCTAGATCACTTGAAGTCCCGAACACGAAGATGAACTTGGCGATGGCAGCCATTACAAAGGGTGACAAGGTTCTCGGCGACATCATCCCCGAGCAAGCTTCGCGAGCGAATATGGTGGGCCTGGAGATTGTTTGGACTTCCGCAGTTCTGACATCGCCATCCGTCTCGCTCCAAGACCTGTCGGCACAGTTTGCTGTAGGAATCAGGGTTCAGCCGAAGCCTCGGCCGCTTCGGTCGTAACGGGTTCACGACGCTTTCCGTACTTCCGCCAAGAACTCCGCCTTCTGTGGTTGAGGAAGTAACGAAAAGAGCCGGGCGAGCGCCAGGAGCAGCGACTTCGAGCTGCCGTTCTCCAGATTCGCCCCCGCCAAAAAGTCCGCACAGATCATCTCGAGACAGTAGCCCCGGGCGTCCCTCCCGAGCATCAGGCCCGCTGTTTCAAGAGCCTGCTCGATCACCGGCAGTTGGCTCTTGTAGACCTTGAAATAGAGCATCTCCGATGCCTCGATCTCCCGCCCCGTCAGGTGGCGCTCTACCTCCCGCTTGAACTCCTCCTTCGGTAGCTCCCGGGCCTTGTGCAACCAGGTTGCACAGTCGAAGTTCTGATTGTCCTTCCGCGCCACTCGGGCCAGTTCCGTCGCCTTGCTCCACCCCACCTCCCGCAGCCGCGGTTTCGGGATACGGATCAGCCTCTCGTGGATCGTCATCAGGTAGTAGGCCTTCCGCCGTGACTCCGGGAAGCGTTTCTCCAGGAACTCGTCAAACGACGTCAGTTTCTCAAGCCTCCAGTACTGCCCTGAGCGAACCTCACAGAGGTACTGGCCCAGCTCCACGAACCGCACGTCACGCTCCCGTTCCTTCGTCCTCTCCCAGGCCAAGATCTCGTCGATCTTGTCGAGAACGAACAGCGCCCGCCGACGATTCAGTTTCGGAGCCACCATCGGCACTCCGTTAGTCCACAAGGTCGTCAAGCCAATCAAGGTCGCTCGCTCCTGGCCGGCGGATGAGGTTCGTGTCGATCAACGGCTGGTTGTTCAGGCAAAGACCCAGATGAGAGCAACTCGTGCAGCCATTCTGGGGAAACCGGATGCCGCTGTGCGGCAGGAACTGCCCGCTCTCGATCTGCTCGACCGCCGAATGGACCAGCTCTCCGAATTCCTGTCGCTGCTCCTCCGTGATCGATGCCTTGAGGTACTGGATCTCGGGCCAGTTCTTGCGGACGAACACGACCAGGGCCACCTCCGAGATCCCGCTGATCCAGGAGTAGCAGACCAGCTGGGGATCG
>Ga0187872_10004062_pt1 | contig 11246 bp, 12 predicted proteins | sample June2016WEW_16_4_FD_132973 | JGI IMG/M metagenome (GOLD analysis project Ga0187872, IMG submission 132973) | Peatland microbial communities from SPRUCE experiment site at the Marcell Experimental Forest, Minnesota, USA - June2016WEW_16_40 | ecosystem: Environmental > Terrestrial > Soil >...
CTGGCTCGCGGCAGATCGCCTCAAATGATTTCCGTCGCGGTCTGAAAACAGCCCGTTTCACCTCGCGCTGCTAGAAGGGTATTGTCGGCATCTCGTCGAGTGACCTGCGCTGCCAGCCCTGCACAACTACGGCAAAGAGTCCTACCCTGGCGGATGGCATTCTAGACCGGCTCGTGTGCAACGCCCATCGTATTGAGAAGCACGTCACGTGTAGTTGCGGCTTGAACATCGAGATCGGCGACGGCGTATGTGAAAAACGAGCACCGGAATCGGCTTCTTGAAAACAATCTTTTGTAGGCGGTCGCTGCACAGAACCGGGAATTACTTTTCGTCCAGAGCGCGAACAGCGCTCCGGGGTACATATAAACGCTGCCCTCTCCATTCCGGCCTCTTTTCTCCGGTAGTGTCATCCTGCCTTTGCCGATAATACGGACGCTATCCGAGAAGCTTCACTTCTACGAGTAGGGCGTTTTGGGTCCAAGTGGACGGGCCGGCGGGTAGCTGTAGACGATAACATTATCGTCTAATAAAAGAGGCCGTTTTCTTGGCTTCTAGAACGCGCTCGCGCTTAAGCAGTGTCCGGCTACTGAATATAAATCGGGACGGCTACGCCCGACGAGCCTCCGACCGTTAATACAAGATTCGCCGGAGCCGACGCCTGAAGGCCCGAAGGCAGCGCCACGTTCATTTGGAAGTACCCGGATTCGAGCGTGGGAGCCGATCCGGCGTAGAGAACCATGGCATTCGTTCCCCCGGTTGCAACTAAAACCGGCAGAGTCAGAGTCGGAAGCGATGTGGCGATCGGCCATAGTCCCCCAGTTATCCCGAGGGGATTCGTCACACCGCCGCCGGTTCCGTAGATCGTTACAAAACCGCCCGCCTTTGCCGGATTCGAGGGAGAATTCAGAGTTCCGTCGGAATTAGCGACGGCGTAAATTCCCGGCGCCGAGGGTGCGACGATCACCGGTGCCGAAGCTACGGCTGGCGGACCGTTGTACGTTACGACGACTTCGGTGGATGTTTGGCCGGCAATCTCCCACGGCACCTGCACAGTGACTTGTTGTGACTGCGCGGAGAACACCGGAGCGGCAATTCCGCCGAACGTGACCTGAGTGCCTCCCAACTGGTCCGAAGGAGCCTGACCCGCTGCGACCGCGGGCGTCGCGGGACCAATCCCGTAACCGCGGAGGGTGACGATCTCTCCTGGCGCGACGGTTCCCATTGCGCCGCTCGCTGCGTTCTGCACCGTCAGCCACGGGTAGATTCTAGTGACCGAAGTCTGCTCCGCGAGCACAATCGCGCCGTTGGGAGCCACCGCGATCAGGGGCGTAGCTCCGGTCTGCAACTGACCCGCGTAGGTGGCTCCGGCAAACTCGCCATCCGGTGTGAACTTCGCCGCGAATGCGTTGGCTATCGTTCCCTGAAACACCGATTGAAACGCTCCCGGCGAGGCCGCGAGAACCGCGCTCCCTGCAGCGCCGGCAACGAAGGCACTGCCCGCGGAATCCAAATCTAAATCCATTTTGTTCGTAGTCGGGACATACGTCGAGTAGATGAGGGCCGATCCGTCGGCGCTTAGGTGCGAAAGATAGCCTCCGGAAGACAACTCCGCCCCACCTTGCGCCAACACGTACGCGCCGCCTTGTGCATCCACTTTTACCTCCGATGCGTAGTTCAGCGTGGCGCCGAGAAATGTGGAATAAACCAAGCCAGTTCCCTGCGGATTCAGCTTGGTTACAAACTCCATGTACTCCGCGCTCGGAAAGTAGCCGGTTTGAAACGCTCCCGGCGTGACCGGAAAATCGGGCGCCTGGGTGAACCCGGCAACGAACGCATCGCCTGCCGCGTCGACGGCAATTCCTTGCGGAATACTCAGTCCATTGCCGGACAGGTACGTTGCGTAGAGCAGCGCCGACCCGGACGCATTCAGCTTGGCGATCACGCCCGAACCGTATGGATACGACGGCGGCGCGGACTGATAGGCTCCGGGCGTCGTTGGAAATTGCAAGGCCCCCGCGGTTGTGGTGGCGATGTAGACCTCGCCCGCAGGGTCGATCGCCAGGGCCACGACCCGCTGCATCGCCTCCACCGGCGGGTTCATCGGCAGAAGCGTCGAATAGACAAGCTGAGTTCCTGCCGCGTTAAGTTTAGCGACGAACCCGAAGTCATCCGCGGAATTGGTATAGGCGGCGCCCGCCGTAACCGGAAAAGTATCCGGCTGACTGACAGTGTTTGGAAACGTGGAGCCGCCCAGGTAGACATTCCCGCTCGCGTCCACGCAAATCGCGCTCGCGCCTGTCTGGCTTCCGTTGCCGCCGAAGTAGGTAGCGAATAAGACGTTCCCCGCCGGGTCCAGCTTGATCACGAACGCATCCGTGCACGGAAAACGCAGCTGGCCTCCTCCGGGAGCCCCAAGAACCTCGCAAACGCCGCCGCTGAACTGGGTCTGAAGCGCACCCGCGGTCGCAGGAAAGCTCGAAGGGTTTGTCGAGCCGGTGAGGTATGTCGAGCCGGTGAGGTATGTGTTTCCCGCCGCGTCCACCGCCATGGCTGTGACTGTGGTGTTGGTAGGGATAGCATAGGTAAACGTCGGCTGATTTGCAGCTATCACGCAGGGTGCAAGAAACAACAGAACAGCCGTTGCCCGCATGACATAAAGTATACAGCCCAGCTTCCGATAATCCGAGCGTTATGTTGCCTAGCCGTATTGTCGGCATCCCGTCGAAGTGACCTGCGCTGCCACCCCTACTAGCACAACTACGGCAAAGAGTCCTACCCTGACGGATGGCATTCTAGACCGGCTCGTGCGCAACGCCCATCGTATTGAGATGCACGGCGATTCGATGCGCAAAGCGGAAACCTCTTCTTGAGGCGCAACCTTCTCCTGTTGGGCGTCAATGCACTGCGAGTAGTCGTTCCTGGCGTCTCCTAACGCTTACCAAGTACGCTGAAACCAAGCCCTTCCCGGCTACTCACCGCTACTCGACTAAGCGACGATCCTAGCGGTTTGGCGCGGCACCTGACAGATGCAGCGTCTTTCCCCCGTCTAGCCGTCTGCAACCGCTCCTAGCCGATGCCTACCCCTTCGAAACGCTTGCCCACAGGGTTGACGTGTCGTTGAAACCAACAAAATCGACAGTGTCCTGCAAGGGTCTCTGATCCGATAGAGTTCTCAAGCATGCTTGATCGAGAGTGAACGCGCGGAAATTTTTTTCCACAATATCCCGGCTGGAAACTTCCAGGGCACCAAGGACTTAGCCCCGATTCCGCGTAAAGAAAACACATTTGCCGTCCGATGGATAAGAGGAATTGATTTCCCAACGAATCGGTTTCACGCGCGTGAAACCGACCCGACCAGGAGGGCACAAACACGATGGGTTCCCCCGCAACGGTTTTCGATGGCTCTGCTGTAGAAGTCATCCCACCCGACAAGACGTTCGACAACTTCGTAGAAAAAATCAAGAAAGCCTATACCGATCAGTGTCAAGTCGGCGGCAAGGCAATCGAAGCAATCGTCCGCGTAGGAAAACTTTGCATAGAAGCAAGAGCCTACCTCAGCAAGCTCGACAACCAAGGACTGTATCAGCACGAGCTGGAGAAACGGACTGGGCTGTCCACGCGCACCATTGCTGATTTTGGCACCCTTTAAAAAAGGAACCGAAAGGTATCTTCTAAAATGAATCAGCAGGGATCATTCCGCGATCATGTTGGGTTCCAATCCGAGCGTGGACGCACGAGCGCGGGCGATGATCCGGCCGTGGGAATTATTAGCGCTCGGGACCAACCGGGCGCTCCGGCCGCTACGTTGAACGTGTTCTGGCCGTTCGGAAATCACATGTTTTCCGAACGCTAAATGGTTGCCAGGTAAGGGGTTGTTTTTGCGCTATTCCTGGAGCTAGACCTTGGGAGGGTTTTCCGAACAGGGTCGGCAGGCGTCGATCACGGTGGACATAGGCAGATTTAGCGTTTGCGCGACGTTTCGCCAACTCTTCCCCTCAGCCCGCAGTCTGACAGCCTCGTCCCGCCGAAAAACGCGCTGTGGACGCCCCAGGCGCGTTCCCTTGGCCTTTGCTGCGCGTACCCCGGCGCACACCCGCTCCCGGATGATGCCCCGCTCCATCTCAGCGAACGCCGCGAACAGGTGCAGGAGGAACTTGGACATCGGGCTATCCGCCCCCGTGTCAATTGATTCCGTTGGACTTAGGAAGCGGATGCCAAGGGACACCAGCTCCTGGATGGAGCGGACGCAATGCGCCACACTACGCCCCCAGCGGTCCAGCTTCCAGACCAACACGGCTTCGAACTTACGCAGCCGCGCGTCGCGCAAGAGTTGGTCCAGGCGTGGGCGGCTGGAGGCAGCCCCGCTGAAACCCGTATCTACATACTCTGAAAAGACTTGGAAGCCGCGCTTCGCGACGTACTGGCGCAGTTCGTGAAGCTGCATCTCACAGCTTTGGTCGGAAGTACTGACTCTGGCGTATATGGCGACGATCATGGCCTGTAACTCCATGAACGCTCTTAAGTTAGGACGAAGTCAACGCTCAATCGGACGGCTTTGATTCTTTTTGATTAACCATTGAAAAACGGTTGATTAACTGACCTCTAGCACATCGGAATGTGCGTTTTGGACTGATTTTGCTTGATTTACGGCCACTGGCCCAAAACGGCGGAACTTACCTGGAACCCTGGGCGCGCCGCAAAATCACATGTGGTCCGCGTGCAATACTGGCGCCGATTCCCCCGGCAGCCTTTTACCGACTACGTTTGCTTCCGTTTCTACTCTTGGCTCCGCCGCTCGCACTCCGTGAGCGTGCTGAAGAACGACTGTTACTGGAACTGCTCGCCTTACTGGGAACCGGACCTGCAACAGCACCGTTCTTGCCCGTCGTACCCGGAGCCGCTCGATTGTACGAATGGACAACAGTCCCGTCCTTCCTCGTGTACTGACGGACATGGATTGTTTTTTGAGTGTCGTCCGAGGCCGGTTGGGAACTCTGAGCCAACAGCGAAACAGTCGAGAGCAGGATGGCAATCAATACGCGCATCGAAACCCCTTTCATCCCGCCCCGGTTTAAGCCGGGCGGGCTTCCTCTTGTTTCTCCTGGCCATCGGCCTGAACGGCATCGGTCAGGTTAGCCAGGTTGCTTCTGAAATCACGGCGTTGCTCGCGCGCGAGCTGATCTAACAGCCTCTCGATGCGTTCGAGTCGCTCCGTTAGAGCTGTGAACTCACCGCTCGGAGTCTGCTGAACGAAATAGCTGGTGATGGACGCCGCCAACGTGGACATGAGTCCGATACCCACGAGCATCAAGACGACGGCTATGAGTCGGCCGGGCAGCGTGCTCGGAGAGATGTCGCCATAACCGACAGTAGTAAGCGTGACGATGGCCCACCAGATGCCGTCGCCGTATCCGCCCTTCACGGTTTGCGGCTCAAGGATGGACACGCACCCTCCGCCCACGAGCACCAGCAATGTTGTAATTGCCAGTATGTAGATCACACCGCGGCGCCCCAAGATTTCTTTGATCGCCGCAAGTCCGCGAGCAGTCACCCCGGTCAGTCGCAGCAATCGCAACAACCGGGCCAAACGCGCCAGGCGCACTAGCGCCAGCAAGTTGGGGAGTAGAGGGAACGAGACCACAACGACGACGAAATCCACAATGGTGGAAAGCTGGAAGAGCGCGACGTGCCGCCGTGGCCACACGATCGCGAGAAAGTCTGCTGCAAAGATGCTCCATACGACCCAGTCCATCACCTCCAAGGCGGGTGACGCTGTGCTGTGCTCCTGCAGCACCGTGAGCGGTATCGTCGCCAGGGCGCCCAGAACAACCGCTAGATCAAGTGCTGTTTGGAGACGACCGCGCACGCTCATGCCGGTTCCCCTGTCTCTACGGCGTATCTACCATCCACGGGCGTCTCGGAGGTCAGCGGTTTGGTTCCAAGCGCTCCCAGAATGACAGCGGAGTCCAAGGTCGCGCGAAGTCGAGACTGGGATTTCATTGGATTTACGCCCGAGGCCGCCGGATCACTCGCTTACCGAGAGCCTCCATGCGTGGAACGCGTTAAGGCCGCTGTCGGTCGGAGCCAAGGCGTTCCCAAGACGAATGCTTCGGGACTAATTGGGAGCAACATAGATGTTTACGCCAGAAGGCGATTGAACTGCACCGAATGAGGCGAGCACCTGTACGTCACCCATTGGGATCGAATTGGGAAGTTGAATGGCGACCTGATACAGTCCCGCACTTCCCGGGCTCAGCGCCACGCCGAGGAGCGAAGCCTCGATACCTCCGACAGTGATGATCGGTAGGGTGGTCGCGACCATCGTGCCGGTCACCTGTTTTCCAGCGGGTTCGTCGGGAGACGTTGGTCCAAAGCCTGTGCCCCAAAGGATAATCACATCGCCTGGCTTCGCTGCGACCGCGCCAGGAACTGAATTTGGATTTGCGATCAAAGCATAGTCCGGGAAGCGGGTTGTCACCGCGTAATTGGTGCCGCCGATTTGAAAGAAGGCAGGCGCGAATGGCTCGAGTTGCGCGATCGCTGAGCCACTCGTCAGTCCGTTATTGTTGACCACGACTGCGACGGGACCCTGCGTGTTATCGGAAGGAGCTTGAACATTGATCAGATTCGGACTGATGTAGTACACAAATGCTTGTTTCCCGTTGATCGTGACACTGACTCCATCGAGCGAGGTCGGCAAGTTGCCGTTTACGATTTCGTCCGAGCGCCAGGTACGACCTGGGCTGGTGTTGGCGAGGTTCGATCCCAGGATAGTCACCCACGACCCTGGTTCGATTCCCGATTGGAAGCTGGCCGAATTGACAACGCCGTTGGGAGAGATCGTCGGCGGATTGACTACCGTGCAAGGATTGCCCGGAGAACTGGAGTTTCGAGGATTGGGGGTTCCCGTTATAAAGTCGTTGCGATTATTGTTCGTGTCTGTACAACCGCCCGACTTGCGAATCAGGGCGGTCAGGTTGTCTAGCCCACTTGCCGGCTGCCCTTCTTCCGTGTCCGCATTGCCGTATCCGACAAAATCCACAATTCCAGAACTGGTCGGAGCGGCGCCGCTGAGGGTGATCGAATTGCTGACCAAAGCAATCTTGTCCGATGTCGCGCTGATTCCGATGCCCCCAGCCGCATCGGGCGTTGGCAGGGAAAGAGTACCGCCGCTGCCTTGTTCCTCAGCGACCAGGTAATATCGCCCTGGCTGGATCGTTCCGCTGAGCAAAGTTCTATCCCAAGAGGAGCCAGTAGCGGCAGCATGCTGAACCGTCCAGCCGTTCACGCTTACCGGGACACTACCGCGATTGAACAACTCAATGAAATCGTTTTTCAGGGTTGCGCCTTGATTGCCGCCACCGCCATAGATTTGACTGATAACCAGGTTCGAGGAGCCAGGCTGAGCTTTAGCGACGAAGGCCAGGCAGCAGATTACCGCGGCAAGTCGAAGCAGAGACCGAACAGGATGGCTACATTGGGGATGCAACCCGTGACTCGCGAGCCCAAGAAAGCAAGCCGAGAATATTGTTTTGATGGCGGTCATCTTCGTCCTCCGGGCTCGGGTTCCTTTAACTCCAGATTTGTCGGACTATCTTTGAATCATCAGCGAACGACATTCAAGTCCACCCCACTCAAGGAATCTGGACAGTGGCGTTTGCGATGCCATAAGGTTGAGAAGTCTCCGCTTCGTTTAGAACAGTGCCATTCACCCGAATTGCCACGTGGACCGAACCGCTCCTGCCGTCGTCCAGAATCTGGATTCTCCCGTCTAAAGCCATAGGTTCTGGTCGTGTCACGCGCGTTTTTTGGGCCATCAGACCCACAATCCACCCCTCCTTTGGATAAAAGACCTTACTGAATGGGACGGGGACAAGCTCTTGCTCGATGTCGCCAGTCTCGGACGTGAGCGCGAGAAAGGCGTACTTGACGGAGCCCTCCACCTGAAATTCTGTGTACTGCGGCGCACCCCCCAAGGGCATTGTGCTCGCAAGGGTGACAACGCCATAGGGAGCATCGGTGCGCTGCCTCTTGAGCGTCGTGCCGTTTTTAGAAAGCTCGACTTCGAGGAAATGTTCTGCATTCTTCGAAGGGGATTCTCGGTCGAGCGTCCTCTTGCCGTCCGCATCAAGGCGGATCTCGACTTCCCCGCCTGGCGACTGGTTTTGGACGTTTAGATGTACGGTGGCTCCCACCACTCTGAACTCCGCCGGCACGTTGCCCTCGATCTTATTGCTCTTCGATCCACCGGTGGCGGCTGTCACAAGATAGCTTCCACTGAACGCAACTCCGCGACCTCCGTGTACGGCAATGACGAAGATCGCCTCACCGGAGTGGATCACGGTTTGGCCCGAAACAAACAGCGTCGCGATCTCGAAAAGGACAAAGAAAATTGTAGATCTTCGCATTTCAATTGTCCGAATCTTCTTCGCTAGTGGTCATCGCACCAGGCTTTATGTGCGATCTATCGGCTGCGCGATTCACTGGCTGTAGTGGCGAAGGCCCCGAAGCTTCCAGACTCTACGTAGGTGAAAGACCTATTAGTACTGCTCGGCAAGCGTGTCCACGAGCTGCGTGTGGCCAAGAAGTGGTCACAAGAAGAGTTCGCCCACGTCAGCGGACTGCATCGGACCTACATCGGCCAGATCGAACGAGGCGAAAAGAACATTAGCTTCGGGAATCTGCTGAAAGTCTCGGGAGTGCTCGGCGTGACGATGTCCGAAATGCTGTTAGGCCTGGAGGATGGCACGTGGCCTGACCGAGAGCCCGCCAGCAAGGCTTCCGAGTCGAAGAGCACGACGCCTTCGCGCCCCCTATTCGAGATCCACAGGCTGGTCAAGAGTTTGAAGCAACAGCGAGCAGCGATGGATCATACGGTGGAGTTGCTGGAACAATTTGCGATCGAAGGTGGTCGCGCTCGGCCAACGCGGCCGCGTGCTGGGTCGGGCAAGAGTCGAACGCCACGGAAGTAGGAGTCTCAATACCCTGGCGGTGGGCGTTACTTGCGGCGCTCTGCGCGCTTGGTCGCCTCCCTTTTTCGCGGGGACCTTCCTCTGAATCGTTCAGCCTCGATCAGAATGTCGCCGGGATCTCCAAGCGTTTTTTCCCGTGCGCCACGCAAACGGCCGAATCGCGCCCAATCACTCTCTTCACGGTCGCGCAGGATCTCAAGAATCTCGAGTGTCGCCCAGGCGCGCGTCTCCTGGACCGCCAATTGACAGGATTTCAAGAACTGGTGTCTGCGAAACAACTCGAACCGCTGGAGTCGTTCGAGCTCCTGGAGAACCTGATCGAAACTTCGATTGACTTCGTACAGCGCTTCATAAAGCTTTCCGGGAGCGTCTTTCGTGGGGATGTTCTTAGTCCGCATGTTGGCCAGCACATATATGAACGCTCCCCCTCGCGGATAAGTCAACACGTCCGTCTAGCTGTCTTCGTTCAATACGGACTGATCTCAATAATATCGGGCAAGTAAAGAGGTTGATGCGCGGGAAGCATGTGGCAGCGCAGTAACGCCTGAGTCATCGCATCGACCTGATCGTCGTGGGCGCCATTGGGAAACGCGGCGCACTCCTCGATCAGGTCGTTCACCCACGGTGCGTAGTCGGGGTGCGGCAAATAGACGTTGCCGGCTTCGACGAGCGGGCTGATCGCTTGTGCTCTGGCTACCTTGCCGCCCTCTGGGTTCACTGGCAAGATCCCTGGAATCTCGTTAGACAGCATCTGGATGACCGCAGAACCGTTGGCCTTATCTTCGATCAAGATTGCCATAGTTCCGGGCCACTTCTCCGTGAGCTCGCGAACAGCTTTCACGGTGGACGGGCAGTCGATTCGGCCGCGAACTTGGTCACCCAGCAGGAACCGGGCACCTACGCGAGCCCACATCTGTCCCACGACGTAATCGGAGGTGTCCATATCTTTGAACGAACAGTCCCAGGATTGAAATTGTTCATCCACGTGATGGGGCGACTCGACGGCGTTAATCGAAATGGTCGAGCCATCTGGCATCCTGACGATGACGGCCGGCAAGTTCATCCCTCGCGGCTGCCAATATCGGAACCAGTGGCGCTTGAAAATGCCGCCGCCCGCGGGCGACGGCCGCTGTTGAAGCTGCCCAGCCGCAGCGTAGCTGCCCAGACTAACCTTGAGCTCAGCAATTTCCGTTGGACCGAACCGTTCGGGCCACAACAACTCCCCCGGCTGCGTGCGCGGATCGGAGAATCCGATTGAGGTCACCCGCGACGGGCCTTCGTATTCGGCTGGCAGGCAAAGATGTTCAAAGTTTCCCTTCTCAAGTAGGTGCCCGCTCAGGTCCCTTTGATGGCAGCGCTGCATAATAACCACCATCGCACTGGTCTTCGGATCGTTCACACGGGTTGACATCGCCACGTCCCACCACTCGGTCGCCGCCTTGCGGACCGTATCAGAGTGGACCTCGTCAACCTTGTGCGGGTCGTCACACACAATCCGATCGCCGCCTTCACCCGTCACCGTACCCCCGACCGAGGTCGATAGCCGATAGCCCGACCGATTGTTGTCGAACCTCATCTTGGCGTTCTGATCCCCGGTTAGCGAAAAAATATGGCCCCACCGAGACCGATACCACGGCGATTCAATCAGGCGCCGGCACTGGACCGAGTCGCGAATGCTCAACGAGGCAGCGTAGCTGCTGTACAGCCACCGCCGCTCCGGATGCTGAATCCACTCCCAAGCTGGCCAGAAGACCGACACCAGCAGGCTCTTCATGTGCCGAGGGGGCACATTGATCAGGAGATTGCGGATCTGGCCGCGAGTTACGGCTTCGAGATGGTCCGTGATCGCGTCGATGTGCCAGCCTGGAACGAACGGCGTGAAGGGTTCGACCACTTGCCAGGCCTGCTTCACAAACTCCCGGAGGCTGCGCGTAGCGTACTCGCGTTCAACCTTTGCGCGGATGTCCGGTTTTTCCAACCAGGATTGCAAGTTGCTTGATCTCGTCATCGCTAAGCTCTCCTAATTCCGGGGCGGGACCGATCACGATCGGCCCTCCGTCGGGACCGCTGTGCTCGTTGGCGAAATAATCCTTGTAGCCCAACATGTTCTTGGCGAGGAAAATCGCGGCGGCGACATTGCCTTTCGCGCCCTGAGAGAACAGCATCCGGCGGACAGAGACCCTCCCCTTGGCCTTGGCACTGTCCATGGCTTCGGCGAACTTCTTAATCTTTCGCCGTCTCTCAAGGGTCTTAACGCTGATGCCCAGGAACGCC
>Ga0187872_10004064_pt1 | contig 11245 bp, 10 predicted proteins | sample June2016WEW_16_4_FD_132973 | JGI IMG/M metagenome (GOLD analysis project Ga0187872, IMG submission 132973) | Peatland microbial communities from SPRUCE experiment site at the Marcell Experimental Forest, Minnesota, USA - June2016WEW_16_40 | ecosystem: Environmental > Terrestrial > Soil >...
CCCAGCCCATTCGATGGCGAGCGATTTGGTCAGCGAGGCGACTCCAGCTTTGCTCGCGCAATATGCCGCGACCTCATAGAGTCCCAGGAATGATCCCATCGACGCGATATTGATGATGCGTCCGTAGCGGCGCTCGATCATGTGCCGGCCGAAAACCTGGCACGCCCGTAGCGTGCCGGTCAGATTAGTGTCGAGAAGGCGATTCCAATCGGCCTCCGGAAGATCCAGCGTGGGGGTACGCTGGTTAAAGCCAGCGCAGTTGATGAGGATGTCAACTTTGCCGAATGTTTCGATTGCCGCCTGCAGCAGTTTTTCGAGAGAGCTGCGATCAGTCACATCCGCAGCTACGCGTAAAGACTTTCGCCCGAGAGCTTCGATCTGATCCGCTGCCTGCTTTACGAGATCGAGGCGCCGGGCAGTGGGAACGACATCAGCACCGGCCTCGGCCAAACCGCGGGCGAGAGCTTGGCCGATTCCCGAAGTTCCTCCGATGACAACTGCAAGTTTGCCGTTCAGTTCCAGACGACTGTAGCCCATAGCCCCTCGTTAGCGAGTATCACCAGTTGAGCATTACCAGTTGAACATGGTTCCATCCAGTTTGCGATTTACCGGTAAGTACGCCCGCTCATACGGAAATCTTTTCGCCAGTGTCTCGTTGACCCTGCCGAAGACCGTTTGTCCAATCGAGTAGGCGATCCGGAACGCGATCACGATGCTGGCATAGTCGCTGTTGGTCCAGCGGTATTGAACCTTCAAATACGGCGCGAGCAGCGAAAGCGTTTGCCGGTCGATGTAGTTGATGACGGTGGAGGCAAACAGTAGCGCGCCAATCCACCAGCGCAAGGAGGGAATGGCATGTGCAGGAGTCGGCTTCCCGGCGGTCGCCATAGGTAGTAGATCAGAGACGCATTAACGGCCTACCATCACTGTGCTTCGTCTTTCAGTTGGTTCTGCAGCTTCGGCCCCAACAGCGACGCCGAATTCTTGTCGAGATAAACGGTGGTGTTGGGGTGCGTGCGCAGAATCGATGCCGGCGCCATGGGGCTGATACTGCCTTCAAAGCATAACTTTACGGCTTGTGCTTTGCGGGTGTCAGGCACGACCGCGAGAATCTCCTTTGCTTTCAGAATCTGACGGGCAGACATGGAGATCGCCTGCTTCGGCACTTGCGAAATGTCGGCAAACCACGCCTCGCCTACCTGCTGCCGGCGGCACGCCTCGTCGAGGTTCACGATGATGTACGGCTCTTCCGTCTCGAAATCCGCGGGAGGATCGTTGAAAGCTATGTGCCCGTTCTCACCAATCCCGAGAAAAGCGATGTCGATGGGCGCGGAAGCCAGATCCTTGCTCGCACCGCGCACGGCCTGGGCAGGGTTCGCAGCATCACCTTCGAGCAAGTGATACCTGGTGATGCCCGTCTTCCGAATCAATTGCTCCAGCAACATCTTGCGAAAGCTTCCGGGATGCGTGACCGGCAACCCGATGTACTCATCGAGATGAAATGCTTGAACCTTCTGCCAATCGATGCCTGGCATCTTGGTGAGCGCATCGAGGAACTCGAGCTGCGATGCCGCGGTGGCAGCGATGATCCGCGCCTGGCCGCGCTCCGCGATCGCCCGGCGGATCGCCGTGGCAGCCTGCTCCGCCGCTGCTTTGCCCAAGGAGGCTTTGTCGTTGAACACTTTGATCAGCATGACGGACATCTCCTGGCAGCATCTATATTTGTTTCAGAACTCGAAATTATACAGAGGCGGCAACCCAAAGCCGATCAGACGCGAAAATGAGTTTCATTGCGTGAAAACAAGCGGTAGCTCGATGGCGCATGCACTGCGGTTTGTTGTATGACTGTCTATGCGGGATCGTGAATGTGCTAAGGGCTCCAAATCCTATGACTCGTTCATCCTTCATCAGCGCTCTCCTCGCAATTTTCTTGAACTCGATTCTGGCCAGCGCCCAAACCGTGCGCGTCGACGCCACGCCCAGTCATGTGGTGAACAAGTTCAGCCCTCTGTATGCGCTGGGTTCGACCGTGGACCGTGTGCCGAGCAATGCCACCGATATGTTCTTTCGGCCCTATCAGGTCAAGCAGATCCTTTCGGCAGGGTGGGGCGTGATCAGTTACCGGCAGAACACGGATTTGTTCGTCCAGGCCTGGCATTGGAATCCTGAGGGCGCCTGGAGCGATCCTTCGGGCAAGGGGTATTTCGTGGGAGATTCCACTCCTACGAAGAAGATGATCCGGCACTCCTATGGCTATTCCCTTCCGCACCGGGGATTCACGCGCAACAACGGGACGGAGTTTGACGGCTTCTCGCGCCTGGATGACGGCGACGTCAACACTTATTGGAAAAGCAATCCCTATTTGACGAAGGCCTTCACCGGCGAGGATGACTCGCTGCACCCGCAGTGGGTGGTGGTCGCTCTGGATAAGAAGGAGGAAGTAAACGCGATCCGTATAGCCTGGGCCGAACCGTACGCGCAGGCCTACGAGGTGCAGTACTGGGTTGGCGACGGCGATGCCATGGATGAGCAGGACAAAGGGCAGTGGAAAACCTTCACTTCTGGAGATGTGAAAAATGGAAGGGGCGGTACTCCAACTCTTCGGCTCGATACGTCTGCCCTCGCTTCACCGCCGGTGAGCACGAAGTTTGTCCGCATTCTTATGACGCAGTCCTCGAACACCTGCGATACTCACGGTTCGAGCGACCGCCGCAACTGCGTCGGATATGCCATCCGCGAGCTTTATCTCGGAACCATTGACGGTAAAGGCGAATTCACCGATCTGCTTCACCACTCTCCCGATCAGAAGCAGACGCTAACGTTGTGTTCCTCGGTGGATCCCTGGCACCAGCCTTCCGACCTATACGTTGCTCCTGATCGCATGGAATCCGGCGACCAGCCGGGCTTCGATCTGTTTTTCACCAGCGGAATCACTCGCGGCCTTCCCGCCATTATTCCTATTGCCCTGCTGTACAGCACGCCCGAGGACGCTGCCGCGCAAATGACCTACATCAAGAAGCGGGGCTATCCCGTTTCCTACATCGAAATGGGCGAAGAAGCCGACGGCCAGTACATGCTTCCCGAGGACTACGCCACTCTGTACCTGCAGTTCGCCACCGCGCTGCACCGGGTTGATGCGAACTTCAAGCTGGGAGGTCCGGCGTTTGAAGGCGTCACCGAGGACATCAAGGCCTGGCCCGATGCGCAGGGCCGGACATCATGGTTCGGCCGCTTCCTCGATTATTTGAAAGCCCACAGCCGCCTGCAGGACCTGGCCTTCATGTCGTTTGAGCATTATCCCTATGACGGCTGCGAGACGCCCTGGAAGAATCTTTATCAGGAGCCGGAGCTGATCACTCACATCATGCAGGTGTGGCGGGACGACGGCCTGCCGGCGGGCATTCCGCTGCTCGACACGGAAACCAACGCCCACGGTGGTGAGGCCGCAGTCGATATCTTCGGCGCCCTGTGGCTGGCAGATTCCTTCGGAGGCTTTCTGACGGCCGGCGGCCAATCGACCCACTATTACCACGATCTGCCCTACTCGCCGCCGCATCCCGCCTGCGCCAATAGCTGGGGAACCTACCACATGTTCATGGTGGATGAGCATTACGAGATTCAGCAGAAGACCGCGCAGTTGTACGGGGCACAGCTGATTACGCAGGAATGGGCAGAACCGAAAGACGCCGAGCATCGCCTCTTCCCTGCCGCCAGCGATGTGAAGGATAATGAGGGGCATGTGCTGGTGACGGCCTACGCTCTGGAGCGTCCGGACGGTCAGTGGTCGCTCATGCTCATCAATAAGGATTATGACCATCCCCATCAGGTTCGGATTGTGTTTCACAACGCCGAGAGCAATCGAGAGGACTTTTTTTTCGGTCCAGTCACCATGATCACCTTTGGCAAAGCCCAGTACCTGTGGCATCCTGATCGTAAGAAGGGCCACGCTGATCCGGACAGCCCGCCGGTTAAGTTCACGCTTACCGGCGGGGAGAACGCGAAGTACACTCTGCCGGCAGCGTCTCTAACCATCGTCCGCGGGAAACGTTGAAGTGATCACTGCCCTCGAGTTTTGATGCTGTGGAGGTTACGACATGCGCAATGATACTGACGACGAGAATCTGAAAAACCCCACTGACAATCCGGAGAACCCCGGCGTCTCCCGGCGCGACTTCCTCAAGATCTCCGGAATCTCCGCCGCTGTGCCTCTCGTCGCTGGTCCTCGTGTGATCAAGGCTGCTGGCCAGAGAGTCCGGGTCTATGGACCCGGCAAGGTCCCCATGGAATTTGCCATCAACGGAAAGAGCTATAAGGCGAATCTCGAACCCCGGGTCACTCTCCTGGATGCATTGCGTGATGAGTTCGAACTCACCGGGGCGAAGCGCGTCTGCGACCGTGCGGAATGTGGCGCTTGCACTGTGCTGGTGGATGACAAACCCGTCTATGCCTGCGCGATGCTCGCCATCGAAGCCCAGCACAAAGCCATCACGACCATCGAATCGTTGACGCGAGACGGCAAGTTGCATCCCATTCAGCAGGCGTTTGTGGACAACGACGCTTCGCAGTGCGGGTTCTGCACGCCTGGTTTCGTGGTTGCCTGCAAGGCATTTCTCGACAAACACCCTCACGCTGGGCCCGAAGAAATCCGCCGAGGTCTCAGCGGCAACCTGTGTCGCTGTGGAACCTATGCCGGAATCCGCAAGGCAATCGCGCAAGTCGCGCAGAAAGGAGCCTGACCTATGCCGGATTATGCATGGCCCGATGCTCAACACCGGACGTTGATCGGCACGCGCGTCAGTCGAGTCGATTCTCCCGCCAAAGTTTCAGGGCAGGCAAAGTACACCTATGATGTTCACCGGCCCGGCATGCTTTATGGCAAGGTGCTGCGTTGTCCCTATGCGCACGCGAAGATCGTGAGCCTCGACACGAGTGCGGCTGAGAAGATGCCCGGAGTGAAGGCGGTTCACATCGTGCAGGGGCCGGGCACGACTATCCACTGGGCGGGAGATGAGATTGTTGCCGTGGCTGCCGTGGACGAGCCCACGGCCGAGGACGCCATCCGCCTGATCAAGGTCGAATACAAGCAACTAGAACATCTGGTCAGCGATGCCGAACCCCCCAAGAGTGGCGTGCAGGAAGAAGGCCCGCTCAGTATGGACGCTATCGATGACATGCTGGATAACCAGGTACCCGCGGGGCAGATGGTCAGTCAGATTCAACAGTATGGAATTACAGAAAAACCCAGCGAAGACACGCTGAATGGGCTCAAGGAGGATGGCGCCTCAGACGCTGTGCTCGATGCCTTGCGGACGGCAGCGGTTCACGCCGAAGTGGCGAGCAAGCTGCCATCGAGTTACCAGAAAGCTGCAGCGCAAACGACGGGTGATCCGGAAAAGGCGTTTGCCGAAGCTGCCGTTGTTTCCGAAGGGCTCTACGGCATTCCGGTTATTACTCACTGCTGTCTCGAGAGTCATGGATCGATTTCCGAGTGGACCGATCCGGATCACCTGTTCACTCACATTTCCACGCAGAATGTCTCTGGCATTCCCGGCCAGATGGCAGAATCGTTGAAGATGCCAGCCACCAACATTCGGGTTCACCAGGACCACATTGGGGGAGGCTTCGGCAGCAAGTTCTCTCCTGATCGTTGGGGAATCTTTACCGCCGAAATCTCCAAGAAAGCTGGCGGCAAGCCGGTCCGCATCATGCTGGAGCGCGATGCGGAACTGGAAGTTGCGGGAGCCCGGCCTTCGGCTTACGCCCGTGTGAAAGTGGGCGCAACCAAGGACGGTACTGTGGTGGCGTGGCAGTCCAACTCCTGGGGCACCGGCGGGCCCGGTGGCGGCGGCATGCCTCCCATTCCTTACGTCTTCAGCATTCCGAACCAACGGCAGGAACACATCGCAATCCGCAACAACATCGGTCCCGCACGGGCATGGCGCGCGCCCAACCATCCCCAAGCTGCCGTCCTTACGATGTGCGCTCTGGACGATCTGGCGGCTAAGCTGAACATGGACCCGGTGGAATTCTTCGGCAAGAACCTTAACCTGACCAAGCAGCGCGAGAGTACTTACCGCGAAGAGCTTGCCATCGCTTCCGAGTTGATGGACTGGAAACAGAAATGGCATCCGCGGACGAGAATCGCGTCTGGGGATATGACGCGCGGTGTCGGATTGTCCTTTCATACCTGGGGAGGACGCGGCCATGCGAGCGACTGCGATCTGACCATCCATCCCGATGGATCGGTCGACATCAAGCTGGGTACGCAGGATCTGGGCACGGGAACACGCACTTGTATCCTCATCGTTGCTTCCGAAACGTTGGGCATTCCCATGGAAGCCATTCAGCTTCAAATCGGCGACACGACGTACCCGCCTTCTGGTGGTTCCGGGGGCTCGACTACCATAGGCGGCGTCAGTTCTTCTACACGCCGTGCAGCCGCAGATGCGCGTGACGCGCTTTTCGCCAAGGTTGCACCCGCGCTGAACACCCAGCCAGATCAGTTGGAATGTGTGAATGGGAAGGTCAGCGTCAAGGGCGACTCCAGCCGATCCCTCAGTTGGAAAGAAGCTTGTTCCAAGCTGGGTGTAATGCCGCTCACCATACGCGGCAAGAATCCGGACAAGAGCAAACCTCCCGATCTCACCAATAGCGGCGTCGGTGGCGTGCAGATGGCGGAGGTCGAAGTCGATACCGATACTGGCGTCGTCAAGGTCAAGAAGATGGTCGCGGTCCAAGACTGCGGGCTGGTCATCGACCTTAAGACCGCCGAAACCCAATGTTATGGCGCCTTGATCATGGGCATCAGCTATTCACTGTACGAAGAGAAGGTCATGGACCCGACCACCGGCCGAATGCTGAATGCGGATATGGGGTTCTACCGTCTTGCCGGTCTCAGCGACATTCCCGAACTGGTCGTGCATATGATGACGGGCAAAGGTTACGACGAACGCGGCGTGATCGGACTGGGCGAGCCTCCAGTGATTTCGCCCGGCGCAGCGATCTCTAACGCCGTTGCCAATGCGATCGGCGTGCGTGTGCCGTTCCTGCCGCTCACGCCGGACCGTGTCCTGGCTGCCCTGGAACAGAAGGCAGGTGCCTGATGCGACCTTTTGAATATGTCAGCCCAAATACCCGAGCCCAGGCCATCAGCCTGTTGGGGACAAGCTGGGGCAATGCCGAGATCCTTGCTGGCGGGACCGATCTGCTCGCGCTGATGAAAGATGATGTGGTCGCGCCTAAACGATTGATCAACATTAAGGGAGTCCACGACCTCGACGGGGTTTTCTCCAATGCACAAGGATTTCACATTGGTGCGTTGACTACTCTGGGCGATCTAGCCGATGACGCCAGGGTAAGACGGAATTACCCGGCGCTGGCTGAGGCCCTGCTCGAAGCCGCGAGCCCGCAAATTCGCAACCAGGCCACACTTGGAGGCAATCTGTGCCAGCGTCCGCGCTGCTGGTACTTCCGCAACGGCTTTGGCCTTTTGCCGAGAAACCAGGCTGGCAAGGAACTGGTCGCAGAAGGCGAGAACCGCTTCCATGCCATTCACGGCAATGAGGGCCCTGCCAAGTTTGTCAGCCCCTCCACCCTGGTTCCCATTCTGATCGCCTATGGGGCGAAGATCCGGCTGGAAGGGCCGAAAGGGAAACGCGAGCTTCCGCTGGAAAAGTTCTTTGTTATTCCGAAGAATGAGGGCGAACGCGAACATGATCTGCGACCGAACGAGATCGTCACGGAAGTGGTGATCCCGCCTGCACCGGATGCAAGGGCCGCACACTACGAAATCCGCCAGAAGGAGGCATTCGAGTGGCCGCTTGCGGTCGCTGGCGTCGCATTGAAGATGCGCGGCTCAACCGTCAAATCGGCCCGTATCGTGATGGGATATGTGGCGCCCGTGCCCTGGCCTTCGCCAGAAGCGGAGCAGGCCTTGGTGGGGCAGCCTATTAACAAGGATACGGCGCAGAGAGCGGCTGAGGCCGCCCTGACGAATGTTAAGCCGCTCAGCCATAATGCCTACAAAGTCCAACTCGCGCGTGTGGCGCTGAAGCGCGCGATCTTGAAGGCCGCATCGGGAGGTGTCTCATGATTCCGGAATCGGATCGCTTCAACACCACTCATCCGAACCTGTGCCCGGCGCTGCGCTGGAAAGGCCAGTTCATCCTCGCCGAACCCGATCCCGGCGTGCCGCCTTGCAACGATGGACTGTTCTGGTGCATCCATACTCAGACATGCATCGGTCCGGATGGCGGGCTGGCAGAACCCGGAAACTGCAATTCGAAAAGCCGGGCCTGTCATGGGACGGGGAAGTGCGGATGAATTTGACTATTAAGTCTGAGGAGTTTCGTATGCGATTTCAGCTCTCGATGATTCTGGTTTGTCTGGTAACCTGCCTTTCCATTTCGCTGGCAGCGCAAGAAATTCGCGGCGATTACCTGGAGACCCGCAGTGCCGACGTTTACACGGGTCAGTGCTTTGCCAACGGCGAGGTCAACTTGGTGGGGAATGAGGCCATTCTGGCCTGGCATGTGCGGAGTGGAGGCTGGGACGGTGTGCAGTTGCAAGGTCTGACCGTAGCTGCCGCAGTTCGCGCGAACGGTACCCTGGGGGATCCTTACGAGAATCCCTTCCCGGCGAAAGCGGTGTTGCTGGTGGACGACCTGGCCAGCGCACAGCAGCGGATGGCCTTGGTGAGTTTTGCCAAACACATGGGTGGTGAACTGCTGAAGAATGTCGAGCAGGTGATACCCGCGCAGATGGAATTGGTGGTAAACGCAGAACACCACGGCGCCGCGATGCTTCGGGCGGGCCGCTTTGCGACTGTGCAGACACGTTCTATCGGCGACCAGGACCATTTGTGCGGAAATGAAGTTACCTTCTACCCACCACTGACCCAGTTGTCTCATTCGATGCCGGCAGTGGCCCTCACCGATACTTACCGTGGGCCGGCGCTGGGTGTCTCTTGGGATTTTCACGGCAAACGAAGCGCCTTCGTAGGCACATTCGCCCAGTAGGAACCGAGCAAATTAGAGGTGCAAGAAGTGCGCAAGATTGCAACTCCATCGTTTACGGTCGCCTTCATCTTCGCGCTCTCGCTGGCCTGTGCCGCCCAGAATGGTAAGGTGGACACCGTCGGGCCATTAACCGACAACGCGGTTCCTGAAGGCATACGGCAGGCGCTCGACTCCAAGGGATATCGCCTGACGCTCGACGGCGGGGCGCCCGCCTGCGAGTTGTGGGTGCGCAAGAGCGTCCCTGCACAAACAAAAAAAGATGTTGAGGGTGTAACATACCCGCAGCTGGCCGAGTCCGTGCTGGTCGGGGTTGTGCATTTTCCGCAGGCTGTAGCTGATTTTCGGGGGCAGAAAGTTCCCGCGGGTTTCTACACGCTCCGCTACGCCTTGATGCCCAACGACGGCAATCACCTTGGTGCAGCTCCCAACCGGGATTTTCTTCTACTCATTCCGGCGGCGTCCGATGCCAATCCCAATGCCACTTTCAAATTTCAGGAATTGATGGCTTTGAGTGAAAGTGCTACGGCGACGAAACATCCCGCCCCTCTCAGTTTAGTCCCGGCGGATAGCGGGGTCACCGCACCTTCAGTTTCCAAGGACGAACAGGATCACTGGATTTTTTCTGCCCGCATGAAACTTAACTCAGGCGAGGAACTGCCCTTTGCGCTCGTGGTAAAAGGGACAGCCCAACAGTAGGTCGACGGTCGCGACCTAGTCCTTACTACCTCTCACCTTGCCGCGCAGTACCGTGACGGAGGCTTTCGGGAGAGTAAACGTGGTTCCAGCGTCTGCCGCAACCGTCGTACCCATCGGCGGATTGTCCGGATCCGCGTGGCTGTTTGGGCCGTTGTCAATCCAGACATACTGCTCTGCCCCGAAGGTCACAAGAGTGACGGGTCCGGAAAACGAAGCATTCTGCTTGCTCTTGTAATCCTCAAATAGCACGCGTACGTTGTGTGGGTTGTTCTCGTCCCGGTTGACCAGCATGATCGACCAATTCCCATCAGGACGGTGCACCGCGTACGACGTGACCACGACGTCGCCTTCGGCATCCTTGATGTCCGTTGAAGAAGGGAACATCTGATGCACGCCAGAGCGGTGCTGCACCCACTCCATGTTGATCATGTGAGCCGCGTAATACGGCGATGTGTATCCTTGGATGTTGTAGTCCTCATCAGAAACAAAATTCGACCACGAGGACCAGCCCAGACAAGTCTTCTGAATGCCTTGCGGCTGAATCGGCGAGTGATAGAAAGCGGCGCCTCCACCCTCGAAGAAAGAGCCAACATTGTCGGCTAGCCACAGGGCCCCGAAGATCGTCGTCATGGGTCCGGTGAGTGCGGCAGCCAGATGGTTCTCCGTCACCATAAGCGGAACTTCTTTGGGGACACCGTCGTCTCTCCACACCTGCAGGATGTGCTTCATCAACCGAGGCTCGGTATACAAGGTCTTCCACGTGATGTCGCAAGGCTCGAACGGATAGTGCTCGAACGATACGAAAGCCAGGTCGGAGAGCAGAGTTGAACAATTGGTCGTTGGACGCAAACCTAACCGATAGCTGCTCTGGGGCCGGAAAGCAACTCTAGTCCCACGCAGCCTTTGTGGAGTATCCTTCCTTGGACCCGCCAGGTTGTTCGAGGTTGAAGCAACAGCCAGTTCTTGGGGACGTCTTCTGCAGGCAGTCGCATACAGACAGTATGCAAGGAGCAGCGCGTATATGTCGTGGTGTAAGCGCCTACTAGTTTTTCCCTGCTTCGCTCTACTTTGGCCCCCGCCGCACTTTCTCTTCGCGCAAACACCCCCACCGGTATGGGCAGAGCTAGTCCAGCCCTTGGACGCCAGGAAGGTCAAAGCCGGAGATCCGATTCTAGCGAAGCTGGCTTTGGCCTGGAAGAGTCCTTCTTGCGATTTGCGGCAGGGCGCGATCATTCAAGGTCATGTGGTGACCCAGAAGGCCCATTCCAAAACCGAGAAGACTTCAGAAATCGGCGTCGTCTTTGACGCTGGCCAGTGCGGTGGCCCTGATATGAAGCCATTGTTTCTGACCGTTGCTGCGGTAGTGGCTCCGTCTCCCGCCCGCGATTCCGATTTTCCCTACGCAGAGAATCTGCAGCCGTTGGGTACCCGCACAGGGAATGCTCCAGCCGCGATACAGAGCTTTGATCCGATTCATCACTCGGTTCAGATCTTGGCTGAGGGTCTGATAACTGCGCCCCAGCTCGCGCAGC
>Ga0187872_10004065_pt1 | contig 11242 bp, 11 predicted proteins | sample June2016WEW_16_4_FD_132973 | JGI IMG/M metagenome (GOLD analysis project Ga0187872, IMG submission 132973) | Peatland microbial communities from SPRUCE experiment site at the Marcell Experimental Forest, Minnesota, USA - June2016WEW_16_40 | ecosystem: Environmental > Terrestrial > Soil >...
AAAAAAAAAAAAAAAAAAAAAAAAAGGCTAAAACCCCATATTTTTTTTTTTTTTTTTTTTTTTTTTTTTTTGGTTTATATATAATTTTTAGATAGACTAATTTTACTTTTTATTTTTTTCCTTTAAAACGTCGAAGCATAATTTGATAAAATAGAAACGTAAAAGTGAAATAGAAAAGTAAAATACAAACCTGAAAATACAAACTTGAAATACAAACCTGAAATATAAATTTGAAATACAAACTTGAAATAGATATCTAAAATACAAATTTAAAAGTAAAAGTGAAAATGGAACGTGACTTGGTGTACGAAAACAATAATCCTATTTACTCTTCCGTCAACAAACAGTGGGGTTTTAAATGCAAGAATTATGAGGTATGTGGTGAAGTGTTACCATCATGGTGGATTGAATCTAAATTCAGATATTTATGCATCAATTGTGAGGTGATATTTGGAAGTTGGAGTAATGAGGAACATGGAGTCGTTCAAACAGGAAAGGGGATGTTGGACTTTGCTGACAATATTGAATGTCCTGTTTGTCTTGAAGTTAAAAGAGGCGTAACTTATCCAAACTGTCAACATTTTGTTTGCATTGATTGTTTCAAAAGATGTTTTTATTTAGATGACAGTGGAAGACCTAAATTTCCTTATAGTGAAGAAATTATGGATGAATATATCAATGACAATGCAAATCCAAAATGGGAGATCGAATATCCGTTAATCAAAAAATGGAATGAAGAAGATAGTGAATGGTCGGTCAAGAGGGAAATTAAGTTTGGTAAAGAATCCCATTTGAGAATTTGCCCAATTTGCCGTAAGTAATTGACAACAGAAAGTTAAATTTAACATTGAAATTAACAAATTACAATTAAAAATCAAAAGTTAATTATACAATTTGCAATTATTTATATATATTTTTTGTACTTGGCTAAACAAAACAGAAAATAGCAAAAATGCAACGTGACTTGGAATATGAAACTAATAATGCTGCCTTCTGTGAAGTTAATGAACCACATGGATTTAAATGCAAGAATAACGAAGTATGTGGTGAAGTATTACCATCTTGGTGGTTTGAATGTAAAGGTAGATATACATGCACCAACTGCGATGCGTTGTTTGGAACTTGGAGTAATAAGGATGTCAACCGTACAGGAAAGGGAATTTTGGACTTTGCTGATAACATAGAATGTCCTGTCTGCCTTGAAATAAAAAGAAGCGTAACTTACCCAAACTGTCAACATTTTGTTTGTATCGATTGTTTCAAGAGATGTTATTACGGAGATAAAAGCGACAGGCCGATATTTCCTTACGAAATTGAAATAATGGATGAATACCTAGTTGACATTGAAAATCCAACATGGGATATCGATTATCCTTTGATTAGACAATGGGATAAAGAAGATAATGAATGGATTGATAACAGTGTAATTAAGTATGCAAATGAATCTCATTTAAGAAATTGTCCAATTTGTCGAAAGTGAAAACAAATTATATTGAAAAGAATAAAAGTTAATCATAAAATTTGCAATTTAAAAAAGAAAATAAAACAAAAAATTAAAATTTTAATATATATATATTATGATGTTGACGGATTATTTATAAAAATGGGATCGAAAAAAAAGCAAACCGTTTCTTCGGCTGCTTTCATCTGGTTTAATAACATGCTTTCTTTCACTGAATCGATTATGTTATTCAACTCAAATTTCTCTGCATCAATTGTCTTTATCGGCCTACCATAATCATTTTTTAACGACTCTGTAGTTGGAAATTCAAGAATAGAAGATAATGTTTTAATTTTCTCTCCATCAGATAATCTTATCATCACATCAGTGAAAGACATCATTTTCCAGTTTGCTCTTCTGAATTAAAAAAAAATAAAAAGAAAATAAAAATAAAAATAAAAAAATATTAAAAATCAAAAGTTAATTATAAAAATTGCAATTTATTGTATATCGAAAAAAAACAGAAAAAAATAATTGTTAAACGATTGAACATTTTGTTTGAAGGTGATAATTATAATTTAAACTAATTGAAGGGGGTCGTTCTTGAACTTCTTGTTTATAACCAGTAATATCCATATTAATTGATTTCTTTGTACTGTTATCTTTAATTCTAATTCTTAATAAACTAATCGCATCTTTACTTACTTGAATATTATCAATTTTAGCAATATTATTTTTTGTCAATGCGCCATTGAGATTTTCTAAAACATCATTAATTTCATCGACTGCATTCATTTGAATTAACTTTTCATTTTCTTTTACGAAATTCATTACAACATTAACATCAAATTCATAAAATTCTACGGTCATTATTGGTCTTTCATATTCGTTTTCCATATCTATAGTTGGGATGACTTCAATGACTGAAGCGAGAGCGATAATCTTTTTATCATTCGAATTATTCATATTATCTTTTGCTCTTCTGAATTAAAAAAAGAAAAAAGAAAAAAAAAAGAAAAGAAAATAAAAAAAAATTAAAAAGTTAATTATAAAATTTGCAATATTTTTATTTACTAATCAAAATAATAAACTTGAGTTATTGCTAATAATAAATCTGATAATTCTGATTTCATTTCGTTTAAGATTTCTTTTTTCGTTTTTGACATAAATATATTTAAAATCGATTGTTTATCTTTGAATAAATCATCGTACAGTTTTCTATAATATCCATCATAATTATTGGACGGTGTGGTTTGATTTAAAGGTTCTGTGGATATTCTCCCACACAGTTTACAAGCATAAATATAAAATAAGTTTAATTCTCTATTTGATAAATTACATAGTCCTATATCTTTTAAAGGTTTTTCATTCCGCGATGTGGGGTTGACAGTGTGTAAAAATTGATTTGAAGTCTGATAGGTTGAAAATGAAGCAAGAGAAGTCGACGATGATTTTTCTTCTTTCGAATAAATCTTATCACTGTTAGAAAATGTTGGTAAATTATTAATACAAGTAGTGGTAGAAGAGGAAGAGGAAGAAGAAGAAGATGAAGTAGAAGTAAAATTAGTATCATTTTCATTTATTCTCTTTCTATTTTTTTCATCACCATTCAAAGTTAAATTAAATAAATTAAGTTTATATTTTATAAAGTAATCATTCTCTTCTATTATTATTTCTTTATCAATTTTTCTTTGTTTTGCCATTTCGTTATTAAAAATTAAAAATGGAGTTTTTTTTTTGTTGATAAATATATTCCACCTTCCTTATCAAAATTAAAAAAAATAAAAAAATAAAAATTAAAATATATAAATTTTTTTTTTCTTACTTCAAACAAATGTTGAAATTTAATATTATAGTATATATATATTGATATATATTTTTTTGTTTTTGTTTGTTTGTTTGTTCTTGTGATTTTAAAAAATGAATATGGAAGATTTGAAAGTAGCGTTACAAAAACAAAAGAATGTGATGAAGGAAAAAGAAGAAGAATTAAAAAAAGAAGAAGTTCAATTAGAAAAAAAAGAAGAAGAGTTAGAAAAAAAAGAAGATGAATTAGAAAAGAAAGAAGAAGAATTAAAAAAAGAAGGAATGGTAGAAAAATCTCGTCAATCAATATTAAGAAAATGTTGTTTAACCTTCACTGCACGTAAATCATTTACATGTTATTTAGGAGATAATAAACACTCGAATGCACAGTATGTAACATCACCAGAAATTAAAGTGTCGATTATTATGGTTGATGTGGAAGAAGTTATTTTCTTAGTCAAGAGTGGGTACGACAAACCAGCGACTGTGACTGAAAAGGAAAAAGAAGACTTTATCAAAACATCGTTTGTCGGTGAAGGTTCTCGTATATCAGTTGAAGAAGTTTATAATATTTGTTCAGACGAAGCATTTTATTTGAGAAAAATTGACATTTCCATGCAGTACGCTCATACTAAAAATTTTGTTGTTTGGACACCCGAACAGAGTCTACTTGGAAATATATTCGGTGCAATCAGACAGGCGCTTAATTTGAAAAAGAAGGAGAAGTTACAATTCTCTTTACTCGACGACGTTCCAGTGAAAGTATCGTTTCATATGGGTGTGCGATTAGAACACATTCAACCACCAAATTTAATCGAAGGTGAAAAAAAAGTCACAAAAGAACCTGCCTTTGCCTCAAAAATGGTGGAATTGTTTTCCTTCATGGGTCTTTCTAAACATAAGATCGATTTGGTTTGTTGCAATTACAATTTTCCAATTCAATCAAAGACTTTCAAATATCTTAAAGCAAAAGCCCATTACGATGCATTGGATGAATTGGCAAAGTACATTAATAAGAAATTGTCGTTCCAAATTAGATTAAAATCAAAGGTAACAAATGGCAGATGTAGAGGTATCGCCTGTGAATATCGAAAAAAAGAAGAAAAAGATGAAGAGGAAGAGGAAGAAGAAGAAGAAGAAGAAGAAGAGGAAGAGGAAAGAAAAGAGAGAGAAAGAGAAAGAAGAAGAAGAGAAGAAATGAGACAAAAACAAATGAAAAGACAAATGGAAATATTAGAATTACAAAGAAAATTAAAAGATTTAGAAGCAGAAGAAGAATATTGAATAGTAAATTTTTTTATTTTGATATTAAAGTTGAAAAAATTTTAATTAAACCTTTATAAATGTAATCTTTATCCAATTGTTTAAATATAATTATTATACCATCATTATCCTTGTTATCAAAATTTACATTTTTTGTTATATAATTTCCATTATTTAATATGATTTGAATCTCATCGTCATCATCTTTTTTAATTGGACAGTTGTTGAAATAAACGGATACTTTTTTGAATTTATTATTGTCTAACGAAATTGTGCCATCATCTTGTAACCAAAACTCTTCAATATTGTACCTTTTAAAACATTGATTTTTATTTATTTTGGTTACAAAAGTTTTTTTAAATGCAAAATCTTTCGTTGTCCCTGCTATTTCAAATTTTGATTTATTGAAGTACGTCAATTGTTCTTTGAATTCTATCTCGAATTTTTTCGTTTCTTCATCATCGATTACGTACGGCAGATAAAAAAGTAATTTCTCACCCATATTCATTTCACTGACTTAAAAAAAAATAAAAAAATAATAAAAGAATGGCGTTCAAACAACTTAGTATGAATGAAATTTTATTTAATATTAAAACGAAAGAGAAAGAAAAGAAAAAATCAAAGGAAAAAGTAGTGAAAGAAGAAATAAAAGAAGAAATAAAAGATGTTGACGATGTCGTGGATGTTGACGATGATGAGAAAGTTAAAAATAAAGAAAAAGAGTTGGAGGTTAAATTATCGAAATTGTACGGACAGGCGAATGAGAATGATAAATTAGCAGCGGAATCTTTAAATAACGCTAGAAGTTGTGAAGATGCAGCAAGACAAGCAAGTGTAAATGGAGACGTCAAAACAGCAAGAATGTATTTTAAGCAATATCAAGGACACATAACAAGCAAAGATAATTATCTGGGATTGGCTTTCGGTTTGAGAGAACAGGCAAGACAAATTGAAAATGTGATTCAAGCAAAAAAATCTGAAATGCTATTGTACTCTATATCTCAAGATTTAGAATCAATTTCTTCTTCCTCGTCTGCCACAAAAACAAATTCTACAAAGTACAAGAATGTAATGACAGACATGGCGAATTCCATCGATAAGGAAGCAATGAATATTTCATTTAACATCGATTTATCTTCCATCACTTTAAATAATTGTAATGACGAAGAAGATGAAATGTTTAAAACTTTCGTTTCTCAAAATAATAATAATAACAATAATAATAACAATGATAGCATAAAACGTAAAAAAAATAATAATGCTAATAAAAATAAGAAAGTTAAATAATAAATTTGCATTTTAAACAAAAAAGAATATTTTCTATTTTTTAAAAAACATATCTTATTGATGGAACAACCAAAAATTAACGACTGGGAAGATATAAAAGACGTGCAAGAAATGAAAGATGATGAATATATACTCCATTGTGATCAGGTGATTGAACCGAACGATTTAGTTAATATATGCTCAAAGAATAATGGCATACCTAATTTTGTTTTAAATATTGATATTGACGGTTCATCATCATCATCTCCAATTTTATTATTAAATTCTGACATTGATCAATCGTCTCCTCCAATAATGGAATCCCGATATTCGTCTCTTCCTTCATCTTCTGCTCCATCACCATCTCGCCCGTCGTCCTCTTCGTCATCGTCGCCATCATCCGTTAAACGATTTCGTCCCTGTAAATTTTATAAACGATCGAATTTGAGACCAGTAAATCATTTGAATTCATCACCGTCATCATCGCCATTTTCTCATCGGTCATCTTTCCGCTCATCTTCTCCATTTTCCCGTCTCTCTACCTCATCGTCATTGGCAGAAAAATGGAATGGTCATTATATTTCTCCCGATGAATTTTTAAAACATATAACAAACAGTACCACCTCAATTGAAAAAAATGATTATAATCCAAAAAGAGGGCTAGGTCATTTTTCTTTATCAACATGTTTGAATCAACGTAAAAAGAATATCATCACTCCGTTTTCTCAAAGGTTTTCAACTCCATCCAATCAAAATAATCTTGTTTTTAGTATTAGATTGTGACACGTGTTTGAATAAATTAAAAATTGATTATAATATTCTTTTTTTTTTTTATTAATATATTATATAATTAAAAAAAATTACTAAGTCGATAATATATAAATTTTTTTTTTTTTATTGACACAAAATATAAAAGAAAGGAGAGATGTTTGTTGTTATAAAAAGAAATGGAAAACCTGAAAGAGTTCAATTTGATAAGATCACAGCAAGAATAAATAAACTTTGTTATGACTTGGATAGAAATTACGTCGATCATATTCAAGTGAGTCAAAAAGTTGTTGCGGGAGTGTACAATGGCGTGACGACTTCAGAATTAGATAATTTGGCTGCTGAAACCGCGGCGTACATGACTATTCAACATCCAGATTATGGTCTTTTGGCTGCTAGAATCGCGGTATCGAACTTGCAAAAAAACACTCTTAAATGTTTCTCTGACACCATGAAATTATTGTGTGAGTACGTTGATGAGAAAACTGGTATCAAGGCTGCTCTGTTATCCGATGAAGTGTTCGCAGTGATTGAAAAGAACAAAGATGTTTTAAATTCTTCCATCATATACGATCGCGATTACAATTACGACTATTTTGGATTTAAAACTTTGGAGCGTGGGTATTTGATGAAAATTAATGGTAAAATCGTGGAGAGACCTCAACATATGCTTATGCGTGTTGCTGTCGGTCTGCACAAGGATGACATCGATGCTGTCATTAAGACTTATAATCTTATGTCTGAAGGTTGGTTTACTCACGCTTCTCCTACATTATTCAATTCTGGAACACCTCGTCCACAATTATCATCTTGTTTTCTTGTTGCGATGAAGGAAGATTCGATTGAAGGCATTTACGAAACATTAAAGACTTGCGCTGTTATTTCTAAATCTGCTGGTGGCATTGGTTTATCTGTTCATAATATTAGAGCGAAGGATGCTTATATTCGCGGAACCAATGGCAATTCAAACGGCATCGTCCCCATGTTACGCGTCTTCAACAACACTGCTCGGTACGTTGATCAAGGAGGTGGCAAGCGAAAAGGATCGTTTGCTGTGTACCTTGAACCGTGGCATGCTGACGTCTTTGATTTCTTGCAGTTGAAGAAGAACTCGGGTGCGGAAGAAAACCGTGCAAGAGATTTGTTTTTCGCTCTTTGGATTCCCGATTTGTTCATGAAACGTGTGGAAGAAGGTGGCGAGTGGACACTCTTCTGCCCTGACGCTGCGCCGGGTCTTTGTGATGTTTGGGGAGAAGAGTTCGAAGCGTTGTACCACCAATACGAAAAGGATGGCAAAGGGCGTAGAAGTATCAAAGCACAAGAACTTTGGTATGCAATTTTGGAATCTCAAGTTGAAACTGGAACGCCGTACATGTTGTACAAAGATGCTTGTAATCGTAAATCGAATCATCAGAATCTTGGCACTATCAAATCGTCAAATCTCTGCACAGAAATCATGCAATTCACGTCAAAGGATGAAGTCGCTGTTTGTAATTTAGCGTCGATTGCTTTGCCTAAATTTGTTACTGGTTCGTCGTTCAATCATCAGCAATTGTACAACATCACTAGAGTAGTTACATGTAATCTGAACAAAATCATTGATATCAATTATTACCCAGTCGAAGAAGCGAAGAGATCAAATTTTCGTCATCGACCAATTGGAATTGGAGTTCAAGGATTGGCTGATGCTTTCATTAAATTGCGTTTGCCGTTTGATTCTGACGGCGCACGATTGTTAAATAAAGAAATATTTGAAACAATATATTTTGCTGCATTGACAGAATCGGTGGAGTTAGCCAAAAAATATGGTGCTTATGAATCGTACGATGGATCACCTGTTTCAAAGGGAGTGTTACAGTACGACATGTGGAACGTCACACCTTCGACTCGTTGGGATTGGGATGGATTGAAGGAAGAAATTAAAAAGTTTGGTGTTCGTAATTCTTTATTAATTGCACCAATGCCAACTGCATCGACATCTCAAATCTTGGGGAACAATGAGTGCTTTGAACCGTACACAAGTAACATCTATACTCGTCGTGTCCTTGCTGGTGAATTCGCTATCGTCAATCATCATTTGTTGAAAGATTTGACTGAATTGAAACTTTGGACACCCGAAATCAGAAATATGATTATTGCACATAACGGTTCGATACAACAAGTTGCGCAAATTCCTCAAGAAATCAAGGATATTTACAAGACAGTGTGGGAAATCAAACAAAGAACGTTGGTGGACATGGCTGCCGATCGTGGCGCTTTTATAGATCAATCTCAATCGTTCAACGTCTTTATTGCCGACCCCAATTTTGCGAAATTAACTTCCATGCATTTTTACGGTTGGAAAGCTGGTTTAAAGACTGGTTGTTATTATTTAAGAACAAAACCAGCCGTGAATGCAATTAAATTTACAGTTGATCAAGAATCTCTTGCAAAGACAGTGAGAGATCAACAGAACAAGGAAGATATCATTTGTTCATTAGAAAATAAAGAAGCATGTATTTCATGTGGTTCTTAGAAAAACATTAGAAGATATACATATAAACAATGATGATAAAATACAAACCAAAAAAAAAAAATTTTATTTTAAATAAATAATTAAAAATCGGTTTAAAGGAGTGAAAAAAAAAAACAAACGTTCCCAATTTGTATTTTTATTTTTTCAAAGTAAAATGCTAGAACTGTTCATTAAAAATTGTAATTTGACAGTGCAACCTAATTTCACAAACAGAAAGATTATATTTTTTGATTTTCAAAAGGTATGCTTGACAATTAAAATTAAGAGTTTTTTTATTGGGGGTGGAATAAATGTTAGGAAAAAAAATTTTGATTGTCTGATAGAGTTTCCCAAAAATGCGTACGTTCAAAAAATAACTGACAATGATGGAATCATGTTTGTTGAAGGATGGTTTTTACTGAAAAGAGAAGGAATGTATTATAAATATTTGTTTGAAATTTGCAAAGAAAATGAAGTGCCGATTAGATTGACAGTGGAATATTTTGGAGATTCTTCAGAAATTAAAATGCATATACCTTCCTTGCTTGATGTAATAGAAGAAAACAAAAAAGAAAAAACAATTGATTTAGATTTAGATGTACATGTTGATTTGGTAGATGACAGTAGTAAAAAAATTATAAACAAAAGAAACAATTGTATGCCTTCGTTGTTCGGATTTGTTCATATACAAAAGATTGATGTGTGCAAGAAGGAGGAGATAAATAAAAAATACAAGTTGACTGGTGCAGGAATAGATGCAATAACTTCCTTCCTTATAGACAGTCACAAATTGCATTGTCAGTACAAAAATGATGTGTTCCTTTTCTGTTCTACATTCACATCTAATATATGGCCAACGTTCCGAATGGCTGAACCTGCAATAATAAAAAAAAGTTACGAGACTGCTGTGAAGTACACTAGAAATCTTAAAGATGTGCTGGTCGAAAAGGATTATTGGTGTTTTGTGGTGAACGACAATGCAGATCATTGGGTTTTTGTTATCATATACAAGCCTTTTGATCCCAATGAAACTGCTCCGATTATGTTTGTGGCTGACAGTCTTTATTTTGTTTCTTCTGACGCGGGTGATGAAGTTGAAAATGAAAACGATGAAATTGAATTAGACTCGGATTCGGATTCGGATTCAGATTCTAATTCTAATTCGGACGACGACGACGATGAAAGTGACGGAGATGAAGATGATGAAAGCGAAAGTAAAAGTAAAAGTGACGGTGACAGTTATAATAAGAAATTGACTAGATTGTACGTCAGTGTCTGTATTTTAATATGCTTTACTGTGAACGAGTTAGAAATGAATGAGATGACTTTGATTCCAATGTATATGAAGGACCGAGGTTTTGTTAATTTGAAATGTTTTATGCAAAATGACAATGTATCTTGTGGCTATCATGCATTGATGAACTTGTCAACTTTTATCACTTCTCCTTTATCTAGAGCACATACGATTAATACACAATCGCTTTATTTTCCAATCAATTCTTCCTCCTCCACCGATTCAATTCCCATACAGGTAACTTCTCTTTTCAACACCGTCATTAGAGAAAAATTGCAACAGAAGATAAAGAAAAAGAAATAATTGCGTTAGATTGCAAAAAAACTAATTAACTTTTTAAAAAAAAAATAATTAAATAAACAAAGGATGTGCGATAATTATAAGTTAAGTAAAAATTCAAATTTGTCATCTTTGACTTGTGAGAAGTGCAAAAACAAACTCCATCTATTAAAAACCAACAATATCTCCAAGTTGATATTTTATGCTTGCTCAACATGTAATCCAGATATTAATTTTGATAATTTCGAACATTGCTCTTTTGATACCTGCTTTGGCTGTAACGACATTGTTTTGATTGATAAGGAATGTGTCAAATGTGATACTTGTTCGGCGTTCATTCGTTCAAAATGTGTCTTCTATTATAAGAATCGGACTTTCTGTTTTAAATGTATTCCAATTCAAACTTGATTCATTAAAATGCAATTTTATTAATTAACTTTTTTTTATTTTTTTTCGACCCCCCAAGTTCAATATGCCGATCGAAAATTCAAATTTTTCCGAGAAATTCAAATAAAAAATAATAAGCACCAAAAAAATTGAATGGCATATAAAACACAAGTTGATGATATTAACTTTTTTAAAAAAAAGTTTTGCGAAACTTTGGTTGTGAAAAAAAAAAATTAGAACTTAA
>Ga0187872_10004066_pt1 | contig 11241 bp, 7 predicted proteins | sample June2016WEW_16_4_FD_132973 | JGI IMG/M metagenome (GOLD analysis project Ga0187872, IMG submission 132973) | Peatland microbial communities from SPRUCE experiment site at the Marcell Experimental Forest, Minnesota, USA - June2016WEW_16_40 | ecosystem: Environmental > Terrestrial > Soil >...
GCACATGCGCCTTAATCTCGCGGTCCAGTCAGATGCTCCGGATTTCGACCTCTGGGCTCAGGTCTTAATGGTTCTGTCTGACGGATCAACGATTCAGCTTGGCGAAGACATAAGGCGTGCCTGCTTTCGAAACAGCTTCTTCAAAGAAGAGCTTTTGAGGCCGGGGCAGACTCATATGGGTCTGGCTCTGGTGAGAGCCAAGCCCGAAACCGTGATTGCTTGGCACCGACGAGGGTTTCGGTTATATCAGAGCTGGAAGAAGCGCTACAGTCGTGAACCGTCAAGGATTTGGACGAATGGAACAGCCGGCCAGTGTCACGATGCTTTGCGGCGCTGAGCAACGGCCGAACGCTCTTCCCAGGGATGGGAACTTGTTACAGCCGAATCCGTTTCGACAGCTCACCTCCCGCTTCGGCAAACGAAATTCGCTGCGTCTTCGATGCTGCCGCTCCCTTGGTAGTGCGCCGTTTGCGGGTAAGGGCATAAGGGCCGGGTGCGTCCAGGCCATGGGCTATTGGGGCCAGCTTTCGCAAGAATGTGATCCGGGGCCGTTCCCTTCTCCACCCAATTGACCAACGCCCCGAATGCATCGAATTGATCAGTGGCAGGGCCACCTCCGCAGTGCGCCATGCCCGGAACCGGAAAGACGCGAACAAAGTCCGCGGAGGACTCACCGTTGAGCTTCTCAACTTCGCGGTACCAGGCGAGTGTATCGTTCAGCGAGAACACCGGATCGGAGGCTCCCTGGTACACGATCATTCTTCCGCCATGCGCGCGAAATCCCTCCAAATGTGGTGAGCGGGCCGAGATGTCATCCCAAGCGGAACGTTCAAAGGGAGCTTCGGTCGCGTAGATTTTCGGCGCGTCGTGATCGAAATCGAAACCAAGCGCGTAATCGAGAGCGGATTTCGGATCCGCGTTCAAAGCTGTGGGCGGTGTGGTGAAAATCGCCGCGAGCGCGGGCCCGCCCATCGCAACATTAATGCCCGGAAAACCGCCCGTTGCAGGACCGATCTTCCAGATGCGCCAACCGTCGCTGCCCATGCCCGCATCAATCGGCCAATCGGAATAGAGTGATTTGCCGCTGCTGTTCTTCGGACCTTCGTGCACGCGCCCCAACTCGTCTATCTGCGCACCACTCAAGCACGAATCGCTCTTCGAAACGGAACAGTTTCTTTGAATCAATTCCTTCGCCACCCGTCGCCACGTACAAGACTCGAATGCCGCCGTGATGCCGTCCCGCACTCCATCGTCTGCATCGCACGCCGCCAGGATCGCCTCGCGCACAGTCCGGAATTGTGCTTCCGTGAAGCTGGTTGGCAGAAGCTTCGGATCGAAGCTCTTTGCGCCTGCGGCCGCCACCAAACTGCCAAACGCCTGCGTGTCCCAAGCTTCAGCAACAGCAGCCCGAGGCAACGAAAATCCCGGCGCGCCCGCAACGATCCCATCGAACTCATTGGGAAATCGCTGGGCAAGAACCATGCCTTCTTCCCCACCTTTGGAGCATCCGACGAAGTAAGATCGTTCAGCAGGACGACCGTAGTACGCGCGGATGATGGCCTTTGCCGCCTCTGCGACGGGTTTCAGAGAAGCTCCACCATAGTCTGCCCGTGCCTGGGGATCAAAGCCGAACGCAACAGGTCCGCCTCGTGTGGGAACGCTGTTCGTGGCATTGTCGTGGCCCGAATCTTCCGATACGACTGCGTAGCCTTGAGCAACAGCAGGTGGCATGCCTGGAGCCGTCGAACCGATCGCGCTGCCCAACTCCCCCTCGGTGCCGCCTCCGCCCTCGAAGAAAAATTTTCCATTCCAATTAAGAGGCAACCGCATGTGGAAACGAATCGCGTAACGCTGCCCGTCTACTCCCACGCGCTCCTGCATGACTCCGGAGAGCTCGCAGTGGGCCGGAAGCGTTACCGGCAGCGCCATTGGAATTGCTACCTGCGAGCCGCCTGCGCGCCATGCGGACTGCTCGATACGTATCGTCGGATCGGGCCATTGGTGCTTCGTTTTTGCAAGCTGAGTGCAACGCTCCGAAACATTCGTCTCTGCGGCCGACCCAGGCGGTATGCCGTTCTGAGCGGCGTGCGCTTGCGTAGCGAGTGTGAGGAACAGAATCACTGTCCCCAGCGCCTCCCGAAAACAAACCAATCTGCGAGTGGGGACCGGGCGAGCCAATTTCTTCAATCTCCGTGATGGATTCGCCTTCCGTCAAGAAGGGAATTAGTAACAGTTCTTTCCGCTGCTCCAGATTCCCTTTGTTTATGGGCCGATTTGAAGACTTGGTAGCGATGCCGGGACTGTCGTTCAGGGTCTTCAAAAGAGCTGCAAAAACCTAGGAATTCGTTCGTTTCCAATCTGATGGCAGCTTCGAGAGCTTAATGGGATTAAGCAGCTTTTAGCGGCTATAAGCCCGAAATTCTGCCATGTTTAGTAACGGTAGTAACAAAAATTCAGAACGAACTCAAGCCGTAAAGAACCTTGACCGCTGATGCCCTGAGATGGTTGCGGGAGCTTGTGATGCGCCGAAGACGCTCGCGCTAATCGATCGCCTCAGGGGATTCGATCCGGGTTCGAATCGAGGAAATACGAGTCGGACACGAGGGGACTCCATGACCGACTCTCTGCTTAGAAGATATCCCAAGAAACGTTAGACCGCGAACCGACGGTTCAGTCGCACTAGAGGACATCGATGCCGATTGCACTCAGCGCTGGGCTACTGCTCGCCGGCGGACTTCGAAGCGGAAACTCACGCCGAACGAGCGACGGCCCATGCAGCGGCGGCGACGTTCATCGACGGATAGCGTGACACAAACTATTGTCTCAAGCAGGGGTTCACCCCGCTCGAGCCCGTTGGACCCGACTGTGCACCAACTGTGCACGAACGGGTTGTTTGGAGCCTGTTGGGGTTAGCTTTTGAGCGAAAGCAGATTCCCCGATTTGTTGTAAACGCTAGCAATTAAAGTGAACCGGTTGTTTGTTAGAAGCGACTCGCGCGCTTTGCAAGCAGGGGGTCGCCGGTTCGATCCCGGCCACGTCCACCAAACCTCTTCACAGTATGAGACTTAGGAAATTCTCTTTCGGTGCGCATGCCCGAAAGTGTACGAACTGTGCAAGAAAGGACTGAAACGAACCACTGTGCACAATCGCAAGGGCTATGAACCGCATCGGTGCGACCCAACATAGCTGCGCAATGCAGCAGTTCAGCAAGGTCGTCGCGATCCGATTGCGGTTTCAGTTTTTTCAATACTTCCACATTTCCCGTGTACGACGCCTCCCGCAGCCCAGTGGTGCGTAAGCCACTGAAATCTAGGAACGGATGTCGACGATCAGAGACGCAAAAGGGGGGACGTCACTGCTGGTAGCACTCCGGATCGTCTTCTTCGCCGATCTTTGGCCCGGCTGCTCTCGGATTTGCGCCAGCCCACAGCATCAGACTGATCCATTTCAAGTTTCCTTCATGGCAGAAGTACCGAAGGGCGCGATCTGCGTGGCCTTGCAACTTGTCCGCAAGCTCAGGATGTTTCTGCTTACATTCGATGAAGGGACGAAGCGCCGTGCGGACTTTGGCGCCAAAAGCTTCGGCAAACGGGGAACCTGTTATGAAATCGGCGCCGTGGTCCAGGAAGAATCGGATCAATTTTGGCTCCCAACTCAGCAAGACATCAGAAAAAGGAACCGCGGCAAGTTCGGCGCCGCTCTCCAGAAGAAGCTGTACAAATTCGAGATGCCGTTTCGAAACGGCGCTGCCAGGGCTTCGTTCTTTGCTTCTTGGCCGACATCACTGTGCGCAAGCAATTCCACCAAACTGTGGAATCCTTGGTCTAATGCAATTTGGAGAGGGGTTCTCTTGAATTCGGCTGGGACTCGCAGAGATTTAGGGGAACTAATCCATCGTTCGATCTCGTATAGCTTGCCCTTTTGACACAGGTTTATAAGCAGCTTGGCTTCCTCGGGCGTTAGTGCCTGCGCTACCGACCCGGCAGAGATGGACGGAATTTCATCTACTGGCGCATTGGAAACGAAACTCTCCGTCGGGTTCGTCATTTTTGCTCGGATTGTAATGATCCGGCACGAATCGCTCAACCGAAATGTGCGGAGCAGCTTTGGAGCAACAAGAAGGGTCTCGTTCTCGTGGAATCGTGGTGTTAAGCGCAGCCTGAACAACGACTTAGATTTGAGTTCTTCCCCAGCTTTGCAAGCAGGGGGTCGCCGGTTCGATCCCGGCCACGTCCACCAACCTTCTCTTTTGCTCTTATTGAGTTAGCTGCCTTGGTGCAACTGCACTCGATTCTCCGGTGAACGACTTCATGGCAAAATCCCCACTTGCTCAAAATCCACGGTCCAGCGATACCACTTCCACATACTCATCGTCTAGAAGAACCTTCTTTACCTCAGGCGTTTCGTCAATCCAAGTTCTGCGGCTCGCAAAAGTCAAACCGTGGCAGTTGTATTTCCTGGTCGGCGACACAGGCCGGTGAACCGCATGTGGGTACTGTCGTATGTGAGCAGCCACCTGTAGCGTCGCCCCATAGTGCATGGGCACCCAGGATATTAGATTCCTGATTTGGTTCTGCCGCCTTGAATCGAGCCTCAATTCGGCAGTTTGTAGAACGAGATGCACGCCAGATGACCTTTCCTATTATCACCAGTGATAATTACTTCTGGCGACAGAGCACATCATATTCAATCGGATACTTCAAATCAACGCAATCGTAATGTGCAAAGACCGTGCAATCGACACTTAAAGTGACACGGATACTATGAGATGGAACTGAGAAACGGTACTGACAACCTACGTTCACCAAATCGCTTGGGAGCGGGTCCAGCCGTCGGTTGGACGGCGCGACGCGGCGAAAAATACTCCGGCCCGGACAACTCACGTCCCACTTTCGTATAACCGTATCATACAGACCAGCAGATTACTTCCGGGTACGCCGTGATCCGGGCACAATCGCCAAAGTGCGGGCAATGGCTACGTCGCCGGCTTACGGCGTAGCTGGCTAGGTATTGGGATGCGTTAATGTTTCTAGGGGCTATAATCCAGCCCCAATGACGCTGACCTCTGGCAGTCGCGTCGGCCCCTACGAAATTCTCTCCGCCATCGGTGCGGGCGGGATGGGCGAGGTTTATCGCGCCCGTGACACGCGACTGGACCGCACGGTCGCAGTTAAGGTTATCCCCGACACCTTCGCGCGCGACGCGGAGCGCTTGGCGCGGTTCGAGCGCGAAGCAAAACTTCTCGCCTCGCTGAATCATCCCAACGTCGCCGCAATCTACGGCCTCGAGGATTCTGGAAACACCAGAGCGCTGGTGATGGAGTTGGTCGAAGGGCCAACGCTGGCCGATCGCATCAAGTCCGGCCCGCTGCCGATCGATGAAACGATTCTGATCGCCAAGCAAATCGCCGAAGGCCTTGAGTACGCTCATGAGCACGGCGTCGTGCATCGCGATCTCAAGCCAGCGAATATCAAAGTTTCGCGCGATGACTCGGTGAAGGTGCTCGACTTTGGCTTGGCGAAAGCGGTGGCAGGCGAGGTCGTCGAAACCGATATTGGAACGTCGCCCACGCTGACCCGAATGGCTACGCAGGCGGGCTTCATTCTCGGCACGGCGGCGTACATGTCGCCGGAGCAGGCGAAGGGCAAATCCGTAGACCGCCGCGCGGACATCTGGGCGTTCGGCTGCGTGCTGTATGAAATGCTGACGGCAAAAATGCCGTTCCAGGGCGAGACAGTCACCGACACTTTGGCGGCCGTGGTCCGCGCCGAACCGGACTGGTCGCAGCTTCCCGCGGCGACGCCGACGCACGTTCGCGTTCTCTTGCAACGCTGCTTGCAGAAAGACCCGAAGCAGCGATTGCGCGACATCGGAGACGCGCGCATTTCGCTCGAAGAAGTTCTTGCCGGCGCGCCGGAGGCATCGTCAGTTGGGGTTACACCAGTCTCCTCGCCGCTCTGGCGTCGCGTCTTGCCGTGGGCGCTATTCAGCGCGACAGCGCTGGCGCTCGCGGTGGTCGGATGGGTATACCATCGCAGCGCAAGCACCCCCGGTCCCGCGGCGGAAGCAACTCGCTTCGAAATCCCTGTGCCGGAGAAGACGACCCTGCCACCCAATGGCGTGTTCTCGTTGTCCCCTGACGGCCGCCAGTTGGCATTTTTTGCAGCCGGTTCCGACGACGTCTATCGCCTGTGGGTCCGCTCGCTGGGTTCGCTCGAGGCGCGCCCGCTGCCTGGCTCGGAATCTCCCCAATTCCCTCTATTTTTCTGGTCGCCCGATAGCCGGTACATAGCGTTCGACGCCGGCGGAAAACTCAAGAAAGTCGATATCTCGGGCGGCCCGCCGCAAACCATCTGCGATTTACGTGCGTTGGTAGTGGGCGGTTCTTGGAACAGCGATGGCGTAATCATCCTCGGGCAAGCGCCCGGAGGCCTGATGCGGGTGTCCGCCGGCGGCGGGTCCGCGTCACCGCTCACCACTCTCGATTCATCCCGCAGCGAAATCCAACATGTCCTTCCGTCGTTCCTTCCCGACGGACGGCACTTCATCTACCAGCGTACTTCGAGCAAGCCTGAGAACAGCGGCGTCTACATTGGCTCGCTCGACGCCAAGCCCGAGGAACAAGATTCGAAACGGCTCTTGGCGACTACCTTTGGGACGGCGTTCGTGCCGTCTTCCGGCCCTGGCATGGGAAAATTGCTCTTTATACGCGACGGGACGCTCATGACGCAGCCGCTCGACATCCACCGGATGGAACTGGCGGGCGAGCCGGTTACGGTGGCTGAGCAGGTTGGATCCTTCCTCGACTTCGGCTTCTTCTCAGCTTCGACCAACGGCGTTCTGGCTTACAGGACAGGTAGCAGTGGTGCAACCTCTCAGGTCACTTGGTTTGACCGGCAAGGGAAGACCCTCGGTACGATCGGGGAACCGAATTACACTACCGCGCTGTCCCTTTCTCCGGATGGAACGCAAGCCGCCGTCAGTCGACGCGATTCCATAGGGTCGAATGAGACTCTCTGGCTGCTCGATCTCTCGCGGGGCACGAGCACGCGGTTCACGTTTGGTCCATTCTTTGACATTGATCCCATTTGGTCTCCGGACGGCAAGCGAATCGTCTTCGATTCCAGCCGCAGCGGCGCATACGATCTTTATCAGAAGCTGGCGAGCGGCGTGAAAGACGAGGAGCTTCTGCTGAAGTCGGGCGAGAACAAGCGGCCCACGAGCTCGTCGCGCGACGAACGATTCTTGCTCTATACGGCGTCGGACACGAAAACAACGAAGGAAGACTTATGGGTGCTTCCGCTCGAGGGTGATAAGAAACCATTCCTCTTGCTGGGCACGGAGTTCAACAACGGCGATGGTGCTTTCTCGCCCGACGGACGTTGGGTCGCCTACGTCTCTGATGAATCGGGCCGCAATGAGATTTACGTTCGGACATTCTCGCCGGGCTCCTCCGGGGCTGCTGCGGACGCCGGAGGCAAGTGGCTGATTTCCGCCAATGGAGGTAGCCAACCTCGGTGGCGCCGGGACGGCAAAGAGTTGTACTACCTCGCTCCCGACGGGAAGCTGATGGCTGTCGAGATTGCAACGAACCCAGTGTTCCGGGCAGGAGTCCCCAAACTTCTTTTCCAGACGCCGCCCCATGCCGAGATTATTAGGGGATACCAGTGGGATGTAACGCCGGATGGCACGCGTCTTCTCTACTTGGCTCCGACGAAACAAGGCGCCGCCCCTTTCACCGTGGTGTTGAACTGGCAGGCGGGGTTGAAGAAATGACGCTGAGCGCGGGCACCAAACTCGGTTCCTACGAAATCACAGGCGCCATTGGTGCGGGCGGTATGGGTGAAGTGTACCGCGCGCGGGATGCCAAGCTCGGGCGCTATGTGGCGCTGAAAGTCCTGCCCGAAGCGTTCGCGCGTGACGCCGAACGCATGGCGCGTTTCCAGCGGGAAGCGAAAGTTCTCGCGTCATTGAATCACCCCAACATTGCTTCCATCTACGGACTCGAAGACTCCGGTGCCACTCATGCGCTGGTGATGGAGTTGGTCGAAGGACCGACGCTCGCGGATCGCATCAACTCCGGCCCAATTCCAATTAGCGAAGCATTGCCGATCGCCAAGCAGATGTGCGACGCGCTCGAATACGCGCACGAGCGCGGGATCGTGCACCGCGACCTGAAGCCGGCAAACGTGAAAGTGACGAGCGACGATGCGGTCAAGATTCTCGACTTCGGCCTGGCGAAAGCCCTTCAAGGTGACTCAACGCCCGCCGAGAGCGTGCATGTCAGTGATCTTTTGCATCGCATGGAGAACCTTCTCGAAGGTGACAGCCAAGCGACGGACATAGCGAACTCGCCGACAGTGAGCGAGATCATGACACGGCCTGGAATATTGCTGGGGACGGCAGCGTACATGTCACCGGAGCAGGCTAAGGGCAAGGCGGTGGATCGGCGCGCAGACATCTGGTCGTTCGGCTGCGTGCTGTACGAGATGCTGACGGGGAAGATGGCGTTTCACGGCGAGTCGGTAACGGACACGCTGGCGGCCGTCATCAAGGAGGAGCCAGATTGGTCGCAGCTTCCCACGGCCGCACCGATCCGAGTTCGGGTGCTCTTGCAGCGTTGCTTGCAGAAAGACCCGAAGCAGCGGTTGCGCGATATCGGCGACGCGCGCATCTCAGTCGATGAAGTTCTTTCCGGTGCGCCGGACCCAACGTCGGCTGGCTCGGCTGCGCGTGTCAGAACGCGAGCACGATCTTGGATTGTTGGCGGTCTCACGGCGCTCATGAGCGTGCTTGCGCTTTGTTTCGCCTTCCTCTATTTCCACAAGAAGCCCCCTGCAACGACGGCAGTGCGTTTTGATTTTTCTCTACCCGAGGAACTGACTGGCACGGGAATTTCCGTGATTTCACCTGACGGCAGCAAGCTCGTGTTTATCGCAACGGGAACAGACGGCGTAACCCGCTTATGGATGCGTTCGCTCGACGCGCTGCAGATACAGGCTCTCGAGGGCACGGAAGGAATCTACGGGTATCCCTTCTGGTCGCCTGACAATCGATTTATCGTTTTTTTTGCGCAGGGCAAGGTGAAGAAAACGGCCGCTTCCGGCGGCCCTCCGATCACGCTTTGTGACGCTTCCGTCGTGTGGGGCGGAGCGTGGAAAGGCGAGACGATTATTTTCGGAACGAATGAAGGCACGATGCAAATGAATGCGTCTGGCGGCTCACCGGGGCTCATTACCGACGGTGGTTTTTCCGTCACTCCTTCTTTCCTGCCGGACGGGCGGCATTTCGTTTATTTGCGGAACGTAGTCGAGCACGGAAGGCGAACCTTTGGCATCTATCTTGGCTCCGTAGATACAAAACCCGGCGACCAGCCTTCGAGGCCGCTTCTACCCGACTTTACATTCGTGGCTTTTGCACCCTCTTTTTCGGATCCACGGCTCGGATATTTGCTGTTTGTGCGGGGAACGACCGCGGTGGGAACAGTCGGCACATTGATGGCGCAACCTTTCGATACCAGCCGGCTCGAATTGGCCGGTGACGCCATTCCGCTTGCTGAGCGCGTTTCGAATACGAGCCTTTCAGCGTCGGGTACAGGTGTTCTCGTCTATGTAGCCGGTGAGCAACAAATACCCGACAGCGTCGTCAAAGGCAACATACGAGGTAAACTCACCTGGTTTGACCGCCAGGGAAAAATACTCAGAACGGCCGGCGATCCTACCTTGTACCGCACGCTTTCGCTTTCGCCCGACGGAAAGCGGGTTGCCCTCGAAGCTCCGAGTCCCCAAGACTTCGATGTCACGAACATTTGGCTGTACGAATTTGGCCGCGGGATAAGAACAAGATTCACGTTCGATTCGGGCTGGGATACAAGTCCGATCTGGTCACCGGATGGCAGCCAAATCGCATTTGCCTCGAGTAGAAACGGGAATGGGTTATTCGACCTGTACTTAAAACCATCGAATTTGGCCGACGACGATCAATTACTCTTCAAATCCAGTGAAAGCAAAATCGTAAGCAGTTGGTCCCGCGACGGCCGCTTGTTGTTTTACGGGGAAGCCGGAAAGACAAGTCATTTGTGGTTATTGCCGCTTAGCGGTGGCACGGAACGAAAGCCTGTCGAGATCGAACAGACACGATTTAACGAAGCAATGGGACGCTTTTCTCCTGACGGCCGTTGGATCGTCTACTCGTCGGACGAATCCGGTAAAGACGAAATTTACGTACGGCCGTTTGAGGTTACATCAGTCGCGGGATCATCAGCAGACGGTAAGCCGGTCGCCGGTAAATGGATGGTGTCCAAAGATGGCGGAACTAGCCCTCTATGGCGCGGCGATGGCAGAGAGATTTTTTTCCTGTCTCCTGACGGAATGGCGACCGCTGTGGACATCAGCACGAGTGGAGGCTTTCAGGCGGGAACCCCGAAACCGCTCTTCAAAGTTCCGACCGGAGTGCTCTTCTGGGATGTCTCAGCGGACGGCAAGCGCTTCCTGATGCCTGCGCCCTCCACGAGCAACGTCCAACGCCCCTTCACACTGGTGCTGAACTGGCAGGCGGGGTTGAGCAAATGACGATTGCGGCGGGGACGAGGCTCGGGGCGTACGAGATTGTTGCGCTGATCGGCTTTATGTCCCGATGCACTCAGCGGTTTGACCCCGTTCGGCTCCCGTACACGGTCACCGTCCCGTCAACAACGTTCGCCACGTAGCGGCCTTCGCTCAGGAATTGCATCACCTTTTTGCCGGAGCGGGCCATCTGTGCCCAACGGGATTTCGTCTCCGGGTTCTGCTCAAGCCCCCGACTCTGGTTTCCGTCGAACACGAAATCCACCTGCCGCAAGCGGCGCTTTGGAGTCCGCCGAACAATGTAACGCTCCGTGCCAAGCTCGACCACGTCAGCGTTCTCGACGAGGGCTTGCCGCCAGACCTCCACTAGCGTTTGCTCGAAGGAAGGGTTCATTGCGCGTTCTGATTCGAGAGCGAATTATACTCTGGGCATCAGGGGGAGGCGCCTCGGAGGGACAAACTGGAAGGGCTTTCGGAGGCGGCATTTCTAAGAATGTTGGGGGCCAGGTTGGCGCTTTAGGCTGGCCCCCAAATCGTACAAGTCATAATGCGCCCTTACTTCTTGGCAACCTCAACCGGAATGGCTTCTGCGTTGCGTGCTTCTTCTTCGGCAGCTCTTCCGCTCTCCGCGAACGGATGCGCCTTTTGGAAGACCTCGCCGAGGCCCCCCAGCCGC
>Ga0187872_10004075_pt1 | contig 11215 bp, 11 predicted proteins | sample June2016WEW_16_4_FD_132973 | JGI IMG/M metagenome (GOLD analysis project Ga0187872, IMG submission 132973) | Peatland microbial communities from SPRUCE experiment site at the Marcell Experimental Forest, Minnesota, USA - June2016WEW_16_40 | ecosystem: Environmental > Terrestrial > Soil >...
AATTATCACTTTTTAATAAAATATTGATTAGTATATCCGATTTTATCAAAGTAATCATAGGTAGAAAGTATAATTTCGGCCTTTATTTTTATAAACATAATATATAATAGTTTTGTGTAATAATATAAAATATTAGTAATTAATATTATAATATATAATAGGAAATGCTAAATATAATTAAAGAACAAGATAATCAAATAGAAGAACAAAAACAAAAAATACATATCAATGAAATAGATTTTGATGATCTTGATATTGATGAGTTATTAGCGATTAAAAATGAAATTGATAGTTTAATTGAAATACATAAATTAAAAAAAGATAGACTAGTATATATTAAAAAACATATTGAAGAAGAAAAAAATAATTTACATGAGGAAATGTTGGCAAATATTAAGTCAGAAAAAGAGCAAATATTAAAAGATTTTAAGAAAAAAATAAAAGCAAAACAACAATTAGAAGATGAAGACGAAGACTCAATTGAAAGTGTTATTTATTCAAAGGAAAATCCAAAAGGAAAAGTAACAAGAGCCAAAACATCATCAAAAAAAATAGTAAATAAAAAAAAATAAAAAAAAATAATAATAAATTAAAAATATTTATAATTATTTTTTCGATTCCTTATAACCTGTCCTAAATATTGCCCGCATTTGGGCAAGTGCTTTATCATACGCGGTATTATAACTTCGCACATTATTTTTATTGAAATAATATTTGTGGCCATGCGTGCCGTATTGTATAAAAGCGCCCCTATCATCATCACTAATAAATAATGGCATTATATAATTTAATCATATTTTAATTAAGTCTAACAAAAAAATATATTTATAATATATTTTTGTTAGACTTAATTAAAATATATTATATTATTATAGATGCAATCACGTATTAGGCATATAATTGATGATGAATTAGAGGATAGAATGATGGGAGGTGAAGGTATTAGGAGACGTAGAGTATCTCGTAGAGCAGGGAGTAAAGCAGCACCTAGAAGACGTGTTGTTAGGAGACGTCGAGTATCTAGTAGAGCAGCGGGTAGACTAGCACCTAGACGACATGTTGTTAGAAGACATGTTGTTAGGAGACATATGGCAGCTGGTGAAGGGATTAGACGCAGAGCTCCTCGTAAAATGAGTACTAGACATAAAAATCCATGGTTATCATTTGTAGCAAAAATCAAAAATATGGCTAAATATAAACATTACCCATATTCCGAAATTTTACAAATTGCTAGTAAAAAATACAGAGCAGCAAAAAGATAATATTAAAAGATTGACATTATTAATAATATAACTTATTATTATTAATGGACCGTAATTATCCTCAATCATTCCCGGATTATTTATTAAAAAATATTAAATTATTGACATTTAGTGAAGATACACCACCGAAACCCGTTGGATCATATACATATACCAGTCAAAAATATAGTGCCGATGTAGATTTAGTCGAAGAATTTAAAACATGTTGTACAATTGACGATGTGGTTAAAAATTTTTCTAATAGAATTAAAACAATTATTAAAACAATTTCCAAATATGAAAGTCCCTATATTAGTGATATAAAGATCGGTGAAGATCAAAGATTTGATGTAAATGTAGGAAAATTTAATAATGGTTATGTTAAATTTAATAATGATGAAGTAATAAATAAGACAAATGAATTATACAAAAATAAATTAATAGATAGAGAAACCAAAAATGAAATTATGAAAAATATAAAACTCTATTATGATAAAAAATTATCATATTATGTTGAGGCAATAGAGGAAATATTTAGAAATTTAAAAGTTATTAGATGGACATCAAAAGAAATTATACAAGGATACAAAAAATTAGTTGGAGATGTTAATATAACTATTGAAGAAGCAGCCAAAATTAAAAGTGTAATTAAAATTGATTTAATAGCTTTAGTTAATAATAAATATACAGAAATTACCAATGTATTATTATTAATTGCTGAATTGAAAAATGGAAAAAATATAATGATTAATTTTGAGGAAACAAATATCACCGATGAATTATCCAAGGATATTGAAAAAATGCTATTTTCACAATATTTTTATAATCCATTCAAAGGATTAAAAAGAATGTATTCATTGGCGCGAGAACTAAAAGATAAAACTATGTTAAATAGATTAGAGAATATGGTTACTGGTAATATATCATTATTGTATCAAATTAAATCAGAAATAGAAGCAATAATTCTTTTACTTGAAAAATTTAAACCACCAATAACTAATATTAATAATCAATTACAAGATATGAAAGCAAGATTAATAAATGTAACTGAATTAAATAAATATCAAAATTTAACAGATGAATATATTAATAAAGCAACGGAAGAAAAAGATATTGAAAAAAAAATAAAATTATTGGATGGTATTAAAACATTTTTAAAATATTTTATAAATAAATATTCTAGTGATTTCATAGTTAATAATGAATTTGATAAATTAGAATATCCCTATTTACCTACTTTTAAAAAATATAAACGCCAATATTTGCCCTTTGATATCGATATACATAATAATAAAATGTTACATAAATTATATAATATGAAAGGAGGAATAATAAAAAGAGGAACCATAAAAAGAAAAAAAAGAGTTAGATTTTTTAATAATAATACTACAGATGCCCTCAGAAATAAACAACTAGAAAGAGAAATGAGATTAACACAAAAAGCATTAGATAAAGAATATATTTATAGACGTCTCGGTCAAAAAATGGGTGGATGTAATCATGATAATTGTACTTGCGATATGGATTATGGCTATGGTTATTCTTATGGTGGAGATATTAACGGGACATATTTAGTTGGAGATTATTTAGGTAAAATGAGAACTATGGGAGGAGCAAGAGAACCGCAAAATGAAAATTATTTTTTAGATGGATTAACTGATATTGAAACAGCAAATAAAAGAGTTATTCAAGGAATTGTTAATAATCAATCTTATAAAACCGAAGATGATCTTATTTTAGAAAAATTTGAACGTTTTAAAAGATTAGAACAAGAAGTACTTGATAAAGAATTTAGAGATAAATTGATAGCTGAGAGATTAACAAAAGGAATAACTAAGCCACTTATTTTTGGTCCTTTGACAAAAATACAACAAGATTTTTTAGAAGGAAAAGTTCCTTATGGTTATCTTAGCCCACATGATATTAAAAGATTTGATCAAATAATAGCCGAAAGATTAGTTGATAAACACGGTTATGTTCCTGGTGATATTGATGTTGTCAAAAAAGATCTTGCGGATTTGTATAATCAATTTGGGGCTGATTTAGTTGATAATTACATACAAAATCAATATATAATTCCTGCTGAAGAAAAATATAAAAATGCAATTATTGCGGAAGATTTAGCAGTTCGTCGACTAAGGGAATATGCTGAATTTGATGACTCGGAATATGATATAAGAAAAAAAGAACTTGAAAATGCTACAAAAACCCGTAAAATACTAGAAGAAAAATATAAATTCAAACCTCCATATAAATCTCTATATAAACCTCTATCTAAATCTAAAAGAGATAGAGATAATCTAGTGAGTTCAAGTTCAAGTTTAGGCGATTTATTAGATAATGTTGATCTTGCAAATGTATATGAAAGCGATGATTCTTCTATTAAGGAAAAAAAACCAAAAAAAAAATTATCAAAGACACAATTAACTTATGAACAATTAAAAAAAGAAGTTAAGAAGATAAGTACTGAAGAATTAAAAAATATGCGAGATCAATTAGATGAACTTGAGGAAATTAGTATGGATAATAATCAAAATATAGATTATGAAAAAATGGATTTATTAGATTATGAAAAAATGTATGACAAACAACTGGAACGCGAAAGCAAAATGGAAGGAAAATTTAAAAATGAAGATGAAAAAATATATGAAAAAATATATGACGAACAACAGGAACGAGAAAGGGAAATGGAACGGGAAAGAGAAGAGGAAGCCAAAATTTATTATGAAGAAAAGAGGAAACACGAAGCTGAAGAAATAAGGAAAAAGAAAGCTGAAGAAATAAAACAAGAAATAATAGAAGAGGAAATACTAAAAAAACTTAACACAGAGTATGAGACACATATTGAGAATAATCAGTTAGATCAAATGGCTACTGACTTAATAAAGGGCTATTTTGATATTTTTAATTTGAAGACTAAAATAGAAGATCCAAGAGACTATGATAGATTATTTGATGTGGTTTATCAAAAAAATGCGAAATTTAGAAACTATGTAAAAGACAATAATTTATTTCAAGAAGGCTCGCTTGATATTTTTAATGAATACAAAAATTTTTTAGCAAAACAAAATAAGCCAAACCTAGCAAAGATAGTAGGTCAATATAAATCTAAATATCAACCTAAACCTAAACCTGTACCCGTCAAAACCCCCGCAAAAAAGGTTGCAAAAAAAGGATCAAAAACAAAAAATAAATAATATTGCACTTTTAATTATCAATCACTCTCTAAAAATCGGATATGCTAATTATAAATCATTAAAAAAGTAATAATTATGAAAAAATTTAATATTTTTTTATTAAATTCTAATAAAAAAATATTTTTATTAAAATGAATTTTTTTTTTTACAAAAATTTTATAAATTATCACTTTTTAATTAAATATTGATTAGTATATCCGATTTTATAAAAGTAATCATGGGTAGAAAGTATAATTTTAAAATGATATAAAGAATAAAGTAGATTAATAAAGTAGAAAAGTATAATATATAATGTCAAAAACTACTAAAACCTGCGGATATATTTTTAAAAGAGGAAAGAAAGAAGGAGAAAAATGTAATAGACCAAGTAAAGGCGATTTATGCGGTGATCATAACACCAAAAAGAAAGAATATTCTAAAAAATATTACACAAAAAAAAATTCTAAAAGAAAACAAATAACACATCGTGAAAGAGTCCTAAGATTTAAAAAATGTGTTATAACTAAATTACCAACTGCTAATTATTGCCTTCTAAGAGTAAAAAGTATTGAAGAAGCGGCTAAATTATTATATATGCAGATATTGGGTGTGGGATTAATAGCATGGCCAGAAAAATATGAGGAATTAGTTAATTCTAAAATTGAAAAAGATAAAACTAATAAAAATATTATTCCTACTAAACATTATATTGAATTTACAGGACCGGAAGAATCAGCCAAGAAAAAATTAACTGAATTATTAATTGATAGAGATAATATAGTTGTAAGATTAAAACAAGCTAAAGAATTATGTGAAATAGTTGAAAAAAGGCTTGAAGAAAATGAGGATAAATAATAAAAATTAAGTTTTGTGGAAGTAATATAATATTTTGTTTAATATTAACAAATATAATAGTAATATATTTTTTAATATGTCAAATAAAAGATCACGTAAATTTTTAGTAACTGGTCAAGATTCTCAAGTATTTCTTGATACTTTAATATCAATAGAATGTAGATATTTAAAAATTGGTTTTAAGGAATACAGAGGAGATAAATTTATTTTTGGATTTATTTATTTTGATGAAGCACAAAGTGAAAATAAATTTAAAACTAGATTTAGTCATGTACCAGATTTAACAATAATATCTTTAAAAAATGAAAATATTAATAATATATTTTATAAAATGGAAAAAATTTTTGAATTTGGAGAAAATTTACACCAAGGAGTACACCAAGAAATACATCATTAATTAATTTATAATTTATAATTTAATTAACGTAATCTACTCAATAGACTTCTTTTTGAGTGTTTAGCCATATGATGGCGTCTGCCTCCAACTGGAACACCTCCCATAATATCACCAGCAACACGCACACCGTCACCACTAGCAAAATAAGGTGAAATTTGATTTGCTATTTCAAGACCTCTTTTAATATATGGTACTGCTTTAGGTGCGTATTCATGTGCTAATTCTAGACCTCTTGTAATTTTTCCTAATAGATCATGACCAAAACGTTTAATACCAGATAACCAGTTACCGCCTCCGTAAATTTCTTCAACATCAAGTAAAGTTAAATATTTTTGTCTAGAAACTGCATTTAATACATCTTGATGACTTAGAACTGATATTTGAGGTAAACATTGACCCCCTGCGATTGTCATCGCACCTTCATAAACAACAACAATGTAAATAACCCAATTCATTTGACCAAAATTAGTTATTCCTAAATTTGGAATTGCTGAACCTTGAAAATTATTATTATGAAAATTTACTGTTGTTTGAAGATTCCAATTTCCACCAACTCCGGGCGCTTCTGCTGGTTTACATGGTAGATCAATACCCATTTGAAAACAACAAATTGAACCAACAGATCCATTTTCATAACCTCCAACTAATGCACCAGCTAGACCAGTAGGAAAAGTTGTCCCTCCTCCACTTGGTAAATAGAGAGGACCTCCGGACCATTGCTCCCAAGACATATTTAAACCATTACGAACAGCCATTTTATAAAGATCTTGCGGTGTACAAGTACTCAAAAGACCGGCTCTATTATTAAAATTTATAGACACATTATCAATAACAGCATAAGAATCCGTAAATTGGGATCCGTTCCATCCTGTATTATTATATGTAAGACCAGCATTTACATAATTCATGCTACTAATACCATTTTCTAAAGTATTATTACTATTACGTACATATAAATAAATTCTGTTCGGTATCGATGTAAGAACAATATTTTGTGTAGTTACTTTTATTTGATTTATTACTGGTTGACCATTAGCACCAATACTATTTGGAGGAATTAAATTTCCCTGTGTAGTAAATGAGTCAACAAGAAAATAAGGATATGCTACACTTCGCGGTATTTCTTGTAACTCTGTTGGAGTAAGATATTCTAAAAGTAGTGTGGGCAATGACTGAGAATATGAAAAGGCAGGATTACCAGCACCTCCAACACCAAAACCTCCATAACTTGCAACTATATTTTGTATAACTGGCCAGGTATTAAGATATGTAGTATTTGGAAAATTGGGAGGATTATTACCTTGTATATATCCACCTGTAACAAAATAACCATTTTGAACATGTGACCACATCCTAGAACCTGCATTTGTAGTAAAATTTAGTGTTATTTCAAGATTTTGTACACCTATAAAACCGGTTGTACCAATTCCTTTTCCCCAAGCCCAAGGAGATAAAAAAATAGGTTCACAAATAACCATATCTACAATAGCACTAGTAGGTGTATTTTGAACAATAGTGAATGGAAATGATGATCTACCTCCAACATTTCCATCGACAGAATCCGCATATCCTGATAATGGATTTCTTATTGATGCAGTCAAATCACTATATTGGGCGCTTTGATCGGGGTAATCAGGAGTTAAAGAAAACCAACCATTTTTTAATTCTACATCATTATGGAATCTAGACATAGGTTGTATAATATCCTCAAGATTGATACTCATTTGTGTACCGTCAAGTTTAGTTATTAAATTATTTAGTGCACTAGATAGAGGCATAGAACGGGGGGCATCTAGTCCTGCATTTAAAATAGAATTAGCAGGATTTATTATACCCTGATTAGTTAAACCAGGTAGTGCAGTAAAAGTCAATCTTACAGGAATATACAAATAACATTTTTTATTGACAAATGTATGAATAGAAGGCACAGTTGTTGTAAATGTTATACTAGTTGATGAAATATTTGTCGATGGTAAAGGATAATAAGTTATTTCTGAAGGACCCCTTAAAACTGGGAACTCTTTAGGAGACACAATAGTTCTTGGATCCCTTATTAGAACTGTATCTAATTTTTGTAATGAGAATGACATTAATATATTATATGCTTAGAAATAAAATAAAATTAATATTGTTATAACAAAACAAAATTAATTTTGTAATAATGTGTATTTCATTAATTCTTTTCTTATAAATAATAATTTCATAGTATTTGAAAATCCAGTCTTACCATATGCTGAAGGAGGAATCATAAAAGGATATAATTGTCCGTTTTTATCTTGCCAAAATAATTTAATATTAATCCTATTAAGTGGCTGATTTGATATCATATTTATCATTCTATACGGACCCGTTGGATTATATAATATTTGTGTTCTATTATCACCAGGATTAATATTATAAGGTATAAAATCAGTAATAATCGGTAATGACTGATCACCTGAATTTACGCGACCTGTTATTCCTTCCATAATAATTGGTAATGTAGAAGTAGTTATCAAAACACTTGTTAATGAATTCCAATTTGATATTGAACTATATTGTTGTTCAATTTGAAAAAATACTGGTTCTGCTGTTGTTGTTCCTGGAGGAGTGGTATTTGATAGTGCAGTTAATACCTGAGTAGCTGGGTTTTGTGATGTATTTTGTGGAGGATAATAATAATTATTTTTAAGATCATCAATAACTAATAAATTATGCTGTTGATTACCAATAGTAAGACTTGACGAAGACGGTACATTAAATTTAAATGAGTCTATGCTATCAAATAATTCATATAACGAGTCATTCATAAATATTTGTATTTTTTGAGTTAGTAATGCTAATCTTGGTTGTTTTGTCAAACTAGAATCATAATAATATTGATTACCTTGACTATCTGATTCCGTTACTGGAACATTAGATAAATTACCTGATAAACCAGTTCCACCTGGAAATCTTGGTGTTGTGTAAACATTAACGGCCGTATTATCTGGATTTGCTACATTTTGCACTATTAATGAAAATTTCCCACTTGGTCTATCAAAAATTATATAGGGAGCTGATACATTGGGTTCTAAAGTTGGAAAATGTAAAACTATTTGCTCAAAGGCTGATTGTAATGCAACATTTACCATTTTAACAATAGTTGAATAATAATAAATGTAATAATATGATGTAGAATTATCTTGAATATTATCAGCAGATGGAACGGCTGGACTAACTGCTGCCGTTGGTGCTGTTACTGATGTTCCATTATCATAATATAAATCATTTTCAGGAATATAAGCTAAGTTTACCGTAACGGTTAAAGATGAATCAGTTATATCAACATAAGATAAAGTTACACTATATGGTGTAGTATTTACATTTTGATTAAAAAAACCACCTGGACTTATAGCAGGGCATATTAAAATTGGTAATAAAGAAGCATTAAAAGAAAATCTCACAACACTCATATAATAATCTGATGGTGTTGCTATTATTGCTCTTGTTCTTGATTCATTATATTCCGCTGGTATTGGTTTCGATGTATTATTATTAATAGTAACATTATAATAAATAATATCATCTTCATTTTTTTTCAACAATTCTAAATTATTTTGAAATGTATTTTCTTGGTTAACATACGATCTACCCAGATATGACATCAAATATACTATATGTGATATTATAATTATTTGTTAATATACATAGTTAATAAAGTTACTAACTCATCATAATTTAATTTTGTTTTTTTAGAAAGTGCTTTCATTAAGGCTACATAATCATCAATGTACAAATTTTTAAACAATAATCTTGTGGCAACATGACGACCACATGTAGCCGTTCCGTTACCATATTTTTGAAATTTAAAATTATTATATTCAACTGGCATACCTGATTCATAAAGTAATTTTGTTAAATAAGGAAAATCTTGCTTAGTTCTCTTCTTAATGCTCATAGGCACATAATCTAGTTGTTCATCAGGCTCAACATCCCCGTAACTATCAAAGACTTCGAGCCTGTCTAAGTGTGAGATTACACATGTCCAATGGCCATAATTAGGTTTAGTCAAATATAATAATACAAAGGAGCCATAAGGTTTTAGCGCATCAAAAATATTCTTGTATTTAGTTAATTCAGGATAAGATATTATTTTTGTTTTTCCTTCTAATAAATTTAAAATATCGTAGTTACTTAATGACATTTGACGATAATCATTTATCGCATTTCTGTATTTCTTCATATATTATAATAAATAAAATTATTATCTTATCCTATTTTTTAAGAGGCACATAATTATATTTGCCGCTTTCCAGTTTTTTATAATAATTATATTGATGTATTGTCAAATAAACTATTTGCCCGTCTGGTGATAAATAAGGATCTCTCATTATATCATTAAATGTTTCTGCTTTGTTATGTTCGTGTAAGCTTTGTTTGATGGCATTAATAGCATTCTGAAACATAACACATCTAGCAGATTTTAAATGTTTATTCTTATGCGTTATTGCTACTTTTTTGTCACAGAATCCGCAATTAAATTTTGAATTATCTTTTGTGAATAATAACTCATGTTTAGGATCTGTGAATTTTGGCATATTAGAATCACAAAAGTTTTTCTTACCACTATCATAATATAAATGAACATCTTTAGGCATTGATTCAACTTTTATTTTGGTGAGAAAAAAATTAATGCTTTACTATATAGTATTATGTTAAATCTTAAAATTGGCACTCCTATTGCTAAAATTAAAGGCGGAAAACTCGATGGAAATTTCTTGTATATAGACACAGATAATCAAAGCAAATCTAACAAAGGAAATAATAGAGACATGGTATTGAAATACGGAAAGTTTGAACAGATACCAGATATTGTTAATGAGCGTCAAACATGTTTTATTTCTGGTCCGTCAGGATCTGGTAAATCGACATATTGTGCTAACTATATCGAAAAATATCAAAAATTATTTCCAAAAAATAAAATTATTATTTTTAGCGCTAAACCAGAAGATCCAGTATTAGATAGATTGGGTGTATCGAGATTTATTATTGATGAATCCCTTCTAACACATCCTATCGACATGATACAGGATTTAAAAGAGGGAAACATGTTAATAGTATTTGATGACTGTAATAGTATAGCAAATGAAAAGGTTAAACAAGCAGTTACTAAAATAATGAATCAAATTTTAGAATTAGGAAGATCTTATAAAATTTATTGTTTAATCACTACTCATGTAACTAATGACGGCAAAGCTACTAAATTAATTTGGATAGAAAGCCATACAATCACAATATTTCCACAGTCAGGGAACAGGTATTCAATGGAGTATGCATTAAAACATTATTGCGGCTTTGGAAAAAAAATAAGTGACAAAATATTAAATTCTAAATCTAGATGGGTAACTATTAGCAAAACATATCCTAATTATATATTAACTGATAATGAGTGCTGGATACCATAAATTATAAATTAAGGCCGAAATTATACTTTCTACCTATGATTACTTTGATAAAATCGGATATACTAATCAATATTTCATTAAAAAGTGATAATTTATAAAATTTTTGTAAAAAAAAAAATT
>Ga0187872_10004077_pt1 | contig 11210 bp, 25 predicted proteins | sample June2016WEW_16_4_FD_132973 | JGI IMG/M metagenome (GOLD analysis project Ga0187872, IMG submission 132973) | Peatland microbial communities from SPRUCE experiment site at the Marcell Experimental Forest, Minnesota, USA - June2016WEW_16_40 | ecosystem: Environmental > Terrestrial > Soil >...
GGTTCATCCAAGATTGTTTGACGCGGGGCTGTAAGTCGGGGCGGGTTGATCTTTTCTACACCCAGCCCAGCCCAATCATACGGCAGCTCCTTACCACACTCCAAACAAACAACGTGGGTCTTTCCACCCATGGTGATCGGCCACGAATACCGGGTATGGAGACAGGGGCTCAAGAACGATAGAATGAACAAAACCAACCGCTCAATGATGCTGTACATGGCACTCTCCCACCCCTATTATACCAATGAATGTGACGAAAGGGATAGGAAATGGTCCACCACTTTCGTGCCATACCATGCACTTTAGTGTGTTACTCCCCGTCCTTCTTGAAGGTGTCGGTGGCCTTGGGCTTGAGCCGATCCCAGATGATGGGGGCGTAGTCTTTGCCATCCAGCATCGCGAACAGGATCGAGCACAGCTCGGGCGTCTTTTGGAAATATAGGGCGGTCTCCTTGCGTGCCAGCTTCGGGTCAACGGACTCGTGCGCCCAATCGACCTGCCACGGGCGAGTAACAAAAGCTAGTTCAGCCTTCTGCTCCAGCTCTGTAAATCGCGAGCGAAGCTGCTCCACCCACCCACGAAACCACTCTATGAACTGAGCGGGCATCGTCGGGTCAACCAGAATCGCATTGATTGCCTCGTTCTGTCCGGACTCCAGCATTTCCCAGATTGCCTTGGGGTTCAAGCCCGTCAGGATGCGGTGCAGACGCACGTAATCCGCAAACTTCACCTTGATCTTCAAAGGCGGCACATCGCGGCCCTTGTTGTAAGTCAAGACATAGCCCTCTTCGTTCAGGTTATTCTCGGCGGCACATTCCGCCAGCGTCTTGTGAAACTTTTTGACAATGGGAAATTTCTTGACAAATGCCCAATCCTCACAGAACAATCGGCTAAGTTCATACCCCGTCGCCAAGTCCACGAAGCCAAGCAACACGAGTCCCTCAAAGTCGTAGTCAACGACGATGCGGTTTTCCTTATAGATTACCTCGCACACAGGCGTAGAGAATGAACCCGCGTGGAAGAATGGATAGTTGTGACGGAGCCACTCCGTCGCCCACTTCGCTTGATCCGAAGCGAACGAGCCCCGAGTCGCAACCCACCACTTGTTATCCCACTTGTACGGCAAGCCCATCGACCCATCCAACTTCTGGGTCGCCAGCGGCGTGACGTTGGGCAAGTTTGCGTCCAACGTTTCGGGAATGTACTCCGTGTTGTAGTTGTGGAATTTGTTGAAGCCGCGAGCAATCACAACATCACCCGCTGGCGTCACGACACAGATCAGCCCACGGCACACGTTGGTCGCCGCATCCCAAATGCGGTCGAACTGAGCCTTCTCACCGTAATTCAGGATGTAAAGCTGGTCCGGATAGTCGGGGTGAACCTGCTTGCGAATTACGCCATCCTCGATGTGCTTGTTCAGCAGATCGACGGGCAAAACGTCCTTGAGATAGACAGGCATTATCCCGCAACACCTTTCTGATGCATCGCAACACCTTTCTGATGTTCCATACGACGCGGTCTACCAGTTCTCGAAATCGGTGACGTTCTCTTTCGCACCGCATAGGCATTTGATCACGATGATGTGCCCAAGTCCTGTCGGCGTAAAGCAATAAGTGAATTGTCCGCCGATGGCTCCTGAGGGGCACTCGGGTTTCGTGCCGTCATCGTAGAACTTGCATGTCTTGTTGTGCTCAGTTTCCCAAGCCTGAAACTTTGCAAGCTCTGCTTGTGCCAACGTGAATGTCTTATCGCTCATGCCTCGTCACCGCCTTTGTCTGAGTCTGGCCCGTGCCGTTCGCTGCGGATCATGTACTTCGCCTTTATCGCCATGTTGAGGGCGACGATCTGCAACCACTCCGATGAAGTCAACTGGTACTTTTTGCAGAGGTCCAGCACGAAGCCATCGTACTCCAACTTGGCTTCATCCACAATAAACATCCGCTCATGCAGCCTGATACCATCCATATCAAAAATTCTCCAATGCACCGCACTCGGCGCAATAGCCGTCTTTGTGCCACGGCTTGTCCTTGTGCTGCTCGGAACAAGTCGGGCTGTGATCGGGCGTGCCCCGCACGGGGAACACGACCAAGCCATTCTTCTTCCAACACTTCTGGACTACCTGCGGACGGTCATCAAGACAGAAGGCGATGCCCTCGTTCGGCACCTTGAAGTTCTCTTCGGCATCGAAGTACCCGCAAGCGGTACCGAGGACGGTCTGCAACTCGTGCAGGATTTCGCCCTTGACAACGTGGTCAGGACGGTTATCCCCGCTGTAACGCATGAGTATGCGGTCGAACGGGATGTTGTAAGCCGTTAACCACTCACATGTATCATCGCCGCAGAAGTCCTGCCGCCCGCTCACGATACAGAGGTTGTAGAACGGGTACAATGCCCGTACCCATGCGGCGATATCCTCGTAGCACGTATCGAGTAGCACTTTATGTTCGTCGAACCGACCACGGTCGCCACGGCGTGCCAACGTGCCGTCCACATCCACAAGAATCCACGGACGATTGAACAAGCGTGGCACGAAGCCGCCCTTCAAAAGGGCTTGCCGCTCGAAGTACGGGCGGGTCAGCGCCGTCGCCTTGATCTCGTGTCCAGCCACTTTGACCTCGGTCAAATCTCGATACTGGCGGCGAACCACCACTTCGCCGACCATGACACCCTTTGGCGTCTTGCAAGTTGGACAAACCTCGCCACGCTCGGCGTCACGCCGCACGCACTCAGCCAGCGGGACATTCATTGTCACGAGCCGCAAGCGGACATGCTGCTCGACTGCGAACTCTTCCCATTTCTGCCGCGTGTTCCTATTGCAATTCGTGTCGTCCACGATACAGTCTTTCCCCATTTGCAAGGCTATTCGAACGGCTTCCCGCTCTAAACTACGGGTCAGATTTTCAAGCCGAGAACCCCACGGAACATCGGCGTAAAGCATGGCGCGTAAACTGTCCCGATTGAAGCGAACAACACTACCTCGGCCTCGATTTACCCAGCTTTTGGCAAGCACGGATTTACCAGAGCCGCTGATCCCCACCATGATAACCAATTCCGGGGCATCTTTTCGCCCAGCGGAATAATCAAACCGTTGCTCTGTAAAATCCGCCATTATTTTCTCCGATGAACCGCACAACCCTAACATACCAACTCGGCGTCCACTCTCGCATCTCTTCCAACGTCATGTCACGCTTGATGGCGTTCGCCCGTGCTGTGCAAAGCACCACATTGCCGCTCACGTAGCCATACTCCGAACGCACGCGATCCCACGATAATGCCGTAGGGTGCCACCCTCCTTGGACGTACAACGTCATCTCCACGTCCGTGTAAAAACATTTGCCCGCTTGCTGATCAAACAGACGTTGAATTTCTTCCTTAGTGATTGTGAATGGAATACCCTTACTCTTGGCGCTGCTTTTTACATTGCTAAATTTCTGCGACATCCACGAATCAAAATCGCCAGCTAAAATCGCCTTAGTTTGCTTGGTACGGCAACTTTGACAGTACGACAACCTGTAACTATGCTTCTTGCGAACCTGCACAGGCAGGTCTTCAAGACGCAAATTCTTGCCGCATTTTGAACAATCCACAGAACCGTCATTTTTGATGACGATTTGATGGTGGTACGGATTAGGTACTAGCCCCAAAATTTTCAACCTGTGTTGAACTATGTGCAGGGCTATTCCCAACCTGTCAGCAATATTCCGAGATGCGAACCCCTCAGTATGAAGAATCGTTATCCTTGCATCCCTTGCCTTTATTTCAATTGCCTTCGTCATTTCTTCCTTCTGCCTTATCCCTCTCAAGGTGGTGCTTCCAGTGCTTCTTGACACGCGGCCAACAGAAACCGACGATGCCTGCCCCGATCAAACCATCAAATACCGCCATCAGAAAAAGCTCGAACTCCCAATGAGCCGCATCGTGAAGCAGTGTCCAGAACGTCTCTGGGGTGGGCGGCGGGCAGCCGCAGGGTATCAACATAGCGTCTCCTATCGATTGTACCAAAGAATGTACGCCGTTTCAGGATACTGCAACAGGGTCGCTACTGCCGCAGAGGGGTGAATCTTGCCGCCTATGAACTTGCCCTCCTTGGTCAGCATCGAGCCGTACCCGTCATAGTCAATGAAAGCTCGATCCTCCACGGCTTCGACCCACGCATCGCGTGTCATCAATGCGCCTTGGCTTCCGTTGACGGAAACCTCATAGTCGATCCAGTTCCCCTCGCGAAGCCATTGCACGGCTTCCTCGAAAGAATGCGGGTTTTCCATTGTCGCTTCGTTCATCAGAGTCCCCTACGTATTCTCTCTTTCTCCCACAACCGCATGACTTGCTTGCTCACCTGTTTGGACATCCGTCGCCCGTACTCAGGGCGAATGTCCCGAAAATTGAAGAACATGATCCCGTTCAGGTGGTCAAATTCGTGCTGGACAACCCGGGCATTGATGTTCGCCAACGCAACCTCATCCGACCTACCGTCTGGCGTCCGATACTGCATGGTCACTTTTTCCGCTCGGGCAACCTGTTCGTGTATCCCGGGCAGCGACAGGCAGCCTTCTCGTTCCTGCACCGTTTTGCCGTACAGGATCAGCGATGGGTTGCACACGACAAAGGGGGCCTTCGGCGCTATCCCATAGTCCCGATCCTCCATCCAGTCGGGGAAATGCATCGCGAACATCCGTTTGCTCACGCCAACCTGCGGAGCCGCCAACCCAATTCCGTGAAAGGCGTCCATCGTCAGGAGCAGGGACGCTGCGAACTCCTCCAACTTCGGACCGAATTCATTGTCTTCGACAGGATCGCAGACCGTGGACAGGATTGGATCGTCCCAATACCGAACTGTCAGCTTGTCAGCCATCAGCAATGACCTCCCACCTGCAACGACTCAAATTGGGTCTCGCCTTCTTTCAGGGGGCGAAGGGAGAGCCCGATGTTTTCGAGCATCAGGATAACGGCCTTGATGCTCTCCATGTCGCCTTCCTCCAGCAAACGATTCATCTCGGCGACGAATGCTTCGGTGATTTCGCCCGTGCGTTTATTGCCAGCAATCTTTTCCTTCATAGCCGTTTCATCCGCTCCACGGTGATCTTGGTGATGGCGTTCTCGATCTCGCGGTCGGTCAAGAACCATCCCGAATCCATCGAAAAATTAGAGATCACCGCGAACTTGAAATCTTGGTACAGGGCCAACGCACGCTGATCGTCACCGAGGTAGTCCGCTAGGATACCGAGGGCGCACTGCGCGGGGCCTGAACCACAGTAGCCCCAACAAACGCCAGTCGGGGAATGGTTAACAAGATCGGTGCGCGGGTTCAAATGGTAGGCCGTAGTTTTTCCAACCGCTCGCCCATCGGAATCGCACGGGGTGCGCTCAACGACCACTTCGTACAGATCGCCGATAGTGCTGGGGTCTTTGTAGACACCGATGTATGTGACCAATTCAGGCATGATTCCCTCCACCCCTATTATACCAAGAAAGCTAGGAAAATCGCTAGTTTTTCCCGCCCCGCCACCAATAATTGGGGGGATTGATATGTCGTTGAGGGGTGGGGGGTTGCGGGACGGCGAATAAGGACGAAATCATTGCCGCCCATATCCAGAGGGTGATAAAGGTACAGCCGAGGATGCGTTTTAACCTACGACGCTCGGGGGTTGGAGCTTCCGCCATGAGGCAGATGAGGCCCAGCATAAGAAGCCAGACCATGATGCCCACAGCCCATTGCTGATTGTCAACCAAAAAGCGCCACAGTCGATGCCACTCGTTGGTACGCAAAGCCATCACCACGCCACCGATCATGGGGAGGGTGATACCTGCTAAAATCTCGTACTTAACCTCACTGAACTTTTTGAATTTCATCCCATTAACACGTCCATGAGTTTTTGAAATACGGTGTCGGCCTGCCAGCGATTCTCGACGTAGAAATTACAGCGAGCCTTGAAGTCTACAAGAGCTTCCACCAGCGTTGTGATGGTTTTGCCGTTGGGCTTGATACTAACCGAGGGATCGGCTTCACCAGTCTGAATGACGCCCATCAAGATTTCGAAGCCGGGACCAGCATCACGAAGTGCCACCCATGCCTTATGCCCGTTCTGCTTGTAACAGCGAACCATAAGAATTGCTCTCATTTGATCTTCTCACTCATCTGCTTTTCGTAAGGAGCGAAAAACTCCCGATCCTTGTCCGACATCGGCGGGAATTGCACTGCGGCAGCCGCCGCTTTCCGAAGTGCGGGAGACGTGTAAGTCTGGCGGCGTACCAGTTCCGCAGGGAAGGTAGTCCGACTCGGTATCGGCATGTTGCGAGCGAAGCTGCGCTTCCACACGTAGGGAGAGTCCTTCTGGCGAACCGTAAATTCTCCGACGAACCCTTCCTGCGTCCCAGAGCGGAACCCGTCTGGAATATCCACCAGAATCTCATCCTCACGGATAACCCGGTGGTGCCGCATGAGTTCGCCCATCATCACGATGGCCGTGTCACGTTGAATCTTTCCGAGATAATACTCACGCTGTATTTTCTGTGCGTCATCAATGAACCTTGTCGCGTATCTCATTTCTTTTTCCCTTCTTTCTTGGCGGCTTCATGGTACGCCATAATCTCCGCACGGTCAGCAGCACAATGGTCAACTACGATCTGACTCGGGTCCTCTACCAACCCACGTAACGCCTTTCCCATCCTCTCAGCCGCAAGATCAACATCAAAGCTGTGTTTCGACGCACCCACCAGAAACGTTTTATCTTCGTCAATGAGGAAGAGCCCCCATCGGTTATCCTGCGTTGGATAGACTTTAACGATCATGAAACCAACGCCCTCTCGACCGTATTGAGACGACCATGATCGCGCAACCATTTCGACGCAATCGTATGGGCCTTCGGTGTCGAAAGACCCGGGAACATCGCTTTCAACTTTTCACGAAGATCGGGCAGCGTGAGGCTCTCGCCCGCGAATTGGCTGAGGTACAGGAGTTGCTCCTGCCGCTCCCGCTCCACGTTGAAAATCAGTCGGGCTTGATCCACTTGTGCCCGCAGCCAATCGGCGGCGTCGTGCAACCCATTCTTGTTTCCAAGGAGGATCAGGTCGTCCAATTGCTGATTCAGCGTTTTGTCTCTCAATCGAGTCTCCCTATGATGCGAGCCCAGCGAAGTGCGGCGACATTTTTCTCACCGCCAACGATCTCCACAAGCTCATGAGCTTTCTGCTCCAAAAACTCAACCACTTCCTCGCTCGGCCTGCCCCGCGTTCCCGTCAGACGGGCTATGCCGTCTTCCAAGTCCCAAAATGCCGTCACAGGGATGCCTGTCGCCAGCCCGCTGTGGTACTGAGCGCACCGCCAGATGAAAGCGATAATGCCATCCAGTGGCTTCCTGCGGACTAACGCTTTACCATCGTCGGTCGCCCTGACCTTGAGCTGATCGCGGACTACATGCCCTCGGATGGCTTCCAATACAGGAGCCCTACTATATTCTACCCGATGACGGCGGAATTCGGCTAGGGAAATTCCGTTTGGAATGAAATATTTAGCGGCAGGGAGTATCGGAGGTAGGGATTCGATGGTTTTTTGTTCGGCTTCAGTCACGATTCGCGGGTGAAGTTGGATGTCCCGATCCAGTTCGGGGTGGGGGAACCAGCCTGCCCAGTTCATGAATGTCTCGCGGGGGAACCCCTTCTTGCTGGTGGGTTCCTTCGAGTTGTACTTTAGCTCCATTAGATGGAATCAGCCCTAATGCCGAGAGCCTTGCACAGATCGAGGACAAGAAAGGGTAGGTAACCGTCCACCATATCCCAGTCGTTGCCATCGACGAGAACGCATTCGTCATGCGCGGGCTCACCAGCGTAACTATCCTTGGGCGGCTTTTGTTTGTAGAGAGTCCACGCCTGATGATCGTGGTAGTACAGGTACATTTTCGGGTACTTGGCGATCAGCTTCTTAAAGTCCATTGTCCCTCTTGTTAGCGTGATTCACCAAGTATACCACAGCGGCGGCGGTCCAACCCACGGACTGAACCCGGTCAATCACTAAGCCCCTCTTCAATAAGTCTTCGAGTTTGCCGAGATGATAATTACATGCGTTACACAGGAGCCCTCGAACACACCGTTTGCATGGTTTGGTGCCACGGCAACAGGCATGATCGTGGTCAAAACAAAGACGTGTGTTTTTTGCATTACCGTATACCGCAGAGCAGAGCGCACAATGCCCACCTTGTTCCGACATTAACCGATCATACAAACCCACTAAAGCGAAATTTTTAACTGTAGCAGAGCCGTATTTTTGTGCTCTTAGACGTTGTTCCAGTCTACAACCATCGCGACAAGCCTTTTTCTTTTTACCGAAGGTATCTTCAGGTTCAAATTTTTTATGCCAACCGCAAAACCTATACCCAGTTAGCCTGAGTGAAATTTGTTCTTCCCTGCTATACCCGTAAGTGCAGATTTTCGAAGTAAACAAATGGGGACGACGCAGGTTCGCCTTAGCATCTTCTGACAGAATAACGCCAGTTTGACTATCTCTTGGTCCGTAACCTTGAGCATATCCCGCAGAGTGAAAAGCACCTAAATCCCCTTGAACCACTTTTCTGCGTTCCAGTTTATTGTTGATTTTACGATGTACCCAAAACCGTTTAGTCATATCAAGCCCCTAATTAGGGGGCTCATAGTCCTAATACAACTATGGGTACACGATTTCTATGGGCCTGTTTCTACGCCTAGCAAATCTTATCGTCGTCCAAGTTCCCGATCTGATCTCCTCTTCTTTGGACACTGGTGTAGCAATCATCTCATCGACCTCGTTCACGATATCTTCATCACGTTTTAAGAACGGCTTTTCTTCACGAACTTCGTCATTTCCATCAAATTCAGATCGAAACATCCTACCTTCGCGGTTACGGGGACTGTAACCCGGATGGGCTATGATATAAAACCCCAGACCCTTTGCAATTTTAGCGGCCTGCTCATCAGCCCCTATACAAAGTCCAAAATGAAATTCGAGGATTGCGGAAGGATGATCTAGTTTGATTTGTGACAGGAGTTCTTTAACTCTGACCTTTTGCCCAGAGGTCATTCCTCTGCTAGTGCCCGTGAATCCTAGCTTGAGCGTTCTCATCGCTTCTTGGGCCTCTTACGTGCAAGACGACGCATTCGGACAGCAAGATCGTGTGGGCAGAGGGAATTGATGGGCGTGTGTTTGATGTACCCGACGCGAAGTTTCTTCAGGATTTTGCGTAGGCGAGGACGCCTCAAGTTTCGAGCGGACCTTCTCCGTCCGATCTCCGCAATGGTGAGTTCGCAATCAGGCGTAGGTTCGTCGCTGTCGAATATGGCGGCTTCGATGAGGTCGATAGCGGCGTCAATACCCAATGGCTTCATTGAAGCTCCAGAAATAGGGCCGAGGGAACAAGCGGGATCGGGTAGCCCTTTCGGGCGCTCTCTGCAATGAAGAAGTATCCGATTACCCTATCACCACCCACACAAACTTAGTTGATCTTTGGGACTTCGATCTTCCAATCGAAAGCCCAGAAAGCCTTGCGAACCACTTCCCAATAGCGGAGCCAGTAGGCCCGTTCTTGTTCTGGCGTCATCTTAGTCATGGTCGTCCTTACTTCGGACAATGCTGCGTATGGTCGTTGCGCTGACGGCGGGATCGGAGATGGACCTCATTGCAGAATCCGCAGCTAAATGGCAATCTTACACCAGTGCCGTCCACACCGTCCCTGAAAATCTTGAGTACCACTTTTTTCCCGTCGCGTTTGATCTGGCGTTTTGTGACCTTGAATGGCATTACTTGCTCCTTAATTACTTCGTGCACCAATCTTGTCTTAGGCTTTCAAGGTTGTTAAGCACGATTTCGATGTGGCGCTTGCTAATCTTGCTCTGGTCGTGAATGAGGGCGACAATTGCCTTCCGCTTCAAGCCCGAGTTATTGAGCTTCTTCATGGAGTCGCTGATGCTGATAATTGCTTGCGCCATAATCTCAGCAGGAACAGGCTGCTCGTTTTGCTGTACGTTAACTTTGCTCATGGTTATACCCTACCACGATTACAGCTCATCCGCAAGGTCTTTCTCGCAGGCGTCACAGATGACGACCCAAATTTCGACACCGTTCAAATCCGCTTCGTATGGATCAAGCCGCTTGTGAACATCCGGCTTGAGTTCTTGACACCGTGTACATCGTTGGCGTCTCTTAAGTTTTTCCATTTGATTCCTTCATTATTTTCGGACGGTGTTTCTTGAGCAAGCGGGGTTGTTCGCGGTCAACTTTCTCGCCCATCGCAACCCGAATCGCTATGCGGTAGGCGCGGCGAACAGTCTGGAATGGCAACTCCTCGCCGAGGACGCGCTGGAAGGTCTCCACCTGCACATCAAGCGGCAGACGGGTCATGATTTCGGTTAGAACGGCGTTGTATTCCTCGTAGGGCCTCTCTGTAAGTGTAAGAAGATCAACAACTAACGAATTTTTGACCTTTGGTCCTGTGATCACTACCACCGGCTCACCCTCTTCCGCTCATCTTCGAAGCGTTTTTCCTTGATTCTCTTGACCTCTGCCGCAGGCTTAGGAATCTTTCCCTCGCCCTCGGCCCACTGTTTCAGGTCTTCCAGCCGATACCAACCGAGGTTATTCTCGTCCTGCTCGTAGGGGTTGAGCCAATACTGGATGGAGCCGTCGTCCTGACGCTGCGGCGAGAGGGCGAAATATTGCTTGCCTTTCTCGCGGAGCAGCCTCTCGATCCCCGTATTGAAGAAATCCTTCTGTAGTTGGTGGGCATCCTTATCGGCTTGCTTCCATTCCGCCAGTGTCTCTTTCGACATGCGGTCGGCGATCACGAGGCACAGTCCCGGGTTTTCGAACGCAGGCAGAATCGTCTTTGAGAAACAAAGGATGATGTTCTTCTTCTGGAAGGCTTGAAAGATTTCCTGCAACTTTTCAATGTCGGCGGGGTTATCGCTGACAACTGCAAAGTCCGATTCACTCCATGCTGCACGGAGGCCCGTACCATACAGCTCACCGCGTTCGCACTCATCCTTGAAGAAACTCTCGGGGGTGCGGGCGAACCAATGACTCACCACGAAACCGCCCTGCTTGTCGTTGCCGATCCAGCAGAACGTCTTCGGTACCTTGCTGACCTTTCGGCGCTTATTGCCGTAGACGGAGATGTCGTCAGAGATACCGAAGAGTTCTTTCAGCTTCTTGATGCCCATCTCGTGTTCCGCGCAGTAATCGGCAC
>Ga0187872_10004078_pt1 | contig 11207 bp, 17 predicted proteins | sample June2016WEW_16_4_FD_132973 | JGI IMG/M metagenome (GOLD analysis project Ga0187872, IMG submission 132973) | Peatland microbial communities from SPRUCE experiment site at the Marcell Experimental Forest, Minnesota, USA - June2016WEW_16_40 | ecosystem: Environmental > Terrestrial > Soil >...
CACGGCTATGGCGAGCAGGACGGGACTAGACGCTCTGCTATTCATAATCGTTCTTCGGTCCACCATACTCGAGCGCAACAGGACATACCACCATACGACCATCTACCGCTTCTGGACGGAGCGGGCATAACGCTGGATACCGAACGGCGCGCCAGCCAGCGGTTTGGCACATGCCGACCCATGATCCTAACAGCTTACATAGTAATCCAAATGCAGCAGCATGTTAAGCCCCGTCGTAGCCCCGTCACGCCCGGAACCGGAATCGGATAAAATCACCGGGCAAAGCGATTCGATAAACTCATGCAGTTTATCCGGCGGCCATTTCTGGGCGCCGCTGCCTCAGCGCCGTTCCTGAGCCGCTGCGATCAGCTCGCTGCGGCCGGGCGGAAGTGCTTCAAAATCTGCAATGTCCGCACCATGATGCTCCGAGGACCTTCGCTCGAACCTATACCGGCCGGCGCAGGCTGACCCAATGCACCGGAGAGAGCGCATCAGCCGCCGCAGAATCAAGCGGCGCGGTCAGGGATCGGTGACTGGCCTGTTGTCGCTCGACCATTACTGCACCCTTGACGCCGTGGCCGGCGTCGTCTAAGAGTTTCTTGAAAAACGCCCGCGACCCCTCCCTGACGATCGTGGCTCCGAAAAGCGCTCGCTGATCTTGCGGCGCTTACGGAGCCACGTGCGCCAGCAAGCGCTTGTTCGAAACATTCTTCAGCAAACTCTTCTAACGCGTGCAAGCGGGCTGTGTGCATAGCCAGAGGAAGGCTTCGAGAATGCGCGCGCGCTGCGCATCGTTGACCGAGAGCACGTGATGCCGGCCGCCCTCTTCGGGTGTGAAGGCAGTTTTGCCTCGCGCGTCCACGGTGACACGGCCGGGCGCAGAGACGGTGAAGTAGCCATCGGCGGGGCGCACCGCGTAGAGAGCGGCGGTCAGGTCCCAGGTTTCGCGATCATAGGGCATGGGGAGGTAATTACGATAGGCGTCAGCCACGGGATTGGCGCCCGGCGGGCCGAAGTCGTGCTCGATGCTGCGCGCCGGGTACTTGATGGTGCGGCCCACTTCAAAGCCGCTCCAATAGGCCGGGCCGGGCCACTCGGCCGCCAGTTTCTGCGCGGAAGGAATATCGGTCTTCACGTTGTATTCGGGGCCGCCGCCGGCGAAGTCTCCGGCCATCAAAACCAGGCGGCTCACTTTTCGGGCGGCCAGCGCGCGGCCGCCGGGCGAATCGAGCAGGCGCGCCAGGTTGGTGCTGAAGCCCACCTGGACGATCACCACGCTCGAATCCATTTCCGACTGGAGCACGCGGCGCAGCAAGGTGACCGCATCTTCCGGATGGTCGCGGTAAGGGTAGTGGCCGGCGTTGAGCGCCTTTTTGAGGTAGCCGACGTCCTTGGTCTGACCGTCGTGAACCACGCCGATGGGCACGTTGGGGCGGCCATAAAAAATGTCGATGGCCGAGGCCAGGCGGGCCGCCCACGGATTGTCCTTGGTGATGGTGACGGCGGCCAGGCGGATCTCGCCGCGGGAGGCGAAGGCGTGGAGTATGGCCAGCGCTAGGCAGTCATCCACATCGTTGCCGATGTCGGTGTCGAAGATAACGGGAACGGCGGGCCGTGGCGGCGGCGCCGCGAAGGCGAGGACGCCCGAGAGCATCGGAACGAAGAAGAGCAATAGCTTCATGCTTCGGAATTCTAATTGGATTCACGCATCGGCGGCAAGGGGCGGGCGCAGTTCAGACTGGACCCTTTACCCGGGATCCTCCCCGGCACAAATAGTATACACCACAATCCCAGATCTGATTTTGACGCGGTACTGACTAAAATAGCCAGCCCGTTTTCAACAAACCCCTTTCAAACCGTGCGTGCGGTTTTCCCGCACACGGCTTAACGATGATCTTACTGATGCGGCTTGCGCCGGGAGACTAGAAAGTCCATTCGCGCTCCGTCCGTCCCCGTTTCCTTGATTTGGCCTACCAATCGCCTCCGCCTACCCGGCCGCAACCGGTATGGCCGCAATCCTTCGCACCATCATCGCCCCGAAAAGCCGCCGTGTCAGATGGCTTTCTGCCAGCAGCAGCCAGTAGTACCGTGCTTGACCAACCGGCCACCAGCCTTCACCAACCGCTGCTGCAAACTGGCCAGCGACCAGTTGTCAATCCGCTTCGGCAGCGCCAACCGCCGCCACAGGTTCCCCAGGTTGTAGGCTATCAGGCTCAGCTACAGCCGCACTTCATTGGATCGGAACCGATGGCAACTCAGTCGGGTCATCTTCACCGCCAACTCCGCGAGTCCCTCTTCAAACTGTCGTTGGCCGGAATGCGGATGGCGTATTTTACGCCCCGCCCCTCCAGCGCCTCGTAGATCTCCGGCTTGGCGAAAGCGGCATCGGCCCGAAAGACTACCTCCTGACCAAACTGCTGTTGCCGCTCGACTTCCGGTAGCAGCAGCTCTTCCCAGTCCTCGGAACTGTGGACGTTGCCGGCCTGGACCTTCGCCGCCAGGCAGTCGCCCTCGCGATTGAACAACAACAACGGGTGATGCAGGTCGATTCGAAGCGGCCGTTGTAAGCGCTGTTCTCCTGCTCGCCGTAAACCGGAATCTCGGTTGAATCCATGTCCGTGGCGGCGGAACGGCATCGGCCGACCTACTCCCCCAGAATCTCATGAGACGTGACCAACTGTTAAACGGTTCAGTCCAACAGGCGCCAAACCGAAATCCGGGAATACAGGGCTGGTGCCCGCTGCCCGGCGCAGACCATCGTGCGCTGGAACGAAAGTCCGCACGCACTTAATCACGCGCCGAATAAGGAGCGAGCTCTTGATTCCAGCACGATCAGAGCGTCGCCGCGCCTATCAGCACGAGCCCGGCGGCGTAGCAACAGAACATGATCACGATGAACGCAGAAGTCCCGGCCGGCGCATTTCGAAATTCTTTCCAGATGAACACACCCCAGATGGACGCAATCAGCGTTGCCCCTTGACCCAATGCGTACGACACGGCCGGACCAGCCGGTCCTGAAGCGATTACGTTCAAGCCGAGCGCTACCATCCAGATCACTCCTCCGAGAATCCCAAGCAGGTGGAGCCGCGTGCTACCTGCCGCATAGTCGCGATACGTTACGCCGCCTGCTCGCATGAAGATCGTATTCACCACGACGTTGCTCAGCAGAAGCCCGATCCCGAAGAACAGGAGCGCTGTGTACGGCGTCAGATAGCCCGGCTGTATGCTGCCGTTTTGATATCCGGGCGAGATCGCCGCGATCAGGCGCGGATAGAACAGTCCCATCAGACTGCCTGCCAGCACCGCGAACACAAGCCCCCGTACGGGGCGACCGGCTCTTCCGGCCGCAGCGCGCCGGTTCGCGACCGCGGAGAGAATGATCGCGAGCACGACCAGCGTGACGCCTGCAGCAAGTAGCATCACGCTGCCCTTGGGTGCCTGCCGATAGCTCGCAATAGTGCCGATCACGAGAGCAAGTCCGACGCCGACCGGAAATGCAACGGACATCCCAGCCGCATCGATCGCGACGACGAGAAGGATGTTCGAGACGTTGAAAATTGCACCGCTCGCCACCGCCGCGAAAGCGGCTGATGCGGAGACGTTTGAAAGATTCTCCTCCGCAGATACACCATGCGAGCCGAAACTGCCCAGCGTCGCAGCGAATACAACGGCGCATAGCAGCACGCCAATCGCGTAGTCCCAGTAGTAGAGCTCGAACGGCCAGCGTTCGCGTCCGGCGAGCTTTTGCGTATTGGCCCACGATCCCCAGCCCAGCATTGTGATAACGCAGAAGAGTATCGCGAGTGGAAGGCTTTTGACGATGAACATATGTTCCTTCGAAAGCGACAGCCCTAATCGTTCGGCGCGACCTGTCCGGCCGCGGAGAGAAACTCATCAACTTCGAGCCTGGAAGGCATCGACGGTTGTGCTCCCGGACGGGTGACGGAGATCGCCGCCGCCGCGTTCGCGAACAGGACCGCGTCGTCAATCTGTCTACCGCCGGCCAGCGCGACAGCGAGTGCGCCATTGAACACGTCGCCGGCGGCGGTCGTGTCGACCGCCCGCACCTGAAGCGGTCTGGCCGCGAATGAATGCCGCCCGTCCCAAACCAACGCGCCAAGTTCGCCGAGCTTCATGACGACAGCCGCCGGCCCGAGTTCCATCAGACGCCGAGCGGCCTCTCGCGCCTGCCCGAGGCCGTCGATCCTGAAATCACTGTCGCCCAGGAGCACCCCGGCCTCTGTCTGGTTGGGCGTCACGAAGTCCACCCTGCGAAGAATACGCGCTGGAAGCGTGCGTGCAGGTGCTGGATCCAGGATCGTGACGGCGCCGTGCGACTTCGCATCTGCCAGCACTGCTTCGACGGTGTCTAGCGGAATTTCGAGCTGGCACAGCACGATGTCGCCCTCGTCGACATTGAGCCGCTTGACCACGATTTCCGGATCGAGCGTGGCGTTCGCACCGGGCGAGACGACTATGGAATTCTCCCCGTCAGGCATGACATAAATGGAAGCGCTTCCGGTGGGCCGGTTCGATCTGCCGATGCCCGTGACATCAACGTTTGCGGCCGACAAGCTGTCCACCAATGAGGAGCCGAACGCATCTTCACCGACTTGGCCAATCATACTGACCCTGCCGCTCAGTCGTCCGGCGGCGCAGGCCTGATTCGCGCCCTTCCCTCCCGGAAATAGACGCAGATTGGTTCCTGTGATCGTCTCGCCCGTGCGCGGCAGCCGCTCCACCCCGATGACCATATCCATGTTGGCGCTGCCAACTACAACAATCTTTCTCCCTCTTTGCATCAGACGCCCTGTTGCCCGATTCGATGCGAGTAATCCCACGGACATGCGTTTGCCGGTTTTCAACCACCACGCGGCTTAATTTGGATGGTCGTCGAGCCGGCGTGTCGCGTTGTCTACGCGCTTGCGGATTTCCCGCCTGTTACTTCTTAAGCCCCACAGCACGTTCGAGACCGTCCCGACCGATACGCCCGCTTTCCGGGCGATCTCCTTCATATGGTCTTGAATTTTCCAGCGTGACCGTAGCAGATCAGGCCCCGCCCACGACACAACGAAACCCAACAACCCCAGAGCAATCCTTGCTGGGGGCGAGAGCAGGAGGTTGCCGCACTCGTCCGCCTTCTGCGCTTGCGGGGAATACCGGTCTCCGTCAGTCCGAAGCGCTAGCTCGCGGGCCTTTTCTACCAGATCTACTTCAACAATATTGTCCATGAGGAGATGTGCGTCTTCCTCCGCGATCTCCTGCGGGGTCCAGTGATCGACATCCTCGGCAATTTGACAACACGCCATGGAGAACCTATAACCGAAATCCAGCGTCAGCAGCCCCGGGGGACCGACTCCCTGGGTATTTGCTCCCCTTGCGGAGTATGCCGGGTGTTCTCCGCGCAACAGAGAGCGGCACGGGTACCAAGCGCATAGGCAATATTATGAATCGATTCATAAGCTTCAGCGATTGTAGAATTGCAGGGGGGCGAATGTCAACTCAGAGGTGATACTGAATGATATGTTATTTAGTTTCTTTGTATTACAAGGCATATACAGCACTTAACGTTGATTGGGCCACTCACTGACGTGCCTCAAAAGCTGGAATAGATGAAGGGCTTGGGATTCTGGTTGCGCTGGTCCAAATAGTCAAGCATGGCTTTCTTCAGCGCTCGAACGGCAGTGTGACTGCCTCGACGGACGCATCGTTCAGTCAACTCCCTGAACAGTCGCTCTACCAGGTTCAGCCAACTGCCACTGGTCGGCGTGAAATGTACCTGGTAGCGCGCGCGCCACGCCAGCCAACCGCGTACCTTGGCGACCTTATGCGTGCCGTAGTTGTCCATTACCAGATGCACCGCGAAGCCGCTCGGAAGATTGGGCTCGATCTCATCGAGAAATCCCAGCATGCTCGACGCCGTCTTACCATACTTGTCTTCGTCTACCCTTCTGGCGGCGCGGCCGTAAGCACATCCCGGTACAGGTTGCATCTCAACTTCTCCGACTCATACACCGTCGCGGCGATTGGCGCCTGCCCTTTGATCCGCACCAACACGCCGGAGTCCCGCTGGGGATAGACTTTGTCGCGCTGGCAATCCGGACATGGATCGCCCCCTTTAACGAGGCGTGCGAGACCACGAACGTGCGAACTCCCCGATACGCCGCCGCGGCGTTGGGCCCGTGCGCAGCGCTTGCTTTTCGAGGACTGCGGGGTGCCCGACGCATTGTGTTTTGTCTCGCCTGTCTCGATATCAGCCTACTGCAACACGTTCCCGGCCTTGTCCGTGCTGGAGTGGCGCAGCAGTCGGCGCAGCTCTCCAGCGTCGCCTCGCGAGTTTCCAGTAACTCGCCTAGATAGCCGAGAGTGCGGGTCGCGGCACACCTGCTGCGCCGCCGTCCGTCAGAGCGCGCGGGGAATTGCGAAGACCTTCCGCCAAACCCGATTGGCACGCCAGTTCGGTTCACCGGAGCTCCGGAAGATGACGGCAGACACAGAGAAGGCGCAAAAGGGAAACGCTCGGTGTTCCGCGCTGCCGTGATAAGATCGTTAGACAGAAAGCGCCCGCGGCGCAAACTGTTTGGTGGAGGTATGCAGCTGCTAGGAGCAGCACGAGAACCACGGCATACGTGATCGGCTTCGCAACGCTATTCGAGACAGCAGTCCATGCGTCTGATGTTTCACATGAAATCTATGGAAAGCAAGATTTAGCTATTTTTCAAGGAGCCGCGAATTGGTGAAATCATTGGTTAACAAAAAGAGTGAACGCGGGAAACCCGCTGATACTTCCAAGCCGGAAACTGGGCATGTGTATGCATTGAGAAAACTTCCGTCGGATTTTCGCCAAACGGTGCTAAGTATCAAGGGGAATTCGACTGTTGCCGGCGTGGTGCGCGAGTTTGTCAGGAGCATCGTCGAAGAACGAAAACCAGCCATTGGCGCGGTTGCCGCGGCGAATTGGTGTACCGTGGGAATCTGCGCTCGCGACTCGGCGCTGGCGTACGCGAAAGTGGTTGAAGTACCAAAAGTTGATTGAATTCTTTAAAATGATCGCTATGGGAAGAAATGCCTTCGCTCTTTATGAAGAGCGCATCGCGCGCGTCAAAGACGCGATTGCGTTGCGCAAGCCAGACCGTGTTCCCATCGTCAGTCCTGTTCAAAAATTCGTCTATGACTATGCCGGGGTCACGATGAAGGAAGCGATGTATCAATACGACAAGACGAAGCGCGCCTGCAAGAAGTTCGTCTATGAGTTCGAGCCCGACATGGATTTTGGCCCATGGTTTGCCCTGCCGGGCGAAGTGCTTGAGATTGTCGATTTGAAATGGTTGCGTTGGCCGGGGCATGGACTTGAGGACAACAACATGTACCAATTTATTGAAGACGAGTACATGAAAGAAGACGAATACGACGAGTTCGATGCGGACGTCACTCGGTTCCTGCTGACCAAATGGCTGCCGAGGTCCGCGGGAAATATCCAGGGACTGAGCAAATTCCCAGACATCAAGAATGCCATGTGGTTTGGTTGGTTTCCCGCCTGCCTGCCTTTTGCTTCCGCAGAATTGCAGGGGGCATTGCAGACCTTGCGGTACGCCGGGGAGGCGCTTGGGAGATATTATAAATTTGTGGGAGAATATTTCGCTGAGATCAAGGCGGAGCACGGTTTTCCGGCGGCGGCCGGTTCGTTCGCTTGGGCGCCATTCGACTTGATCGGGGATACATTGCGGGGCACGGAAGGTGTGCTAACCGATATGCTGTTGCGTCCAGCGCAGCTTGAAAAGGCGATTGAAAAAATGGTACCCGTTGGCATCGCCATGGGGGTTCAGGGACTGCAGATTACAGGGAACCCATTTTGCTGGATCTGGCTGCACAAGGGCATGGACTCTTTTATGTCGGATGTGCAGTTTGAGCAGTTTTACTGGCGGAGCCTAAAGCGAATGATTGACGGACTTGTCGCAGGTGGTGTGACACCCATGATCTATGGGGAAGGATGGCTCAACCGAAGGGTCAAATATTTTGCCGAACTGCCACGGGGAAAGTGCATGCTTCATTTTGACAATGCATCCTTCGATGATATGCGGGCCGCTAAAAACGCATTGCGCGATATTGCCTGCATCTCGGGAAATGTGCCCAATCTCCTGTTTTCGTACGGGACGCCCGCCGACATTAAAGACTATGTGCGGAAACTGATTGATATCTGCGGCAGGGATGGTGGATACATCATGGACACGGCGGCGTTGTTGGATGACGCCAAACCGGAGAATATTCGTGCATGGTTTGACTTTACCCGAGAGTACGGAGTGTATCGGTGAGGAGTAGGACTTTTCGTACGGTCTGCCGTCTCGGTTTTCAATGGGAATTGAGAACGCACTACTAAATTCGTTTTGGTCAATGCGCATATGGCGGTATTTTCCTCCGTATGCCGTGGAATCCCGGTGTTGGCGCATCCGCACTGGACAGCGAAGGGGCGGCCGAGCGCGTTCGTCATATCTGCCATAACAGTTCTGCGACCTGCTGCGTATTCCGCAAACGCGTCATGGCATCATCACCGCTCTTGATGACTGGAGTTTTAGTCAGCCCAATGGTATTGGGAAAACGCGCCGGCATGGGCGACAATTTCGGGACGATCCTGCATTTTTCAACGGCACGTTGGAGGGCAAACGTGTTCGCATCGTGGGTGCGGGAAATATCGGCAGTCGCTATGCCGCTTCTGTCATTTTTTTGGTGCGGATCTCAGCATGTGGGATCGGCTCGCCAACGAGCCATGTTTTCACTGCCTGGGCGCGCGCCGTGAACATTTTCCGGAACGACTCGTGCGCGATGCGGAAATCTTCGTCCACCATGCGGTCGCTAACATCGCAAACTGAGAGGCTGATTAAAAGGAACATATTGAAGCGCTTCCCAAAGCTTGCCTGATCGTCATGGTAACGCGCGCGGCAATGTGCGCGACTGTGAAGCGCTTTATCGCCGGGCTTTGAGTGATGAGTTGGCGCTGGCGGGCGACGTTTTTGATCACGGGCCCCTCCAACTCGGACGTCCGTTCCTCGGACAGCACAATGTAATTTATACACCACATGATGCCCGCCGCACAAAAGAAGCCAATTGCGACACGCGGAGAGGCGGGCAGAAACAGTTTTTACCGATTGAGGTGATCTGGGTTGATGGCGGGTATTGTGCCGGAGGGCTCGTCGACTGGGTGGGAGCGGCGCGTCGGCGACTGCGCTGTTACGGCTGCCAGCTGGACTTTGGCCGGAATCTGTGCCCATGAATTTCCATGGGCCGGCGAACGCGAAGTGATCGTGCCGGTAATGGGGTGATACTTGAACAGAAAGGTTCCTAAAACAATGAGGAGTAAAACAGTTGTGCGTAAGGGGAAAATAAATATTGCCATTGTCGGGCTGGGATTTGGTTCGGAATTTGTTCCGATCTATCAACAGCATCCCCATGCCAATTTGTATGCCATTTGTCAGCGCTCCCGAAAGAAATTGGATGCTGTGGGTGACGCTTTTGGAGTGGGGAATCGTTACACAGATTATCGTGAGCTGCTCAAGGATCCGCAGGTTGACGCGGTCCATATCAATACGCCGATTCCGGATCATGCCTGGATGTCGATTGAAGGGCTCAAGAACGGCAAGCACGTGGCTTGTACCGTGCCCATGGCGACATCCATTGCCGACTGTCAAAAGATCGTCATGCTTCAGAAGACAACGGGCTTCCGGTACATGATGATGGAGACGGCCGTGTGCCCGCGAATTTCTCTACATGCAAGAGCTCTACGCCAAAGGCGTGCTGGGCAAAATCCAGTTCCTGCAAGCGAGCCATCAACAAGACATGGACGGTTGGCCCAATTACTGGCCGGGATTGCCACCCATGTGGTACGCCACGCATTGCGTCGGGCCGGTGTGCGCCTTGACGAATGCCACCGCAGAATACGTCTCTTGCTTCGGTTCCGGTACGATTCGCCAGGAGCTGATCAAGAAATATCGATCGCCGTTCGCGGTTGAAACCGCGCATATCAAGTTCCAACACTCAGACCTCAGCTCCCGCATTTATCGTTCACTGTTTGATGTGGCGCGACAATACCGCGAAAGCATCGAGGTATATGGTTCCAAGGCATCGATTGAATGGCCCTTGATCGAGCATGAACCGTTGGTGATGCATCGAGCGAAACTCGCGGAAGCTGATATTCCCAAACACGTCACCGCCCCCGATTATGCCAAACGCCTGCCGAAGTCTCTTCAACGTTTCACAACTAAGGGCGTTTATGATTTGGCGAAGAAAACGCATTTGAGCTTCGCTCAAGGCAGTGGACATGGGGGTTCGCATCCGCATCTGGCCCATGAATTTATCATGGCGCTGGTTGAGAAACGGGCCCCGTTCCCGAACGCGCGACAGTCGGCGAATTGGACCTGTGTTGGCTTGTGTGCCCATCAGTCGGCCTTGAAAGGTGGCTCTATTGTCCGTTTACCAGAGTTTACCTTGCGCTAGTCCTACTATGTTATAAACAAACAATTCTACACGATTTTGTTTATGACACAGTAGTTGTGGGTCATCAAAATTGAATTCGCGCTCGGCTCGTTCGTTGCCAGCCGGAATACCTGCCCAGTCAATACGTCACCGTCCGTCAACCGCGAGGTTGGACCTGGACGGCTGGTGAGTTGTAAGCGTCCGGCCGGGCTTTTAATTACCCGCAACTTCGGCCCGTGCCACCAGACGCCTTGCGGTGTAGAATGAACCTGCAAGGTGCCAAAACAGAGATGGGTTGAATTGTTTCAAGAGGCTCTGCAGCGTCCCAGTGCTCCTGCCACGAGCGGGGCGGCGGAGGCTCTCGATAAGGAACTGGCCGGCTGCCGGTTCTGTGACCCGAGACTTGGACGGAGATTTCCGGAAGCTGGTTCGGCAACTGGCAAGCAGACTCGGCAAGACCATCCCTTTGGCTTGCCAAGATTGGAGTAACACCAAGGCAGCGTATCGGTTCCTTTCCAACGGGCGCGTTAACGAGATGGCGATTCTGGCCGGGCATTTTCAGGCCGCTCGTGAGCGCTTCGCAGCGACGGACGGCCCCATTCTCATGCTGCACGACACGACGGAATTCAGTTAGCGGAGTTGCCCGAGTTCTGCAAAGATCCATACACCGTACCGCCGACCGGCCCGGTCACACTGACTTTCAAAGGGCTGCCGCTCGACGAGTTGGAGGACTTGATCCC
>Ga0187872_10004083_pt1 | contig 11198 bp, 8 predicted proteins | sample June2016WEW_16_4_FD_132973 | JGI IMG/M metagenome (GOLD analysis project Ga0187872, IMG submission 132973) | Peatland microbial communities from SPRUCE experiment site at the Marcell Experimental Forest, Minnesota, USA - June2016WEW_16_40 | ecosystem: Environmental > Terrestrial > Soil >...
CGGGTCACTGTTATTAGGATCGATCCATCCTGCATTCAGGGGATCGCTGCTGCCTTGAAAACTACCGAGGATAGTTTGGGCGTGAGCACTGACTGCGATGAAACCGATCGCAGCCAGGGCCAAACAGGCAATTTTTGTTATTTGAACGATAGGAGTTATTTTCATAATTCGTATACTTATATTTTGGTTTTAAGGGTTCGTAACGTGTTATTAACCTAACACTTTTTACGGGTGTTGAATATAGGTGGAAACACCTATGACCTATGACTCACGCATGAAGCTTTTAACCAGTGTCAGGCAAGATGCGACGATTATCAAACAGCGGCAATCCACGTTAGTCTCTCGGTTCCAAATCATGCAATGCGATTCGTGAGAAATCGGAAACGACGCCGTAGCACATTTCATTCTCTGAAAACCTCTCTGTCGCCCACCACTCCACCATCACGGTCGCCCGATTGTTGCCGCTCAAATTCAATTCATTGCCCGTTCGCTCCGCGACAAGTTTTGCACTCGGCGAGTTGTGTGCCGGTGCCCATCACGTCAACCATCGAGGACCCGGTTGAGCGCCGGCCACTTTTTATGTGCAAAATCGTGAAATAGGCGATATTCCCTGGCGTGACTGTTTTGTTTTGTCTTTCTGTCCGGTCGAGAAGTTTTGCGGCCATCAACGGAACTCATTGTCCCGTTGGGGCAGGCTCATGATAGGTTTTGCCGGCCCGGTAGAACTCAAGCAATTGCCGGTTTTTCGCCGCCACAGCCGTCAAACCGGCTGTGGTTGCGAGTTGCTCCGCCTTTTCCGCCGTGGTCACCGCTTCCGGGAAACGGCCGGATTCGGCATAAGCGGCAGCCAGCGTCCCGATGAACGAGGGTTCGCCATAATGAGTCAGCTCACACGCGCGTTCGGCCAAACGGACCGCCTCGGCCCCATTGCGAAGCTCGTCATCGGGACTGACGGCCAACACCCACGCCAGATTGTCCAGCGCGGGGGCGTAATTCGGATTGATCTGGATGGCCTTGCGAAAGTTCTCGATCGCTTCATCAAACCGGCCCCTGGCGGCGAGAGCGATGCCCAGATTGTCCAGCGCGGGGGCGTAATTCGGATTGATCTGGATGGCCTTGCGAAAGTTCTCGATCGCTTCATCAAACCGGCCCTTGGTGGTGAGGACGATGCCCAGATTGTCCAGCGCGGGGGCGTAATTCGGATTGATCTGGATGGCCTTGCGAAAGTTCTCGATCGCTTCATCAAACCGGCCCTTATCGGCGAGGGCGGCACCCAGGTTTTCCAGCGCTTCGGAGGAATTCGGATCAATCTGGATAGCCTTAAGGCAGTGTTCCATTGACTCTTCAATGCGCCCTTGATTTCTAAGCAAAACACCCAGATTGTTATGGGCTATCAAGCAATCCGGGTTCTTGGCCAGCGTCTTCCGCCAGAGGGTTTCCATGTCGGCAAACGTCCCGCATTGCTGCCAGGTCAACGCGCCCAGCACCACCACCAACGCACCGCAAAGTGCCGTTTCCTGTTTCTTGAAAAGACCAAACAGCCGGCTGATTCCGACCGCCGCCAGTGTCAACGGGCCGATCCCGGCGAGATACTGGAAATGATCGGCCACAAACGAATAGCGGAAAAAATAGACGTTGAAAAAGCCCAACACCGGAAACAACAACGCCAGAAAATAGGCCAGCGCCACCAGCATCGGTCGCGCCCAGCCCTTGCGGTTGAGCCACAAAATGAACAGCACGGCAATCAGTGCCAGCACCGGCAGATACGCCAGCGGCTGGGCGGCATGAATTTCCCACTGCGGATAAACGAACATCAGCGGATGCGGCCACACCAGCTTGCCCAGATAAAACCAGACCGCCCGGCCGGCAATGAGGCACCGCTCCAGGAACGAATACATCCACTCTCTTCCCACCGCCTGCACAAAGTGTTTTTCGACCCACACCGTGAGCAGCCCCATCGCCATCCCCACCGCCAGAAACGGCGCCAGCGGGAAAAGCTCCCGCCATCCAACCTTGCCGCGTTTCCACCACACCACCAGCAAAACGGCCACCGGCAGCGCAATCGTTGCCGTTTTCGCCAGCAGTGCGCAGAGATAAAGAAACAGTGCCAGCCAATAGAATTTCCAGTTGCCCAAGCCGGCGGCTGTAGTTTGGGGGCCACTTTGAGTGCGACTATCCGCCGTTGCCGGGTTCGGCAACCAGAACTGGAGACAAGCCAGCGACGCACTCAAGTAAAAAAATCCGGCCAGCAAGTTTTTGCGTTCGGTCACCCACGCCACCGATTCCACATTCACCGGATGCACCGCAAAAACCGCCGCCGCCAGCCAGGCGCCGGGCACGTCCAGCCGGCGCAGGACGGTCCACAGCAGGATTGCGTTGAGCGCCTGCAGCAGGACATTGGTCAGGTGGTAGCCCAACGGATTCAATTTCCACAAATGATAATCCACCCAGAAACTCGTGAACGTCAGCGGGTAATATTGCGGGGTGGCACCCGGCACAGACCAGATTTGCCAAAGGCCCCTCGGGGAGTGCAACAGCAGGTTGTCGGTTACGTAAACGTTGTCGTCCCAGATGAATCCCGCGTGCCACACCGGCAGATAGGCAATCACTGTGGCCGCCAACAGGAGGAAGAAGAAAAGCCAGCCACGGCGACAGGAAGCTGGCCGGAGTTCCACGATTTCGTTTGCTTGGCGACCTTTTTGCCACTTCATGTAACGACCGATCCTAACTTCGGTTTTCCGCAGGTTCAAGTGTTAATGATGTCCGGTTTCACTCTCTCCACCAAGTCTGCGTGTGGTGCGGGCAGTCAGACCAGCGTTCGGTGTTGACTTCCAACGGTGCGCACTTTTAATTGATATTCACCGATGCGCCGACACGCGTTCTTGACAGTGATCCTGGTCCTGACGGCCGTGGCGCGTTTCACAATTCTCTTTGAGTCACAAACACACGTGCATCACGATGAAGCCGTTATCGGGCTTATGGGAAAACATATCATCGAGGGGCGACACTTCCCTTTCTACATGTACGGCCAGCCTTACAATGCGGGCGCAGCGTGGGAATCCTATGTTGCCGCCATTCCATTTGCTGTCTTCGGCGTCGGGGTCATTCCATTGAAAAGCTGCATCGTTGTTCTGTCGTTGGTGTGTCTGGGTCTGTTTTATAGGATGGCATATCGCTTATACGGTCAGCGGACAGCAGTGCTGGCCACCGTGGTGTTTGCATTGTCGCCATCGCTGCTCAAGTGGCATTTCCAGGTCAGAGGCTATTCCTGGTATTTCCTTTCAATTCCCATATTGATGAGCCTCTTCTTTTCAATCGAGTCGTGCGCCTCTCCAAAAGCGAAGAGGATGTTTCTTTTGGGGCTGGTATCGGGACTGAGCCTGTGGAGTTTGGAACTGGTGCTGACGTTGATTGCCGCCTTGTGGATTTTGCTGGCCGTGCGCGGAAGGTTATCCGCAAGGAATGCAGTGGCGGGAATGATCGGATTCATCATCGGATACGCGCCCGCCATCATCTTCAACTTCACCCATCAGTTCAGCAACTGGCGATGCGTTTTTGCCGGCAAAACCTCGAGCGGGGTTTTGACTTCTCTTTTTCATCTTTCGACATTCGCGGAGATTTTCTTTCGGGAGATGCCTAAATTTTTCGGATCGGACACGGTTTTCTGGTATTACCCGGAGATACCGGTGTCGGGGGTCGTGCTTTATGTCATCGCCTTGCTGGCGGTCGCCGCAGCCATCTTCCCGTTCCTGAGAGCGCCGTCAAAAATCCGCCAGACATTGTTCAGGGATCAGGTGGAAAGCGATCAAAGCAGGGACTTTTTACTGCTCCTGCTCATAGCGGCGTGTTTTGTTCCCTATCTGGCGGCTCCGTTGCGAGTCCCCGGCTATTTTCTCGGAGGTTGTTTTCCCCTTTCAATTCTTACGGGGCGCTTGCTGGAACGATGTTTCGCGATTTCCAAAGTGTGGCCCCGTCTTCTCGGAAGCTCCGTGCTGTTGGCGATCCTGCTTGCCGGCATCGGCGCGATGATGGGAATGCGGAATCAAATTGAAACATTGCTCTGGGTCAGACCCGGAAACACTGATTTCCTGGCCCGCATCCCCGCGCGAGTCCCCGGCCGGGATATCGAGGCGGTTGAACGCCATCTGCGCCAGAACCAAATATCTTCCATACAGGCAACGATCCCTTTTATTTATCCATTGCTTTTTGAAAGCGGCGAAACGCTGGCTGTTTCCGATCCGATCTTCGGCTGGGAGCGTGCCGTCTATCCAAAGGGAGTGGTAATGCCCGTAGCCTCCCCTGCTCAACGCGCCGTGTTTGTGATCGAAACCGATTCGCCTTTCCGTCCCTCCATCGTGGAACGATTTGCGCAGCTCGCCGGTGCCGCGCCACTTTTTTTCGAATATGGAACACTGACCGTCATCGAGGCGGCGCCAGGCCATTCCCTTTCAAAATGACCCGGTTTTCAAGCGTGCGCGTCATGTTTTTGCAAAACGATCCAGATGATGAAATGAAACTGACGATGACGGTCGTCGCGACCGGGCAAGCCCGCCCGGGCACAGATGCCATCAGTGTCTTTTTCCCGTGCGACAACGAGCAGGAAAACATCCGCCGGGTTTATGAATCCACCTCGAAAGTGCTCGGGCGCATGGGCGTTGACTACAAACTTATTTTGGTTGATGACGGCAGTGCTGACCAGACTCCACAAATCGTGGACGCCATTGCCGCTGCTGATCCACGGGTGAGGGTTATCCATCATCCCACAAATCCGGGCTACAGTTCAGCCCTGCAATCCGGCTTTCGTGCCGCGACCAGGACGCTCGTCTTCCATACTGACGGCGACGGCCCGTTTGACCTGAACGAACTGCCGCTGCTTTTGCCGTTGATGAAGCGGTATGACATCGTCAGTTGCTTCCGCCTCGACCGCCGGGAAGGCCTGAATCGGAAGTTCAACGCCTGGTGCTGGACCCGTCTGGTCTGCCTCCTTTTCCGCATGCAGATCAAAGATATCAACTGCGCTTTCAAACTTTTCAAGCGCCAGATATTCGACGATATGGAACTGTGGAGCACCGCGCGATGATCAATGCCGGGATTCTCGCCCGCGCGACCCGCCGCGGATATGCCATTACCCAGATTGGCGTGCACCATTTCCCGCGCACCTGCGGTCGGCCAACCGGCGCCAATCCCCGCGTCATCTTACGCGCCTTCCGCGAACTGGTTAAACTTTACAGGCAGATCAATCGCTGATGCGAAATAACTGGGAACGGAATTCCTCCTTGCCGTCATTTTTTTCGATGCCGATAAATCACTACCGAACCATTGGCAAACACTTTGTCGGCTTCGCCAAGAATCACCCGCCATTTTTCCGGCTTTTGCTCCAACGATTGCTTCAGGCCGCCGTCGGCAAAAATATATTGGATGCCAGTCCCCCAAAATTCGCGCCCGCGCCGGGGATCGTCCCAATCCGCGTGTTCGTCAAAAAGGTTTTCCACCCACTTTGTCCGTTCTTTGATGTCCACCGACATGGCCCAGTGCCCCCACAAAACCGTGTTCCCCGCCAAAGCGGGAATCAAGCGGCTCGTCGCTGGCGTGGCAAAAACGACCTCATCCGGTTTGCTCCGGTTTTTGAGGAATTTCAACCCCGCCATCATCTCGTTGCTGATGAAATAGGCGCCGGCCGCGTTTTCCCTCACTTGGGCGCTTTGGCTGGCGAGCAGATACATCGGGGTTGACGCCAGCAGGGGCAGGAAAATGACCACGGCGGCAATCAACGCTTCCTTGCGCGCCCGCGCATTCGAAAACCGGGCCAGGAGCAGGTCAAAGCCAATCCCCGCCATAATGCACAGCGGCACATGCGCGCTGAAGATGAGTTTTCGCTGAAACCAGACCGGAAGGTAGGCGAAGGCCACGGAAAGTAGAAACCACAGAACGATGTGCCAGTAACGTTTCAGCAACTGGCCCCGGCCCATGACGAGGCCGGCAGCGGCCAGCAACAGCGGGAATCCGAAGCCCAGCACGTAAGCCACGGGGGCGGGGCTTTTCATGACGCCGGTGGCATTGTGTCTGGAAACGAGGGGGTGAAATGCCGCGACCCAAACCACGTAAAGCAGGAATGGAAGCAGGACCAGGAAATGCCGCCATAAATACGCCGGCGCCGCCATCCTTCTCCGCAAGGCCGCAATGATGATCGCGAAGGCAAACAACAGCGGTTGCGAATAGGGATGGATCAAGGCCAGAATCCCCGTGGCCAGGCCGCTCCACCAGAAATCCGATTTGCGCGCCTCGCGCGTCCCCCGGTCCAGCCAGTAAATGGCGAGCAACATCAGTGTCAGCGAATACGGAAAGAGCGGGTTCCATAGCAGGGAAAAAAACGTGTTCGCATCCACCACCCACAGGTCCGCGGGACGGAGGACTGGCGATAGGGCCGCCAAATCGCAGAAGGCGAGCAACCCGCCAAATCCCGAGGAGAGGCCGACCAGGATTGAGGCGGCAATTGATTGGAATCCGCTCAATCCAAGATAGTCGGCGTATTTGAAGAACGTAACAAAAAACAGCGCGACCCCCACGGCCTTTAGCGCCCAAAGAACGATGCCAATGTCACATCCGGGCAGTGCGCTCATCCAGCCGGCGACCAGAAAGAAGGGGTGAAACAAAAAAGCCGCGTGCGGCAACGCGGTATATTTGATCTGGAACAGCAGCCTTCCGTGGGCGGCCTGCTGCGACCATGCCTGATAGGCCAACGAATCCTCCGGATAGGGCGGCAAAATCCAGGTGTAACGATACCCCACAGGCGTGGAGAAAAAATTCAACAAGTAAGGAAGGGAGGTCACCGCCACCATGAAGGCTATCCATAGTCGGCGAAAGGCGCGGAGCGTCCTTGCCTCGGTATTGTAAAACGGCGGTGAGTGCATGAAATCAGGTTAAGCAGTTGCCGATGGGAAGTGAACCCATTTTTCGACGAGCATCATTCCTGAACATTGCTGGCTGCCAGAGTCGGGTAAACGTGAATATTTCAGCCTGCGGCCTTTTTTCCACCAGCCGAGGCAAGCCCTGTTGTAATCATTTGCCAGGCCGGCTTCCGCTGGATTAGCATCCCAGCATGAAACGTCTGGTTGCACTGCTGATTTTGATATTGGCCGCGCTGTTGCCGCAAGCGCGCGCGCAGCAGGGGCCCGACGACCAATACATCGTCATTTACAGCCTGATGCAGCAGGCGGATACATTGGACAGTTCCGGTCAGCCGCGCCAGGCGCTGGCCCAATACGTCCAGGTGCAGGGCGAACTGCAAAAATTCCAGAAAATTTACCCGGATTGGAACCCGAGAATTGTCAGCTTCCGCTTGAATTATCTCATGGAAAAAATCGCCGAAGTGACGGCGAAACTTCCCGTGATTCCGCAAAGCGGGACGCCGCCCCCGGTGCCGCCGCCACCGGGCGCGGCTTCGTCAACATCCGCCGCCGATTTGGAGGCGCAGTTCGGCGCGTTGCATGAGCAGGTGCAAAAATTGCAGGTGGACAACACGACGCTTCAAGCCAAGCTCCAGGAGGCGCTGGCGGCGCAACCGGCGGCAATTGATGCGCGCGAACTGACCCAGGCGCGGGCGAAAATCCGGTCGCTGATGAAGGAAAACGATTTGCTCAAGGTCAGCCTGTCGCAGGGAAAAGCCGGAACGGCGATTGGGCCGGCGGTGGCGGAATCGGACGCCTTGAAACTGGCGGAACTGGCCCTGGCCGAGGCGAATCAAAAATTGGCCGGGCAAACGGCGCGCGCCGACAAACTGGCCCTGGAAAATCAGGCGTTGCAATCGCGCGTCCAGTCGTTGCTGGCCAGTCCCGAGACGATTCAAGCGCTGCGCGAGGAAAATGCGTTGCTCAAAAAACAGATTGCCAATTTCAAACCGGCGGCGCCGGATCCGGCTGAAGCCGCCCGGCTGAATTCCGAATTGACCGGGATGCGGAAACAGATTGCCGCGTTGCAGTCGGCTTCCGCAGTGAGTTTTTTGGAAAAGTCGGCCCTGGAAAATCGCGTGCGCCAATTGCAGATCGCGGCGGTGAATTCCGCGCCGATCCCGGCGCCGGGCCAGGCGGAAAACGAGGCGCGCATCCAGGCGTTGACGCAGGAGCGCAACAATTTGCTGGCGAAACTGGGCGAGGCGAACCAGGAGCTTTACGGCCGCCGGAAACAGGACGCCGCGGCGCGAATCGGTCAGTTGACCGATGAAGTGTACACCTTGCGCGCGCGGCTGGCGGTGGATGAAGCGCAGGTCATTCCTTACACGCCGGAGGAACTGGCTTTGTTCAAGCAGTCCGCGCCGCAACTGGCCAATCGCAACGCGGAGAAAAAATCCATCAAGGAATTGCCCGGCGGCGCGGCCCAACTGGTGGCCGAGGCGCAGAATTATTTTTCCGCCCGGCAATACGACAAGGCGGAGGATGATTATCAAAAAATTTTACAGCGGGATGAAAACAATGGATTGGTGCTGGCCAACCTGGCAACGATTGAAATGGAGCAGGGCAGGCTCGACGATGCGGAAAAACACATCAAGGCCGCCGTCGCTCAAAGTCCGGACGATGCCTACAACCTTTCGATTCTGGGCTACCTGAAATTCCGCCAGGAAAAATACGGCGACGCGCTCGACGCGTTGAGCCGCGCGGCGAAGCTCGATCCCCAAAATCCTGAAATTGAAAATTATCTCGGTGTCACGCTCAGTCACCAGGGCCTGCGCAAGCAGGCGGAAACGGCGTTGCGCAAGGCGATTCAACTCGACCCCCATTACGGGCCGGCGCACAACAATCTGGCGGTGATTTACATCAGCCAGGTGCCGCCCCTGGTGGAACTGGCGCGCTGGCATTATCAAAAGGCGCTCGACGCCGGCCAGCCGCGCAATCCGGACCTGGAGAAAATGCTGGACGCGAAAGGCGCGCCGGCGAACCCGCAGTAAAAATGACGAAGGATTAGAACCCCCTGTACAAGATTCAGAAAGTGCTGAGAAACAAGCATTTCCGCAATGTGTTCAAGGCGATTGTACACAAATACGCGCACAGATTTCAGACCCAGCCTGTCCTGATTTGACGAAGGTGATCGCGGTTTGGCTAAGGCTTTCCGCGCCACCGACCGCGGGAAATCAGCCAACAAGGTAGCAATAGAATGAAAAAATAGTATCCAAATCAAAGTCCTAGTCATTGACAAAGCGTCGGAAACATTCGACACAAAAAAAGGTTCAAAAACACTCCACTTTTTCACTGGCTTGCGGAGAACCTGGCAAATTTGGCGGGTGCCGCGGCTATCGGTCCCTGTTTTTGTTCACGTGTTTCGTTTGGTTCGCGATTCGCCTTCGCGTTCTTTGCGTTCCATGCGGTCAAACCCGGAAAACTGAAAGCGAAACCAACCTCATTGGGTTGTCAGTGATTCAATGAATCAGAAGGCCGGGCGGGGGCTTCATGATACGGCTGGTGCTTGCGATACAATTCGAGCAGTTCCTGATTTTTCTTGAGCAAATCCTGCTCGCCCGACTCGGATGCCAGTTTACAGGCTTTTTGCGCCGCCGCAATTGCATCATCAAACTGTCCTGCCTCCGCGTAAGCCGCCGCCAAAGTGCCGACCATGATGGTAGTCCGATAACGCGTCTGTTGGCAGGCGGATTCAGCCAGTTTTACTGCGAGTACGCCATTTCTATTGGTTGCTTCAGGACTGGTGGCGAGCAACCAAGCTAAATTGTTGCCCTCCGCCGGTTCCGGCTGAGTAAATTTCGGAGCGGCCAAGAAGTTTCCAACAGCGATGACCTCGGGATGACTAAACCGGATTGGGCTTGCTGACCAAGTTATGTCCCACTGCAAAACATTTTCAACCGGCAGGATACCATTGTTGTCGGGGTTGAATTTCAGAGGCGGACTCCAGTATTGGAGATCGTGCCCCTTGACACCATCGCGAGCTGATCCCCACAGGTCTGCCATCCAGATAAAGGCTGGCCCTCCGGACATTGGAATTTTTGCGACCCAGGTTTCTTGTGCAGGTATGACCGGGGCTTTGGTCTGACGGGAGAACTTGTTGGTGGTTGGTTGCGTAAACATGTCCGGGCCGCTTTCAGGGCGACGATTGATGTCCGACGTCCAGCTAAAGGGGCCCAAAGGTGAAGTGGAAATGCCAACGTGCGCTTCGGCACCCGCAGGACAATCTGCACAAAGTTCTCCGACTATGGTGTAGTAGAGATTGTTTCGCCTGAAAAGCAGGGGTGCTTCCGCCCCCGTGGCCACAACATCGCTTATTTCACCGGATAAACCCAGATAATCCGGCGTCAGACGCTCCACGCTAACGGTGTACCCCATGTCCATGGCAGTGTAGATGTAGTAACCGGTCCCGTCATCATCCACAAAGAGACTGCCATCGCCCGGATTGGAGCAGGCAAGCTGTACGTTCGAATTCACAATGGTAAACGGTCCAACCGGTGTGTCACTGATGGCGGCTCCTGCCCGGCCGGACCATTCTTTTTTTAAATTGGGATTCCAGTTGTACCAAAGCACATACTTGCGGGTATTCGGATTGAAAACCACATACGGACGAAAATAAAAGCCATCCGGCCGTTCCTTGAGAAGTATGCCTTCAAGCGTCCATCGCTCGAGGTCCGGCGAACTGTAGACATGAAAGGCGTTGTTAGTGAGACCGTCAGTCTTCCCGAATGCCGTCCCATAAAGGTAAAAGCATCCATTGAAGAACTGAAGACACCCACCGTGCGCGTCAATAATCTCCCCGGCAACATCGCACCGAGGCTCGATATTGTTGATGGTAACAGTGTGTGAACGCTTCGGCCTTGACTTCACATTTTGGGAGGGGCTCCCATCACCGCACGAAATTGTAAATCCCGCAAGGAACAAAGCGATTAGAACCTGGTGATGACACGTCGTCCAAATCCGACGGGCCATCCCCTTAAAAGAATCTGCTCTTGGCGGCAAGCAGGAAGTCAACCGCGGGAACTTGTTGATAGGCACAAAAAAATAGTACTGTTTCACTGCCTATGAACATAAAGCGGCCGGTTTCGCTTGGTCAATTCCTAAAACTGTGACATTTCACTGCTTCGAAGCCCCCCAATCCTTAGCCAGCTGAACGATGGATGCACTGGAGGGTGAAGTTTTCCGGAGGGGATTTTGAACAAAAGTTGTGGCGGCAGGTCGGTAACACATGCCGGCGTTAACCAAACGTTC
>Ga0187872_10004084_pt1 | contig 11197 bp, 13 predicted proteins | sample June2016WEW_16_4_FD_132973 | JGI IMG/M metagenome (GOLD analysis project Ga0187872, IMG submission 132973) | Peatland microbial communities from SPRUCE experiment site at the Marcell Experimental Forest, Minnesota, USA - June2016WEW_16_40 | ecosystem: Environmental > Terrestrial > Soil >...
AGGGCCCAGCGGACCACCTCGAGCTCCGCGGCTGGGTAGAGATTCGTCCGGCGGTTGCGCGCCTTCACGGGCACGACCACCGCCTCACGTACGAGGAAGGCCAGGTAGGACTCGTGCGCTCCGGTCGTCGCGAGCACATCGGCGAGGAGGTACGCCTGCTCGATGCCGGCGCTGGGCGGGGCCGACACGGCGGTCTCCATCAGTCAAAGCCGAGCGTTGTGACCGGGGACCCGCTCCGGCCGATCGGTGCATCGCTATCCTCCGGCGCCGCCGCCGCGTCGCGCTTCAGGCGCGTGACCTTCAGACCACCTTCGGCGTCCGGCTGCAACTCGAGCCGCAGGTACCGAGGCTCGATGGCCCGGATCTCCGCCAGGGCCGTGCGGATGCGGGCGATGGACCGCGGTCGGTTCGTGTCCCGAATGCCGAGTGTCTCGAGCAGCCGGTCGTCCAGGCGGCGCTCGTAGAGCCAGCCCTCCCGGACGCGCCGGCCGCGCTGCCCGTCAAGGAAGATGAAGAGCCGCTTCGCCAGGGGGGTCTTCAGCTGACCGCGCAGCGTCCGCCACGAGTAGCGGTGGTACTGCCCGAGCCGCAGCTGCTGGTGGATGAACTCCCCGATCTTCAGAACCACGGGCGCGCTCTCGGCTGTCCATCGCCCTAACCGGTTCTCTGGTGAGGCTTCGGAGATCTCCACGTAGTCCAGGATGTTGAACATCCGCGTGACCTTCTTCCCCTTCTTGGCGTCGTACACCTCGGCCTCGAAGCGAACGCGGTGGAGGCGTCGGAGCATCTCCTTGATGGACTGCGCCCGTGACCCCCCCCATTGGGTCGCAAACGCCTCGTTGATGGCACGCAGGCTGGTCCGCACCCAGGGCTCGTCGACCTCCTCCCGCCGATGCCACTGCCCGAAGATCCAGGTCAGCAGCTCCATCTCCGTGGTGGACAGGCGCCCCATGGACGACTCCATGACCAGGGTCCCGACCACGTCCTCGGTCTCGAACCGCAGGACGTCCTGAACGGGCGCCCGGTCCGGATTGAGCGACCACACCCCCTTGCGCTGGAGGTTGTTCTCCATGAGGACGACGTCGTCGTCGCGCCACGCCAGTTGCAGACGGACGTGCTCGGGGCGCTCGTCGACCACGGTGAGTGACGCCAGGAGCCCCGGGAGCGCCGCCCGCAACTCATCCCCGATAGGTGTGGGCCCACCCGAATCGGCGGTCCGGCTCATCTGATCGCGACCTCCTGATGGCGACGTTGCTGGGACGAACGGTGCAAGACACTGCGGGGGTAAGGCCGCCACGAACTCTAGACGACCAGACCTCCACGCGCAACTGGGGCACCGGGGGTCTGGGCGGAGCCCAGCCAGCGCCTCACCAACGCCGGCTGGCCGCACCGACACGCGGCCGCGCCCCCCACCGTGTCGACCTACGACCCGGGGCATCCAGCGTATGGGCAGAGCCCTGGCCGCTCGTAAAGCGCGTTCGCCGCCACCGCAAATACCATCGCTGCACAAGATTCGCCGCTCCCGTCCCTCCCTCCCAGCTGATCCTCATGCAAGGCGCGTCCTTCTGGGGCACTGCGGGTATGCCCCGGGTGGTGGGGCCGCCCCACGGTCGGCGCCCTGCCCAATACGATCTCTGCCCCGGATGGACCCCCGACCCGGGGCATTGTGGAGGTAGCGCACCCAGGTCGCAGCCGTCCCGCCAGCCCCAGAGCCGGCCTCGGGCGCGTCCTTCTGGGGCACTCCAGGTATGGACCCGGGTGGGGGAGGGGCCTCAACGCCGGCGCACGCCCAATACGATCTCTGCCCCGGATGGGCCCCCGACCCGGGGCATTGGCGGTATCGCACCAGCGTGTTGCAGCCGCCTCCCGGCTGCGCGGCCGGTCCGAGGTGCGTCCTCATGGGGCACTGCGGGCAGGGGCGGGCGGACGAGGGTCCACCGCCGGCGCGCCCGCTCAATACGATCTCTGCCCCAGATGGCCCGATCGACCCGGGGCACTGCGGGTATCCTGCGTCGAAGCCGCCTCCCCAGTCCTCCTCAATACGATCTCTGCCCCAGATGGCCCCACCACCCCGGGGCACTGCGGGTATCGTCGCGTCACAGCCATCTTCTATGACCCACGTCCAGGCGGTTATCCACAGGGCAACCGACCCATGCGGGGCACCGACCGTATCTCGTCCGGGGCACCGCGCGTCCAAGATCCGGGTCATCCGCCGTCTCGACCCGGGGCAGTGACCGTCGCCCTCTCAGATCGACTCCAGCCCTCTAGACGTTCTTAAGACAATCAAGACATTTCTCGTAGACGCAGTCTTGCCTGTGGACAACCGGCACGGCCGCTTGCCCACAGGCCTACTAAACGATTTCGACTGAACGCCGATGACATGGGCGCCCAGCTACGTCGTCAACGCCTCGCGAGAACCCGTGTATACAGCCATCGTCTGCCTCGTGTACGTTGAGCAGCGATGGTCAGCCCCGTCCGACCTCGCGTTGCTCTCGCCGTCGACGCTGCCGAGCTGTGGCGCGCAGTGCCGGGCGTGCTGCGAACCCCAACAGTGGCCAGGCGCCTCCACCGCCTCGGCTTCGACGACCTGGAGAGCTACCTCCGAGACCGCTACGTCGACCAGCGCGCCTCCCTTCAGGCCATCGCCCGCGAACTCTCCGCCTGTAGCCGGGAGACCGTGCTCCGGGCGCTCCACGCCTACCAGATTCCCCAGCGCGAGTGGCGAACCCCGCGTCGGTACCGCTCCGCGCCCGCGGAGGTCCCACCCCCGCCCTGCGGCCACCTGCCGGACGGCACCCCCTACTACGCGCCGCTTGGCACTCTGGAGTACGACGAGGACCTCCAGCGCGTCCGCTGCCACCTCTGCGCTCGCTGGATGCGCTGGGTCAACCACACCCACCTCGCCACCCACGGCTGGACCCAAGAGGAGTACCTGGAGGCCTTCGGCCTGAGCTGGGGCCGCGCCCTCCACACCCCAGAGCTCGCGGAGCACCGGAGGACCTGGATGCGCGGGGCGCTCGCCACCGACCCACGACTACGGGAGGGGCTGGCGATGGGGCAGGAGAGGGCGCGGCGCGGCCAGCTGGTGGCGCTCAGCCCAAGGAGGCCTCCCCCGCTCGAGACACGTCTCCACGTCAAGGAGGGCCAGCGGAGTGATGCCACGCTGGCTCTACACCGGAAGCGCCGCGAGGCCGCGGTCGCGCGCCAGCTGCGCGAGGAGCAGGAGGACGCAGCGGCGCACGGCTTTGTCGACTTTCCGTCGTACTGGCGGGCCCGGCGAACCGCGGGTTGGACGCTCGTCCAGATCGGGCGGGAGCTGGGCCGCCACGACCCATGGATACGCCTGGCCATGGCCCACGTGGAGGGACGCGCCCACCTCACGCCCGAGGAAGCCGAGCACGCCCACACCACCCGCCGGCGGGCAGCCCTCGCCGCCGCCGAGCAGCGGGCCCGGGAGCTCGGTTTCGCCACCCTGAGCGACTACCTGGTGGAGCGGCGCGGTCGAGGCTGGGGTCAGAAGCGGACCGCCCTCGAGCTGGGCGTCGGCTTCAAGATGGTGCGGGCCGCGCTTCTCCTCTGCGGCCTCGAGCCCATCCCGGTCGTTAGACCGTCCATGCCACGCTCCAGGCGAACCGGCTAGTCACCTCAGTCGATTTGCCAGCGCCGACCTACGCGCTTGTCGTATAGTCGGGTCATGGCATCAGCGGCTGCTGTCGACATCCGCATTCGGGCCACCCACCTGGCGGAGTGGCGAAGGGCGCAGCGGCTGACCCAGCGCGAGCTGGCCCGGCGCCTGGACGTGAGCCAGAACTACATTCCGGCCATGGAGGGGGGCTCGCGTGATCCCGGCCCCGAGATGCGCGCGAGGCTGATGGCGATCCTCGGGGTCGGCTTCTTCGACCTCTTCGAGGTGATCCTGGTGGGCGTCGCCGACGACGAGCTCCACCTCGTGCCGGCGGCGGCGACGCCGGTTGCGTCCGCTGGGATGCAAACGGCAGTCCGGGGGATGCAAACGGCTAACCAGTCGGAGACAGATGCATCTATCAAACCCCGTGGGGCATCTGGTTAGATAGCCCGCGACAAGGGAGGAGGACGAAGTGCACCTAGGCAGACGATGGCGCGCACCATTTGCCGCGTTTGCGCCTCCGTGTAGGGTTCGTGTCGGATTCCTGTACGAATCATGTAGGTCTTACGCGGCATGCCTCCCAATCGCTTGCGACAGAGCAGTGAGGCATGGCAGGATGCGTCGGAGCCGGGCTCCAGAGGCCCGGCGGAGCAAGGGAGGAGCATCGTGAACCGCGCTCGTGGCTGGGTGGCTCCGCAACGCCATCGCCCGCTGCGGCGTCGTCACGTTCTCCAGCTCCTCGCACTGCTCTCTGCTGCGACGGCCCTCGGCCTGGCGGCCTGCGGCTCCACGGTGCAAACCCTGCCCAGACCCATAACCACGAGCAGCCCCACCGTGTCAGCGAGCGCGTCGCCCACCCTCGACGCTACCGATGCCGCCATCATCGCCGCCTACGACTCTTACTGGTCGGCGGTCAACCAGGCTAACGCGGCTACCTCCAGCACGGGGGCGTGGAACGTTCCGGCGCTATCGAGGGCCATGGTCAACCCGCTGCTCGGTCAGTGGCAGGACGAGCTCATGCAGCAGGAAGCGCAGGGCATCTTCGTGCAGGGCAGCCTCACCGCGCAGCGCCCGCGCGTGATCTCCAACACGGCCACCACGGCGGAGGTGTCCGACTGTGTGTCGGATGATGCTCTGGAGTACTACAAGGCAACGGATGGTGGAACCGCGACGCTCGTGCCCAGCCAGCCTGACCTGCCGAGTGGAGGAGACGATGGCGTCACCATCGCTTTCACCCTTGTGTCCGGCTCGTGGATGGCCTCCTCGTCTGTCAGCTTGGAGTATGGAAATTGCACCGGATACTGAGGCGCGCTGCCGGGGCTGCTCTTCTCGCTTTCGCCGTGAGCCTGCTGTTCGCGGCCCGCGCTTCTGAAAGTGGTCCGGTAGTTTCGGCATGGGCCGACACGCTTCCCTCTCCCAGCCCGACGGCGACCTGCAGTGCGGATGGAGGCCCCGGGTGCACTGTCGGCGACCCCACGTCGACGCCGACCCCCGGCACTGGCAGTGCCGGCGATTGCACCTGGAAGCAGGGGATCAGCGCGGTTACCTGGATATATGGTGACACCGCGCCACCCGCCTCGTCGTGGCCCTGGCTGGACGCCGCCGAGTACAACTCGGTCATTGCGTGGATGGACTCCCACGCCCCTCCCGAGGTCGGGACCCCACCGTACCTGTCGATGGGCGTCGTCTTCTGCCCCGACCCTACGGTGGTGGGGGTGTTTACAGTGGGGACCCTGAGCACGCCCCCGACAGCGGCCAACGTGCTCGGCCTGTGGGCCCTCTCACAGGTTTCCTGGACGCCGCCGAGCTTGGGTGCGTCGCCGCCGCTGACCGCCGCCGCGGTTACGAATTTGCCTACGTACGTGTACCTGAATCCCGGCGCGTACCAGGCCACGGGGACGACGGCGACGGTGCCCGGAGGGGCCGTGTCGGCAACGATCGTGGCCACGCCGGTGAAAGTGGTGTGGTCCACCGGGGACGGCGGGAGTGTCACCTGCCCTGGCCCGGGGGTCCCGTACGACGACGCCTGGGGCAACAGCCCAGCGCCCGCGGACAGCGGTGCCTGCACGTACACGTACACGGACACCTCGAACGACCAGCCGGGGGGCACGTATTCCCTCTCCGCCACCGTCTGGTACCACGCGACATGGACCTCCACCGGGGCTGGGGGCGCGGCTGGTGACCTGGGCCTGGTCCCGGGCCCGACGGTGACCGAGCAGATCACCGTCGATCAGATCGCCAGCGTGATCACTTCGGGATAGAGCAGCATGCTGCCCACCCCCCTCAGCGACACACCCCGCGGACGCGCGTCCAGCCGCATCACTCCGCGCCCCTGGCGGCCGCGCCCCTCGCTGCTGGTAGTCGGCCTGGTGCTGGTCCTTGCCTCGGTGGTGGGCGTGGGCGCCCTCATCCACTCGGTGAGCGGTGAGCACGGCATCCTGGTGATGTCCCAGACGGTGCAGGCGGGCCAGGTGATCAGCGCTGGCGACCTCGAGGTGGTGAACGTCTCGGAGGACATGGGTGGCCTCACTGTCATCGACTCCTCTCAGGAGGACGCGGTCGTCGGGCTCCCGGCGGCGACCACCCTGTATGACGGCACACCGCTCGTGGTGGCCGAGCTCGGTCCCGTCCAGCTGCCCAGCGGCGAGAGCGTGATGGCGGTCAACGCCAAGCTCGGCTCGTACCCCCCGAGCATCGCGGCCGGCGATGAGGTCGAGGTCATCGACGACCAGGCCGCGTCGGCATCCACGTCCTCACCGGCACCGCTCGCGAACACGCCCGTCGACGCGGCGGTGGTGGCTGTCGACGACGTGGATGGTGTCATCTCGTTGCAGCTGCCGTCCGCCGAGGCGGCCACGCTGGCGCCGGCGGCGGCGAGTGGCAACCTGGTCCTGCTGCTGGTTTCCGGCGGGGGGAGCTGAGGGGGTGGCGCTGCTGCCTCTCTGCAGCGTCAAGGGCGCCCCCGGTGTCACCACCGCGGCCTGCGCCCTGGGTGCGGTCTGGCCGCGGGAGCGCCCCACGCCGATCGTCGTCGAGTGCGATCCGGCGGGCGGTGACCTGGCCGCGCGCTTCGGTCTCGAGGTCACCCCGGGTGTGGTCAGCCTCACGGTGGCGCTGGAGCGCGAGCCCGACGTCGCGGCCGCGGCCGACCGGAACCCCCTTCTCGAGCACGCTCAGCAGTTGCGCGGCGGCCTCCACGTGGTGGTGGCGCCCACGTCGCCTGAGGAGATGCGGCTGCCGCTCGACCGCCTCGCCGAGGACCTCTCGATCCTGGCCCATGCGGGTTGCGACGTCATCGCCGACTGCGGCCGTCTGGAGAGCTGGGGCGCCCGGGAGCGGACGCCGATCGCGCGGCTGATCCAGCGGGCGGGTGTCGTTGTGATGGTTGTCCGGCCCACCCTGGACGAGATTCAGCACCTCCACGGCTGGCTACCGTCGCTGCATGCGCTGCGCGTGCAGGTGCTGCTCCTACTCTCCCAGCGCGGACCGTATCCGGCCGACGAGGTCGCAGCAGCTCTCGACATCCCGGTGATCGGCACCCTCCCGTTCGATCCGGCGGCTGCCGCGGTGTTGTCGGGTGGTGGCCGGGGCGTTCCCGGCCGCACCCTCGCGCTGCTACGCGCGGCGCGCGGGGTAGCTGACGCGCTGGCCGTCCGGCTGCCGGCGACCGCGCCTGCATTGCCGCCCCAACCTTCCCCCTCGGCGAGCGCTCCGGTTCCGGTGGCGGAGGGAGCCTGATGCCGCTCATCCGCGACATCGGCCGCACCGCATACGAGTACGTGGACCCGCGGCTGCGCGCCGAGCAGAGGGCCGCCGAGGGCGGGCTCAGCGAGAAGAGGGTGCGGGAGCGGGCGGGGGAGCTCCTCGACGAGTGGGTGGCCGCAGCGAACACGCGCCAGGTTGCCGCCGGGCGCCACCCCTTCAACCGTGAGGAGGAGCGGGAGATCCGGGCGATCGTGGTGCGACGCCTCTTCGGCCTGGGTGACCTCGAGCCCCTGCTCGCCGACCCGGATGTCGAGAACGTTTATCTGAACGGCTTCGACAGCGTCTGGGTCGAGTCGCGGTCCAAGGGGATGCAGCGGATGGCGTCGCCGGTCGCGGAGTCCGACGAGGAGCTGATCATCCTGATCCAGCGCCTGGCCGCCCGGGAGAGCAACCAGGAGCGGAGATGGGACACCGCCCAGCCCATCCTGGACCTCACGCTGCGCGATGGGAGCCGCCTCCACGCCGTCCGCGAGGTGGTGCGCCGGCCCACCGTCACCATCCGCCTCCACCGCCTCCTCAAGCTGACCCTCGAGGACCTGGTGCAGAGCCAGGTGATCGACCAGCGGGGGGCGGAGCTGCTCCGCGCCGCCATCGCCGCCCGCCAGACGGTCGTCATCTCCGGGGCGACCGGTGCCGGCAAGACCACCACTGCGCTCGCGCTCGCCTCGTGCATCCCTCCCGAGGTGCGCATCGTGACCGTGGAGGACACGTACGAGCTCCATCTCGACCGTGACGTCGACGCCCATCCCAACTGCGTGGCGATGCAGGCACGCCAGGCCAACGTGGAGGGCCGCGGCCGCATCCCGGCTGGCGAGCTCTTCGAGGCCGCGCTGCGCATGGCCCCCGGGGTCCTGATCGTGGGAGAGGTCCGTCGGCCTGAGGAGGTGGAGCCGATGCTGGACGCCACCGGTGCCGGCGATGCGGCGGGCTCGATCAGCACCATCCATGCCCGCAACCCCATCCAGGCGCTCAGCCGCTTCCAGTCGCTGGCCCTGCGGGGGCCGGGTAGGACCCCGATGGAGGCGAGCGCCCACATGATCGCCGACGCCATCGACTTCGTCATCCAGATCACCGCCCGGCGCGACCGCCAGGGGCACCGGCGCCGGCTGATCAGCTCGATCGTCGAGGTCACCGGGGTGCGGGACGGCAGCGTGACCCGCAGCGAGCTGATGCGGGTGGGCCCGGAGGGGCGGGAGTGGGTCAATCCCCTGAGCGACCGCCGGCGTGAGCTGCTCGCCGGCTGCGGATACGACGACTCGGCGTGGTACGCCCGCGCTCAGGAGCGGTACGCCTGATGGACGCCACTCTGCTCAGTGTCGCCCTCGGCGTCTGCCTCGGCCTCGGCCTGCTGGTGGTGTACGCGGCGTTCCGAGGACGCGCGACCCCGCGGACGGCGACACGGCAAAAGCGGCGGCTGGTACCGGATCAGATCGCGCTCCGGATCACCGCCGCGGCCCTCGGCGCCGCGGTGCTGGGACTCGCCACCGGGTGGCCGGTGCTGGCACTCGCCGGCGCGGTGGCCGGCTGGCAGATCCCTCAGATGGTGATCCGGCGCCAGACGGAGCGGCTGCACATGCAGCGCGCCGTCGGCCTGATCGAGTTCATCGAGCTGCTCGCCGACATGCTCGAGGGGAGCGGCCAGGGGCTGGAGGCGGTGGTGAGGTCCGCCGCCCAGGTGGCACCCAGGTCGGTTCGGCGCGAGACCGAGATCCTGGCCGCCGAGCTGGGTGGCCGGGTCAGCATGGCCGAGGCGCTGGCGGCCTTCGCCGGGGTCATGGCGGACCCCATCTGCGACCAGATGGTGATGGCCTTTCGCCTCGGCGAGTCCGAGCAGCTCGGCCGGGTGCTCCGGTCGGTCGCGGCGGGGGGCCGGGCCGAGGTCGACCTGCGGCGCCGGGTCGATGCCAGCCGCTCCGGTGTGCTCTGGACCGGGCGCATGATCATCGGGCTGACCATCGCCATCGCCCTGCTGCTCGCCGTGGTCGACCGCACCTACGTGGCCCCGTATGCGACCCCGGGCGGGCAGCTGCTCCTGCTCGTGGTGGTCGGCATCATGGCCCTTTCGATCTGGGCCATGGACCGGGTGGGGCGGACCCGTCCCCCCCGCCGGCTGCTCGCGCCCCCGGAGACCCCGCAATGATCCCGTGGCTCCTCCCCGCGCTCGGGCTCGGCATCGGCCTCTGGCTGCTGCTCCTCGGCGCCATGCCCGCGCGGACCAGCCTCGCCGAGGGCATGGCCCGGCTGCGTCTCCTCCCCGAGCCGCCGCCGCTCGCGACCCGTCCGATCGCCCAGCCCTCCGCCCTGATCCGGGCCGGGACACCGCTCGCGGGGGCGCTGCTGCGCCGCTCCGGAGCGCTTGGCCTACGGGTGCTCGGAGGGCTGGTCAGCCCCGAGGACCTCGCCGTCGTGGGGCAGACCCCGGAGCGACGCGTCGCCGAAAAGCTGGCGAGCTGTCTCACCGGCCTGGCCCTGCCGCTCCTGCTCGCCGCCGTGCTGGGCATCGCCGGCGGGGTGCTCCAGACGACCGTCGCCATCCCCCTCGCCATCCCTCTGTGGCTGGCGCTGGTCCTCGGGTTGGGCGGCTTCATCGCCCCCGACCTCGTGGTGCGCAGCAATGCGGTCACCCGCCGCCGCGAGATGGTCGACGATCTCACCGTCTTCGTCCAGACCGTGGCGATGTCCTTGACCGCCAACCGGGGCATCGAGGCGGCCCTCCACGACGGTGCCGGAGCCGGTGACAGCTGGGGGTTCGTGCAGCTCCGCGCCGCCCTCAGCGAGGCCCGCATCGGTCAGGAGCGGCCGTGGGATGCGCTCGGCCGGCTGGGCTCAGAGCTCGGTCTGGACACCCTCGAGGAGCTGGCGGCCCGGGTGGCGCTAGCCGGCCAGGACGGTGCGCGCATCGCCGAGTCCCTGCAGACCTTCAGCGAGACGCTCCGCGGCCGCCGGCTGATCCGGGTCGAGGCCGAGGAGCACGTGGCCAGCGAGCAGATGGCAGCGGTCAGCGTCCTGCCGCTCGTCGGTTTCACCCTGTTCCTGGCGGCACCGGCATTTCTCACGCTCTTGAAGTAACGGATCAAGCGGACAACGACGAGGAAGGAGGCGGCGACATGGTGCGGTTCAGAAGGCAGCCCGCGGCGCAAGGCGGGGTGAGGGGGCGGACGCGGCGTCGCCATGTCGGCGAGCAGGGCGTGGAGATGATCCAGGTCGCGCTCTGGGCGGTGGCGGCACTCGTGATCATGGCCGTCCTGGTGGTGGCCGTCATGGCGTTCGTCAACAGCCGGACCAACTGCCTCAACGACACGACCGTCAGCAGCGCCAGCAACCCCCTGAGCGGCTGCTGAGGCAGCGGCGCGTGACGGGACTGCGGGCGATGCGAGGGCGCCGGGCCGACCGCGGGGTCACCGTGGTCCAGCTCGCCATCGCCATGCCCGTGGTGCTGGTGCTGATCATGTCGGTGATCCAGTACGCGCTCTTCGAGTTCGCCAATCAGGTGGCGGAGGCGGCCGCCACCGAGGGACTGCAGGCCGCCACCGCATACGGTGTCCCCGACCCGGGTGCCGCCGGCCAGACTGCCGCTGCTGCCACCGTCACCTCCCAGGACCAGCTGCTCCTGCAGCCGAACGCGATGGTCACGGTCGACCTCGTCCATCAGACCGTGACCGTGGTGGTGACGGGCACGGCCGTTCAGCTGGTCCCCGGCCTCAACCTGCCCGTCAGCATGTCGGCTGCCGGCCCCATCGAGCGACTGCCATGAAACCCCGGCGGGTTCACGAATTCCGATGCGTCTTGAGCGCGAAACACGCGCGC
>Ga0187872_10004087_pt1 | contig 11188 bp, 16 predicted proteins | sample June2016WEW_16_4_FD_132973 | JGI IMG/M metagenome (GOLD analysis project Ga0187872, IMG submission 132973) | Peatland microbial communities from SPRUCE experiment site at the Marcell Experimental Forest, Minnesota, USA - June2016WEW_16_40 | ecosystem: Environmental > Terrestrial > Soil >...
GACTGTTGTCTTGAGCGTGAACTTTACGCCGCGTTCTTCGAGCCACTTGTGAAGCGGGCGGACCATCGAATCGTACTGGTTGTACACAGTGCGCATGATGCCGGTAAGCGTATTGAAACCGGAAACCATGTGGGTGAAGCGCACCAGATAGCGTTTGAACTCGACTGCGCTATGCCAGGGCTGAAAGGCGAACGTGGTACACCACATGTGCCAGAAGTCCGTCTCAAAGAATCCCGGTGCGAACTGGTCGGAGATCGTGGTCCGTCCAAGCAACTCCTCCGGCTCGATCGCCAGGCGCTCAAGACTAAGAATGTCCTTCTCGCTCAACCCAAAACTGGGGTCATCGACCCTGTGACCGTCCCGAAACAGCCGCGCCTTGGAGGCGGTCTTCATCGTTTCGTTCCAGTCAAATATCTCCTTCGTTACCGTCCTGGTTCCATCGAGGGTCGGAATCGATGAAAACAGGTCGAACGTGCACAGATATTTGCTCTCAATCATACGGCCACCGCGAATCACGTAGCCCTCAGTCGCATTTCCGGCTGCGTCAAGGCTGCCGCCAAGCCGGGACGACTCTTCCAGGATCGTGATCGTGTGTCCCTGGACATCTCCATCGCGAATGAGAAAGACTGCAGCGGCAAGAGAAGCAATGCCCCCGCCCACAAGATATATTGCTGCATTATCATCAGGTCGTTTCACAGGGTTCATTTCACACTTTCTCTTTGTCCAGTCAATCCTGCCGCGCTTGGGCTAAGGAAGTCTCAACGTGAGTGCCACGAGCACACAATGTGATTGTCAACCTGCAATGCGGGAATGACTGTATCCAATTGGTCAGATGTTCCGACGTATCAGGCCGGAGAATCATGCTAAGCGCGCGGGAAGAGCCTGCTCCTCTATAGGCAATTCCCGATCGGAAAAAGGACGAAATCAGCATGTATCCAGCATTCAACGCACAAAGCTCTCAGCCCTTCGCTGTGCCCAAAAAGCTAAACGACGAGCACATTAATCCGAGTCCAAGTCGTGCCGTCGACGGGTTCAACATCTGGTGGCAGAAGACCATTGCGCAGAACATGGCAATGGTCGCAGAAGCGTCTGATCTTATGCGCGCGCACAGTCTAGTCAGGTCGGCACACCGGCCTCGCCACTGGCAAGCGCATTGATATAGGCACACATCCATGCGGCCTTCTATCCCAGCTTCTAACTGGACTTATACGTCTGCCATCCTGGTTTTGCCTACTGGCAGCAAGGCCGTCTGCGTATCTACGGGCGGTACCTGGACTGCGAGCATTTCTCGTGCGCTTGGAATTGGACCGGGCCAGTCATGCCCCTGAGACGAAGGCGCTTGGCCAAATAAGGCTTGTACCGCATACGCGATTGGAAAATGTTCAATTTTGAACAGTCGTGCGATGGCTGTCAGCCTTATCGTTATCACACTCGATTTGGGAGAATCTCGCCAAGTTCGTGCGGTATTCGTCATCGGAAGGGGCGAGTGGCCAATAGAGTAGTTCGCACAGGCTCGCGCTGACCCACGAGGATATTCTTTCGAGTCATCGACGCCAGCCGGAACACGATAACTCGCACACTTAAGGAGTATTGCTATGTACTATTTTTGGGGAATGCATTGGGTTTGGTGGTTTTTCTGGATTCTACTCTGGGTCGTGTTCTTTTCCCTCATGATGCCCATGCGCCGGACTACTTACCGGGAAATGCAATCGCCTCTGCGACTGCTGCAAAGGAGATATGCCGCCGGGGAGATCACGAGCGAGGAATACGAAGAACGGCGGGCCAAACTGCTGCGGGATGCAAATACGAAATAGGCATATTTACTCGGATTCAACCAGGCACAGTCTGTAGTGTGCGGCTATGGAGGATTGTCAGCGTACCGTCCGCAGACCGCTGCCTGACGGGGATCTGCAGTTGCCTATGTGTGTTTTGCGGTCAGGTAGTTCGGTGATTCCACGTGAAGCGATCCCGGATACCACCGCGGCACAATTCAGCAGATCCGTTTGATGCCGATTTCCGCCGACTAACAGGATTCATTGATCGTGGTGCTTGAAACCGAAGACTTGCGCGCACATGATCGTACGTAGGCGGCACTTGAAGCTGGACTTGTATTTCGCATCAAAACGTAAGCTGAGGGGAAAGGAATGCCGGAATCTATGCAGTCGCGAAGAGCGACGACATTCAGCACCCTCTTTCACGATTATGAAGGGCCCGTTTTCGCCATCCGTCTATGGGACGGATGGCTTTGGTCCTCGTCGAGCATCGAAAAGCCTGTCTGCACGATCGTTGTAGAGAGTCCACGGGCATTCCAGTCGCTCGTCGCCGAGCCAAACGAGATCACTCTTGGAGAGGCATTCATCCATGGCGACCTGGACGTTGAAGGCGACATCTTTTCGGTCTTCTCGATTGCGGAACACATCTTCAACTATCCTCGTCCATTGCGGCGGCAAATTCTGGAGAAGGCATATGCGACATTCTATGGTTTGGGTCAATGGTTCAAGCACGGCTCACGCCATTCCCTGCAAAGAGACCGCGCATCGATTTCTTACCACTACGATCAGCCAGTTGACTTCTTTGAGCCGTGGCTGGGTCAATCCCTTGTATATTCCTGCGCGTATTTCCAGAACGCGGAGGACACTCTCGACGATGCCCAGGAACGGAAGCTAGACCTCATCTGCCGAAAGCTGCGCCTTCAGCCGAAGGAACGATTCCTGGACATCGGGTGTGGGTGGGGCAGCCTGGTGCTGCATGCCGCCAACAAATACCATGCGTATGCTCAAGGGATTACGCTGAGTAAAGAGCAGGAGCAGGTGGCGAAGCAACGGATTGAGCAGACCAGCTTGGCCCAGCGCTGTGGGATTGAATTGCGAGACTACCGTGAGCCCGATGGAGTCCAGCACACGTTTGACAAAATCGCCAGCGTCGGCATGTTCGAGCACGTCGGTCTGAAGAATCTGGCTCAATATTTCAGCACTGTGCGCAAGTTCCTGAGGCCAGGAGGCGTTTTTCTCAATCACGGGATTACGCGTTCTTACACCTCAGAAAACCGGAAGGTTTCCTTTGTTGACAGGTACGTTTTCCCCGATGGACAACTCGTCACCCTCTCTCAGGTTCTTGAAGCCGCTGAATCCAGGGGCCTGGAAGTGCGCGATGTCGAAAACCTCCGCGAACATTATGAACTCACCCTGCGCCGCTGGGTCGAGGGGTTGCGGCGAAACTCCGGTAAGCTTCTGCAGCGCGTATCCGGAGTCACGTATCGCACCTGGCTTTTGTACATGGCGGGTTCGGCCGCTGCATTTCGCAGAGGAGACATAGCCGTCCATCAGGTTCTCTTCAGCCGTCCCGATCGGGGCAGAAGCCAACTTCCGCTTACTCGCGAAGACTGGTACTCCAGGAGTTTCTCCAGCCAGGAGTGGAAGTTTGACGAATCCGCTGACGGAGATGTCTGGGCCGCAGATCGGCCGGCTGGTGGGCGCGCTGGATTCGCTCATTGACGGGGATTTCGCGGTTGATATGCTCATTACATGCGGAAAGAGCGTGGCTCCCATCCTGTCTTTGGGGCTTGGCAAGATTCACCCAGTTGTACTCGTCAGAAGTGGCCCCGAGCAGAAATAGGATATCAACGGGTGAAGGAGCCAAGTTGGTGAAGTAGGCGGTATAAAGCAGCAACTTTCGCCGCAGGTGCTGTTCGGTTTTGTCTTTCAGTGTCATTTCACACAGAGGCGATAGCAATGGGTGCTCCGCAGCTTTATCGGCTGCTACCGGAGCAAGGCACAATGGCTCGGGGGAGATCGTTTTGACCAGCGACCGCACAGCGCCACCGAGAACGGTTGGGCCGGCGATATTATGGGCGCTATCGCTCCTGGTAGGGATCGTGGCAGGCTTGGGAGCTGTGGCATTCCGCGATTTCATTGGGATATTTCACAATCTCTTCTTTCTTGGCAAACTCTCCGCGGCCTACGACGCGAATCTGCATACGCCCGCAGGCCCCTGGGGGCGATTTGTGATTCTTGTCCCCGTTGTCGGGGCCTTTGCTGTGGTCTTCCTGGTGAAGAACTTCGCTCCCGAGGCGAAAGGTCACGGTGTGCCCGAAGTCATTCAGGCTGTTTATTACCGCAAAGGAGTGATTCGCCCAATCGTGTCGGTCATCAAAGCCCTAGCGTCGGCACTGTCGATCGGGAGCGGTGGATCCATTGGCCGCGAGGGACCCATCATTCAGATCGGATCTTCTTTTGGTTCGACGATGGGACAGCTCTTGCGCTTGCCCTCCTGGCAAAAGGTCACGCTCATTGCGGCTGGCGCGGGTGGGGGAATCGCCGCTACATTCAATACCCCTATTGGCGGGGTGCTGTTCGCGCTTGAGATCGTCATGCCCGAATTCAGCGCGCGGACCTTAGTGCCAGTGGTCACTGCTACCGCGACAGCCACCTACATCGGCCGGCTCTTCTTCGGCCCACATCCATCTTTCTTCATTCCTGCCCTTGAAACGACGTACTTTCACCTGACGAATCCAGCCGCGCTGCTCGCCTACGGCGCTCTCGGCGCGATCACCGGCCTTGTTTCCGCTCTGTTCATCTCATCCATTTACGGATTCCAGAGCTTCTTCGAGAATCGCGTCAAAGGTGGATACTACGTGCAGCACGCTGCTGGAATGCTAATGGTGGGCCTGATGCTGTATGTCCTTATGTCCCGCTTTGGCCACTATTACGTGGAGGGCGTGGGATACGCCACGATACAGGACGTCCTTGCTAGCGTGCAGTTTCCACTCTACCTAGTCATCCTCTTGTTTGTGGCGAAGCTGCTTGCTACCTCTCTGACGCTCGGCTCGGGAGCTTCGGGCGGCATTTTTTCCCCGGCACTGTTCTTGGGCGCGACGGTTGGAGCGGCGTACGGCGTAGAGCTGCACCGGCTCTTCCCCGCACTTGATATCGCCGTGCCCGCGTTTGCCGTAGTGGGAATGGGTGGAGTCGTTGCCGGGACGACTGGGGCAGCCATGGCTGCGATCGTGATGATTTTCGAGATGACGCTCGACTACACGATCATCATCCCAATGACATTGACCGTTGCGATCAGCTACGCCGTGAGGAGAAGCGTGATCAGAGACAGCATCTACACGCGCAAACTGACCCTCCGTGGTGAGTTGGTACCCGACTCCCTTCGAGGCGATCTTCAATTCGCCCGTACAGCGGCAAGCATCATGAATTCGCACGTTGGTATTGTTCCGGCAGCAACACCTCTACATGAACTACCAAAGAAAACGAATGAGGCATTTGTCGTCGCAGAAGAGAATGGAGCCGTGGAAGGAGCGGTGACGGGTGAGAGGCTGGCCGACATGAGCGACGCTAATCCAACCACGACGACCGGGGATATCGCACAACGCAACTATGTTGTTGTCCTGCCAGAAGATTCCGTGTGGAAGGTTGTCGCCGCGATGCGTTCCACCGACTCAGAATTCGCGCTGGTCGCCTCTCACGACGGGAATCTTTCAGCCAGTAGTGTGCAAGGGATCATAACTCGCAGGAACATTATGATCGTGCTCGCAAACGATATGGAGTTGTTCGGTGTGTAAGGCTGCACCAACTCCTCGGGGGGGATTCTGGAAAGCATACTTGGTTTGACTAGCTGCTCCAGATCGATTCGTCAAAGTTTGCCTGCTTATTGCTCTCCGGAGAAACCGAGAGGTGTAGTCTCTCTTTCAATCTTTGTGAACGCGCTGCATGCCGATGCCGCCACGCAGTCCAGATTCCCTTAGACGAGCAATTGTGACCGGCTTTTCACGCCGACGTGTCCGATACTTGCGAAATAAGCGCACCACTCCCGCTTCGAGTCCAAATGGGTGAGCTCTGCCTGAACGATGCGCACGAAGAAACCGGATCTGCGCCCGTCTGCCGCCTGCGTGGTTGTGCATGATTGCATGTTTAGGAAGAGGAGTCATGAAAGTCCTGATGGGAATCGACGATTCAAAGTTCTCCAAGAATTTGGTTTGCGCTCTTGTCTCCCAGTTTCGGACCGAGAACGCAGAGATTCTGGCGTTGCACGTGCTGGAGCCAGTTGAACCCGTAGCGCCACCGGAAATGTCGCAAGGCTATGCTCCAGAGTTGGAAGACCAGAAGAAGCCGGCCTTTGCGTTGCTCGAGCGAATTGCTGATGAATTACGTAAAGCGGGATTCAGTGTACGGACTGCCGTTGAAATAGGCGACGTTAGAGAGACCATCATTGATAGAGCCACCGCATGGGACGCCAATCTTATCCTGATTGGCTCACATGGGAAGCGAGGCATCCGGAGTTTCTTGCTGGGAAGCGTGGCGGAATCTGTCGCTCGCCATGCTAAATGCTCCGTAGAAATTGTTCGCATGCCGGTGACAGACTGACGGGGCCTTGCCAAGGGCCATCAGACGCAGAAACTTTGCTGAGTCACGATCTCAAAATCCCTGCTTTCTCTCGCCGGCGTTGCGAGCTCGGAGGAGTCGACAGTCCATTGCGCGAGTTGCGGGAAGCACGAGTGCGTGTTCCGCGGCGATGAACGAACCCTACAACTGCGACGACAACGAGGAAGATAAGAACAACTACGGCACTAACCAGCTGGGATTGTGTGAAGTGACTAAACATCGTGTTCTCCTTTGCGAGATTCCCCCGACTGCAAAGGTTGAGTGGGAGAGGCCTCGCAAACAGAAGGAACCTCCGCAGGGGCGATCATTGGCGGCCAGGCGCGTGAATGCTGGCCACAATTGCACACCACGGTATTGAGAGAGGTGTAAGAGAAAACTCGGCGAATGCCATTCGCAGTTGCAGATCGAATGGCTTTCTGATCAATCGCGGTAGCGATTCCGCCAGGTTGTACCGCTGTCTCTTGAATACCGCTCGATGGCGCCCCGATCGCGAACGTTGAAGGCGTCAATGCGAGTTCGACGATCATTTAGATTGTCGTCGTCGCACCAGGAGCTTTGCCGGAGCAGGTCGCGGTCGTACTCGGGCCCGAAGTAATTGCGGAAAGGCGTCATTTCTTCATCGCGATTCACAATGTACGACCTGAAGGCCTTAACCGAGCCGAGAATGACGACGAAGGCGCCCACGATCAACAGGACCATCGTAAGGTGGGACACGGCGTTCTCCCTTGCACGAAATGACCGCGTCAACTGTAGCGGCGTGGCCAGGTAAACGGACGACCCATGTCAACTGTGAAGCAGGCCGGGGAGGAAGGGATGGTCAGAATTGCTCATTGCTGAGCAATATTGAGACCAATCGCGGCCTCCTTGCTGGTCACTGTTGCTCCTTCTCGCCGGGCGAAGCATTATGCCTTTAATGGATGGCATCGAAGCCACTATTCCTGACTCGTCAACGTTGGTAAGAGTGTTTCCTCGTCGATTTCTCAACACCACGTTGCATTTTCTCCGCTTCGAGTTAGGGAGCAAAACTGACCAGATCTTCATGGGAAGAGAGGTCATGTTGATAACAGGAGAGATCAACCATGCCGGAACAATTTGAGAATCCAGAAGCAACGAAACTGGAAGACGAGACGGTCTCGGACGCAACAGCGGAGAAAAGGATTGAGCGCACGGCTGAAAAAGCCGCGGAGAAATCCACAAAAACGGAACAGCGCTACGACAAGGTTCACAGTATTTTTTCAAAATAACCAGTTTGGCGGTTATCCGGAGGGGTGACAGTGGGCGTGAGTTGATCGCGCCTGGACGCCAATTCTGAAGCGCCTGCGGCATCCGCATGTGGTTCAGTTTCCGCGATTTTGATCTTCATCAATTGACCTCAATCCCCCGGTTGGCAACCATCCGAACGCAGGATCCCTCATCTTTCAAGTGGCACTGAGCAAAATTGAACAGTCTTTAAAGCGTTGCGACCGCACCATACTTGGAGGTGCCCACCCCCAATGCGGCGGCAGTGATGCCAGATTGTGCGGCTAATTTCCCCCGAAGGCAGCACCCCTTCCACACTGCCGCCGTTTCTCTCACAGGCTTCATAACTTGGTCCAGTTCGACCTTTTCTCATAGTTCAAAAGTGCACATCCAACCCAATTTGGTTGGAGTAGATTCAGGCTATAATGAGCCGCTTTATACGCAGCATTCTTAGGCTTGGACCGCTCATGGGGTCCATGGCAGTGTCCGCTTCCGGGTGTTTCGTATTCATGCGCGGCTTCCGGGTAGTGGCGATGGGACGAGAAAGACCGGACACGACGTCATCCATGCGCGCCGATGGCAGATCCACAAAGCCATTGGCGGGCATCGGCGCTGCACTCCTCCTTCTGGCCTTCGTCGCGAGTGAAGCTGCGGCAACCATTGTGGCGCTTCGCCGCTGATCCCCATTTCCAAATTGCCGCTGAGCCCGAGCCGCCTATGCCAAAGCATTGATCCAGTATGAAGAGGCGACGGGAACTCTCCTCGGTCGCCACCACATTGCGCTGTCCGAAGCCATAGGTGAAGACGTTCGGAGTTTACCGGATACTCCTCGCACGCATGAACCAGAGAATTAACATAGGGATGTAACATGTGCTTATGTGTGGCCGATGAGGCCTTACATAGTGTGATCGCTCTTCGGCAAAGACGACTGCCACTTCATGCGGCAACTCGGTACCCGGATGTCGACAGCGCCATATCCGTTGTATGAGTCCTCATACTGACGTGAAACTGGCTTATCCATGTCTATCGACGGACTATCTTCGATCTGCTTCTTGGTCAATCGGACGGACACCTGCTCTTCGACGTCATTGAGACCGCTCAGAGAGTACGGCGAAATCAACACCTTCTTGCCGCTAAGCCAACTCTCTGAGTTTGCGACGAGGTATCGAATTGCCCAAAACCGGTCGTCGAACAAGAATTCATTGGCCGATCCGATGTCCCCATCGAGGCTTTTAAGTGAATAACCCTTCAGCGCCTTCGCTTTGATTAACATGACGTCTCCTTTGTGATTGTGCTTTGCTTGCGTCGTGGTTTACGGACGCCCATTCCACGCCTCGGCTGCACTGGGGAGGTGAGGAGGAAGCCGCTCGCCCAGAGATTCATGCAAATTGATCGACTGCGTCTTGAGCATCTTTGAGCGCATGCGCCCTGGCAGCTTCCAATGTAGGGAACGCCTCAGTTCCGTGATGAATTGTCATCGTTCGTTCGGGGTGCTTGATCAATGTGTAGTCGCACTTCCATTGCTCGTGCGCCTGCTGATGCATCTCCATCTCGATCTCTATGCCTTTGTAGATAGCTTGAATCACAAGATGCTCCTTTGCCACAAAGCCAGCGCGGATCCGTTGATGATGAGAGGGATCATCGCCACTCGAGCACTTTTCGATTCAGGAGACGTTCCTGATAACCGGTTTCGAGCAGCTTGTCCACTTCTGCAACCACATCGACCGATGCATCAGCGACCGCGATTTCATCCACTGACCATGTTGGCAACCCGGACTTTGCAGGCGGCGTGAGCTCGATTTTCACGCGGTACCGTCCCGCACTCGTTTCCTCAACGTTGACTGTCGATTCCCAATCGGAGAGGTCATGTCTGTCGATGAATTTTGCCAAAGCCGCACGGCAGTTGTTCTGCTGCACCTGAGAGAGTCCTCGTGAATTCTGGTCCATTTGCACTTTTCCCAATCATTCGAGAGAGCTGATTCCGCGGCTGCAACCAGCACCAACCCTTCTGCCTCGGGTTGCGCTCCTCGCCTGTTCAGTAACGTAGTCGCGTAGGCCTCGCTCGTCCGATCAATTCCGCACACCACTGTTCTGACGTTCCGGTTGCCACTCCCGAATCGTCAATGCAGCCGCAATCAGAGCGTGGTCCGATCTCGTACTCAGGCGGCCTTGAGCGCTTGGCTCTTGGACGCTATGCAATCCAGCAAATCCTTCCAGGACTTTGAGAAGGAGGCAACGCCTTCTTTGAGCAACTGGGTGGCCAAGGCGTCGGTGTCAATGCCGGCCTTGGCAAATTCTGCCATTTTCTCGCCTGGGTTTGAAGGTGAAGCTTCGCAGAATTCTTCACGGGCGGCGAGGGCCTTCAGCGTGGCTTCGGGCATCGTATTGATGGTGGAGGGCAAGGCGAGGGCCTCGACGTACAAGACGTCGGACGCGTTAGGATCCTTGGTCCCTGTGCTGGCCCAGAGAAGACGTTGCGACCGAGCTCCTTCATTCAAGATTCGCTGCCACCGCGGGGAATCAAGCAGGGTGCGGTACCTCACATAGGCATCTCTGGCGATCGCGATCCCGAGTTGGTTGCGCAAGGCCTCCGGTGCTCTATCCGCAACCGCGACGTCCCAGCGGCTGACGAAAAGTGACGCCACGGAGCCGACATCGGGATTCAGCCGGGCCGCGATGCGCCGTTCGATGCCGCGCAGATATGCCTCGGCTGCGGCGACATATTGCTCGCCAGAGAACAGCAGTGTTACGTTGACAGGCACGCCTGCAAAGATTGCTTCTTCAATCGCCGGGAGGCCCTCGCTTGTACCGGGGATCTTGATGAAGAGATTGGGCCGTCCCGCGCGGGCGTGAAGAGCCTTGGCCGCGGCCAGAGTGGCCGCCGTGTCGCGGGCCAGCAGGGGCGAGACCTCCAACGATACCCAGCCATCCACACCATCTGTCCGATCGTGAATCCGGAGGAAGAGATCGGCAGCCTGCTGCAAGTCCTCGATTGCCATTTCAAAGAAGAGAGTTTCGCCCGATTTGCTCTCTTTCATCTTCTGGCTGATGGCGTCGTCATAGTCGTGACTGTTCTTGATTGCGTGATCGAAGATCGTCGGATTCGAAGTAAGACCCGTGATCGACAGCTCATGAATGTAGCGTTCAAGTGTGCCGCTGGCCAGCAGACCGCGGGTAATGTTATCAAGCCATATGCTTTGGCCGATTTCGTGCAGTTTCTCGGTCGTTCGATTCATTTCATTCCTCTTCCAACACTTCTAACTAACACGGCTATTCGCGTCTCTTGCGCGCTCAACTGGTGGCGGTGATCCAGGCATGCGCCTGCGCGAATTCTGAAGGTGGAAACAACTTCGTTGGGCAAGGCATAAGAAAACTGAAAATGCGCAGTGTTTGCACAATCCAGTCCACGTCGGTGACCACCGCGACGCGCTCCCAGTGCGTGGGATGTTCCACCCCAATCTTCAAGTCCTCCCAGATAGCACCAGCGTCGTAGCCGGTGAAGTTCGCCGAGGTCTTATATAAGAGTCGGATCTTGTCGTGCCGCTTGAGCGCTTCGAGAA
>Ga0187872_10004090_pt1 | contig 11174 bp, 7 predicted proteins | sample June2016WEW_16_4_FD_132973 | JGI IMG/M metagenome (GOLD analysis project Ga0187872, IMG submission 132973) | Peatland microbial communities from SPRUCE experiment site at the Marcell Experimental Forest, Minnesota, USA - June2016WEW_16_40 | ecosystem: Environmental > Terrestrial > Soil >...
ACGTCAGCTCAGTGTATTTGCGCCTTGCTATGCAAGGTAACCGAGTATGGTTTGCAGAAGTTGTCTGTGACAGTTGCACACAAGCAGACGCCGACGAGTTCTTCGACAGCATCAAAATCAAGTAACAAGGGCTAACACACATTCGAGCAGGATCCCATTCGTATGGCATCCTTGCCTGTAACTCCTTTTGTAGTTACAAGCGGAAAAAGCTTCCGTCGCAATAAGACCGGTTTTGACCGGCATTGTTATCGATGAGTCCGCAGTACTGGCTTGGTGCTTCCCGAATGAGGCGAGCGACTACGGAGACGACGTAGGTGCTCGCACTCGAGGAATCACGACCTATCGTGGAGTTATAGGCCCCGATCGATATTTAGCTCTTCTCTCCCTCACCTGTTAACAGCCAATCGATGCTCACTCGAAAGCACCTACTTTGGCTTGGACCGTCCGGCGGCTTTATGGACTTCGGTTTCTCTGCGGGATTCTTCTTGAACAGCTCGGTCGAGCAGGAAGTCGATCTGTTTATTCAACGACCGATGCTCCTTTTCAGTGCTTCCAGTGCGATCAGAGGTATTCCACCGGCTTCAGCTCCGGGGGTATAGCCTGGGAGAACTCATCCACAATCTAGATAAATAAGCCGGTCCTGGCGGGTGATGGCGGCCACGGCTACGATGGGAGGAGCCTTCTAAGCGATTTGGCTAGTTCCTTGCGGCTAACACATATGGGCGAAGCCATCTAGGTACTTGAAAACACTTGAACAGTTCGCGTATTGCTAGGGTGCGGGCGGGTAGGTAGCTGGGTGTTCTCCGCCGTTGCAACCGACAGCTAGGCATGGAGATTCGATTGTGAAATTAGCGCGGGTGCTTGGTTTCTTAATAATCCTAGGAAGTTCGGTTATCCCAGCTAGGGCCGACGTGACGGACCCGAAAATCATTGTCGATGAGCCTCTTTGCACTTTCCCACCTGATGTCGCCTACACTGGAGGCATCCTGGATGTGGATCTCTCCTCCTCCAGCCCCTTAGCGAATCTCTGCTACGAGGGAGCGACGCCATTAACCACGCTCACGATCGAGTTCGCCCCGGCTTCGGGCGAATCGTACTCCTTCGAATCGAATATCTTTTCGATGTATACGTTCAGTTTTCCGCCCGGCCTGGTTGAGGTGACTTTTTCCGACGGAGAGATCTTACCCGACAACGGTTTTGAGATTGAGGCGGAAGGCTTGAATGAGGGCGAGACGTTGGATCTGACGGTTTCCGTGACTCCCGAACTGAGTACGTTCTATCTGTTTCTCACGGGGATGGTTCCGATGATCTGGTTGTTCGGTAGGAGATTCCGCGGCACCGTTCGCCCCGGCTAGGGCCTGGTCGCAGAGTACTTCTTAATTAGTTCCATGAACTGGGGATCACCCCGAAGGCTTTCCAGATCGGCATCTCCCGCTGCATATTCGGCGGGATAGTGCTTCTCGAGCGACTCCTGCAACGCCTTTAGCGCGTCGCTTTTTCGCCCCAATATCGCATTAATTTGCGCCGTAGCATAAATGTAGTTGACGTTGTTCTTGTCGATGGCACGAGCTCGGCGTATGAAGCTCCCCGCTTTATTGCTATCCCCGATCTTGGCATAGGAGAGCGCAATGTCGTCCATCACCTCAGCATCCTGCGGGTTGGTCTGCAATTCCTTAAAGCCAGCAGAGATGGCTTGCTGATACTCGGTGCGTGCCTTGTCCTGCTGCCCTAGCCCACGATACGCATCCGCCAGATTTAGGATCACGTCGGTGTCGTTCGGATTGAGCGCTACGGCTTTCTCGAACATTCCGACCGCGTTTGAGTATTGTTTTAGGAAAAAGTAGGAAGTCCCTAGATTCGAGTACGTGGCGAAGTTGGGCTGAATCTGAAGGGCTTTCTGAAAATAAGGGATCGACTCCTGATACTTGCCTTGCTGGGTGTACATGTTCCCTACATTCTCGTACCCTGTGTTCATATCCGGTTCGAGAGCCGCGACTTGTTGAAATGTCTGCAAAGCCTTAGGATAGTCGGCCCGATGGGCGTAGGCTTTCCCGAGCGCATTTTGATTTGCCCAGTAGTACGGGTTGAGCTGCACAGCCTTCTGGAACGCGTCGAGGGCTTGCGCGCCATTACCACTATCCAAGTACACATCCCCCAAGCGGCGGTAGAACTCATCCGAATTGGGCGCCAACGAAAGAGCGCGGGTCAACTCAGCGGCTGCTTCCGAGTATCTACCGGTTGCCCTATAGACGCTGCCGAGCGTCGCATGAACTTCCGGCAACGCGTCGTTCAACGCTTGCGCTTGCTGGGAAGCCGCAAGAGCCTTCTGGGTCCACAAACTGTCCTTCTTCAGCGAGCTCATCCGCAGACTTGCGTCGGCAATGCCGGTATACGCAAGAGCAAACTTGGGATCTGCCTTCAGCGCCTGATCGAAGTAATCCAATGCCGACTGAATGCTTTTGTCGTCGTGGCCGCGCATGGAATTGCGCCCCCGTAGATACAGGTCATACGCAGCGACGTTGTCGGTCGGCCGGGCCTCCGCTGAGGCAAGTTCATCATTTGTCGGGTTGAGATCGAGTGCCGAGACGAGCTGATTGTAGATTCGGTCCTCCAGCGTGAACAAATCGGCCACAGCGCCGTCAAATTCCCCGCTCCAGAGTCTCTTGCCATCCGCTACGTCCTCCAAATTCATGGTGATGCGCATTTTGTCCCCTGCGGCTTGCAACACGCCTTGCACTAATAAGTTGGCTCCCAATGCGCGCGCGATTTTTGGCAAAGGCTGCTTTTGGTCCTCCTTGTCGGTCACCTCATTAGGGGTGACTCGGACGTCTTTCAATTGAAACAGCTTTGCCGAGAGTGCCTCTTCGATGCCCTGCGCTACATAGCCAAGGTGCTGCGAATCTCCGAGGATTTGGAGAGGTAGAACGGCAACGAATCGACCGCTTGAAAGGGGAGGAACTCCGGAAACAATCGAGGTGCCTCTTTTCCCGCCGAAGCTTGAAAGGCGAGGAACTCCGAGAACGCTCGACGTGCCTGCTTTCCCGCCGCGGCCGAGAATCAGGTGGCGCACCGGCGGAATGGCCAATGCAAGAATCACCGCGGCGACAATACCGCCGACAACCCAGATCCAGCGGCGGCTTGCGAACTCAGAAAGCTGGATTTGCCTGCTGGAAATGCTGCGAGAAACACTGCGGGAAACACTACTGGAAATGCCGCGGGAAACGCCCCTGGCTGCTTGGGAAACCTCCAGGTCCGCTAGAATTTCGTACGCGTTTTGATAACGAGTCTCCGGGTCCCTCTCAAGGCAGCGCATAATGATCTGGACCAACCAGTTCGGGAGCGAAGGATTGACCAGCTTAGGGTTCTTCGGTTTTTCCTTAATGCGCTGATACATCACCTTGAGCGTGGATTCGCCAGTAAACGGGACGTCGCCGGTCACCATTTCGTAGAGAATTAGGCCGTAGGCGTACAAATCTGAGCGCCCATCGGTCGCCTTACCTTCGACCTGTTCCGGAGACATGTAGCGAGGAGTACCCAGAAAGGTTCCGGTTTGCGTCATGCCAATCGCGCCTTCTGCGAAGGATTTCGCTAGGCCGAAATCTGATATGTAGATTTGATCGTTCTTGTCCACCAAGATATTTTGGGGTTTCAAATCGCGATGGACTACGTCCTCAGCGTGCGCGGCCGCGAGCGCCTCCGCAAGCTGCGCAGCGAAATTCAGTACCCGTTCAAGAGGAAGTTGTGGGTTGGCCTTCATGATCTGGTGAAGATCTTGGCCTTCGACATAGGCCATAGTGATGAACTTCATCCCGTTGACCTCGCCCAGATCGTGAATGCGAAGGATGTTCTTGTGCGAGATTTTGCTGGCCAGGACTAATTCCTGCTTGAAGCGGTTGAGGGCGTCCGCCTCTCCCATCACGCCCTGGCGGACCACCTTAATTGCAATGGTACGGTTCAGCTCCTTGTCGTGTGCTTTATACACGCGGCCCATGCCGCCCTGGCCCAGGAGCTTTTCGATGTGGTAACGCGGGCCGAAATCGGTTCCCGGACTAATAGCGGTAGGGTCCGCCATTACCATTGTTTCCGAGTCGCTGGTGGGCAGAGGCGCGCTGCATCGAGAGCAAATCGCGGCGAAATCGGGATTCGCTGTCTTACACTGTGCGCAAATTATCATGTATGCCAGTACGATCGAAAGGGCGCTTTGAACCGAATCGAATTATCCAGCATGCGGGCCGGGTCTGCAACTGGCTAGCCTATGACCCAAAACCTGAAAAGTGATCCAAGGATTAAGTTGAGGAAACAGCTTGAACGTGGTCCTCTACACCGAGAAGGAGGAGGACACGAAGATGCCGAGAAGGGGTCACACTGAGGAGGAGATTCTTCAGGCGCTTCCGCAAGCGGAAGGAGGATCGCGGCAGTCAACTGCCCGAGCTCTCGCCGAGCTTGTTGCGCATCGTCCTTTTTAAGATTCATCCGCAACGCAGCCTCGAGTTGGTCTTTCCCCTTAGCGAACACAAAACCACGCGGCCCTGTGTCGAAAGGGCCAAGCTAGTAGGTTCGGGACCGAACCGGCAAACGCGGTTGAGCGGACAACCACGGTGCGCGCTAAGGAGATCGTACCGGGCCATCCACGACTATCGGCGCGTGACGCAGTGCATCTTGCCGTCATGGAGCAACACGAAATCCAACGAATCTTGACGTTTGACGGCGGGTTCGATGGATTTCCCGGCATTACACGCTTGTCATGAGGCAGTCTCGGGGTGCCAGACGAGTCTATCTGAATCCGTGCCGAGGTCGGAATCGGGGATTCTCTGTCGGACGCGCAGCTAGTGAAGTGCGCGAAAGACTTGATCTTTCTATTTCAGGCCTGGAAATAGTGTTTTCCACTTCGCATCACGCCGACTCTTGAGGGTTGATGCGGAACCCGTGGTTATGCCACGCTTAGCCCAAGGATGAGGACACGACGATGGCTGATTCTCCCGACACTCCGGCTGACTCCCTTACGTCTTACGCGGAACAGCGCACGGCGCCGCGTTACAGCTTTGTCGCCGCGGCCGAGATAGTCGATCCGTTGAGCGGCGTGCGGATCTCCGGTCGCATCTCGAGGATCAGCCGCAAGGGGTGCTACGTGGACCTGCTCAATACATTGCCCAAGAACACTATGGTCCGGGTGCGCATCTCATGCGATCGGGGCAACTTCGAATCATCGGGCAAGATCGTTTGGGTACAGCAGGGAATGGGGATGGGCTTAGCATTCCTCGACCCGGGGCCCGACCAGATGAAGATCCTCAATTCCTGGCTCGCCGAACTTACCGAACTTCCGGAAAACCACCACTTAAGAGTTTGAGCTGTCCAACTCGAAAAAGAAAGATAAATGAGGGCCAAACAAGAGAGCGGTTGTTTCACCGTTGTGATCGGGATCAGTCTCAGAGGAGTTTTCGAATTATGGCGCGGATCAGTTCACGCGGGCTAGCGTCTGCTGAGCCTGCTGTGCGTCGGCGCCTGGCAAATTCATAACCAATGCCGCCTTGAGTTGCTCCTTCGCCTTCGCTTTCTGCCCAGTTGCCAGCAGAACCATCCCGAGATGATAGTGATATTCCCCGGTGTGCGGAGATTTCTGGACGCAATCCTTGAGCAACGGCAAGGCGCTGACATAGTTGCCCCTGTGATACATCACCCAGGCAAGAGTGTCCGTGATAGAAGGGACTTCAGGCATCGTGGATTTGGCTTTTTGGGCCATCCCTAGAGCGACATCCAGGTCCTTGTCCTCCTGCGCATCAATCCATGCCATGTTTGCGTTGGCAACGGCGAAATTGGGATCTGCCGCGAGAGCCTGAGCATAATACTTGCGAGCCGTACCCATATCCCCCTTGTCGAGGTACAAATTCCCAACCATTGTGGCAATCGGAGCAAGCGTGGGTTGTAACTCGAGCGCCGTCTGAAAACGCGCAATGGCGAGGTCGATTTGACCCTCGGCTTGATAAACTTCACCGAGCCTCAAATACGCCTGTTCATGCTTAGGATTGATTTGGATTGCGCGCTCAAGCTGTGTTTGGGCAGAACCATAATTCTTCAGTTCTACATACAGCGCGCCCAACAAGAAGTAGCCATCCGCATTGTTGGGATTCTCGCTCACGTATTGTTGAATGCGGGCCAGCGCCTCAGAGGATTGATTGCGCCCCACTAGAAAATCTGAGAATTGTCCCAGGATGGTCGTGTTATGGGGACCGAACTGCAAGGCCGATTCAAACTCGCTTTGCGCTTCGGGCCATTTCCTTTCCGCAGAATAGATTTGCGCTAGGTTGAGATGAACAGCTGGGTCGTTTGGCACCAGCTGTTTTGCCATGAGTATCTGTTCCTCTGCCGGCTGAAGCTGTCCCTGTCGGGCGAATGCTTCGGCGAGAAGTTGGTGATTGGCTGGATCGGCGGGGAGCTTCTGAACCAACTCCTCGGCGTAGTTCTGAGCATTGGAGGGATTCCCCTGTGCCAGGCTCAGCCGCGCTAGCGCCTGTAAGGCGTTAGGCAGCCCAGGAGAAACTCCAAGAGCATCTTGTAAGGCGGTGTTGGCTTGCCCCATTTCGCCGTTCTGCCAATACGCCATCCCCAAGAAATAGTGGGCCTGAGCAGAATCCGCGGCGTCTGCAACTACTTTCTGAAGGTTGACCGTCGCATCCGCAGGTTTTCCTTGAGCCATGAGCAAACGCCCATGATCAATGCGCACGATAGTGTCTTTCGGAGCAACCTTCATCAATTCTCGATCTAAGTCGGCCGCCAGCTGTGTCTGGCCAGTTGACAGGTAAAGATCCTGGATTCGCTTCTGGATATTGAGATTTTTCGGTGAGACCGAGAGACCGCGGCGATACTCGCCCAGCGCCTGATCAGTCTCCTTCCTCTGGAAATAGAAGTCGCCCACGGCGATGGCAGCATCAGTAGAATTCGGAAGTTGTTTGCGTAGTTTGTCGAGAAAAGCCTCGGCCTCATCTTTCTTGCCTTGACTAGACAGCATTGACGCCAAATCGAGATAGAGCGCCACCCCATCAGGGTTCTTTTCAACGCCGGCCTGTAAGACCTGCTGGGCTTCCGGGATCCGATTTTGCAGTCGATACAAATTGGCTAGATCGGCATAAGCTTGAAGGGCCTTCGGATCGACCGCCAAGGCTTTCTTCAAGTGCTGCTCGGCATCGCTCGGACGGCGCAGACTGATTTCGACCAAAGCCATACTCACATAGGCGCTGGGATCGTTCGGCAGCAGGTCCGTAACTTTTGAAAATGCAGCTAGCGCTTCGTCAGGTTTTCGTTCTCCCATTAGTGCGGCGCCGAGAAGTTGATAGGCGCCGACGTCTTTCGGATCCTGCTTGAGGATGAAGTTGGCCTCGTCTTCTGCCCTGTCGAACTGTCGTGCGGCCAGATAAAGGCGTCCACGATCCAACCGCGCATCCAACCGGGATGGATCGAGTGCGATAGCTTTCTCGAGAGAGTCGTATGCCGCCCTCCAATCGTGCTGAGCCAAGTCGGCGTGGGCAAGTTGGTAGTACGCTTCGACAAAGCGGGGATCGAGCCTTAACGCATTTCGAAACTCAATCGCCGCATCCCCGTACTGGCCCTTCTTCATGTAATTCTGGCCAGTCGAGAGATATTTCGCTTTGGCCCGTTGAGGATCGCGAGAGCAGGAGACGAGCAGCACTGCCGCTGACACTAGAACGATCGTGAGCGCCATTAGTCGCTTTGCGGCCTCTACGATCCGCGTTCCAGATCTTCGATCACGCACTTCGCGATTCATGGACAACATTGGGGTATCCATGATTCCGTGGTCTCGAATGAGCCGTCCTTCGTCCTCTTAATCGTCCGACCCCACCCCTAAGTCCTTATGGGAGATCCATCGTGCGGGCCTGTCGGGGCAATGACAACTACCTACATAGGTGCACCCGAAAGACTTAGGCCGTTTGGGTTAGCCCACATCAGCTACGTCTTTGGTTGAACCCGCTGATGAAGTCGGTGGGCACAACCCCGACTCGCCGCATCCTGCCTCGCGTCACCAGCGAATGACTCTCTTCCTGCTGTGCCTTCTGAAATTTAGTCCGTGGTTTAATCCCTATTTTCGGGAGACATGAAAGGCACTCGGCACGACGAAAGTCCCGTTGACCGTCAGGCTTTCATTTGGCCGGTATCCTACTTTGGCTTGGACCTCGTGGTAGCTTTATGGACTTCGGTTTCTCTGCGGGATTCTTCTTCAACTGCTCGGTCGAGCAGGAACTCGATCTGTTTATTCAACGACCGATGCTCCATGGCGATGAAAGCCGTGCCGGATACTAGACAGACGCTGCCTTGCTCAAAACGTCGATGAATTGCCCTTCGGTGGCATCGAACACAAGGTATTCGTCGTTTGAGCTAGCTGTGTAGTGCAGGAGGCGTCTCTTGGCTTGTTCAAAGCCTTGGACTGTTTCTAGCCAGACCGCGTTCTTAGCAGATGACTTCTTGAAGATATCGTAAGCCCCGTCCATGGCGATGCTCCAATGGTTCATAGATTGTTCTAGACTCGACGCGCTTGTCAAACTGAACCCTGTGGAAATTTCCTAACAGGCTGTGGAACAAATCGGCGCTCGTCGCAATCAGGGCGTCGCTCCCGTTACATTCGCCCGAAACTGCCGAGCCAGAGAGCAATGTGTCAGCAGGATGATCCGCTGCCCAATTCGAATTGCCTCTTCGCGGCCAACCGGCTGGCAACCCCGAGAAGAGCGATAAGCGCTGCCAGTGCAGTCAACCAGAGCACCATCAACACTTCCACGACCCACGCGGGCGCCTTTCCAACTCTCTTCAGCAGAAATGGCAGGAAGTTCCACGTCGTGATGTGTACGTAATCCCAAGCGTCTTCGCGCATGGCCTCATTCGTAAGGCCCCAGGCACTCATCTTGCCCAAGGTGAAGGCCACGATGTTCTTCCAGCGCAGCCACACCACGAAGGTCGGCGAGCTGAGTGTCTCCATCTGATATCTCTCCAACGGGCACCAGACAAGCAACCGAACCAAGCTGGGTGACCACACTGACGAGCACGATCGCCAGCCCCGCTCGCCACACGGCCTTGCCAACATCCGCTCGATGCCGCAGAAGCAGTGGGACGGCCATCAGCGCCACAAACTGCGCGGCGGTGGCCACGTAGCGATCGCCCCAGGCCGTGTCCCCGCTCCAGACCGTGTATTTCGCGTAGAAGTTGACGTAGGCAAACAGCAGGGCGCCGGACGCCGCAACGTAGATCCCAGCCTCCGGGACAGGACCGGCCACCAAGCAAACCATGGAGAGCGGTCCTGTTGGAGTACGAGGCGGAAGTACACGGCCGGACCGATCGGTAATCTTCCACTCAGAGAAACGAAGCTAATGCCAAGGAATCTCGACGTTCCAACTTCTCCATTCGGCGCCCATGTTGTCATCTCAACATTGCGACTCGCAGCGGAATTCCAGATTGACCAGCGGCGGCCGGAGGGCTCACTCGATCCTCCGCCGCTCTCGTTTCCTTGCTGCGCCCGTACAGGAAGGCGATTGCGCCGACGAGGGTGTTCGCGATTGCTGCGATCGACACGGAGCCGGATTGTCCGAAATCACGAAGCAGAGATGTCGCGCAAAGACCGCAGGCAACAGCTGAGCCAAAGGTATTGACGAAGTACAGCGTCGCGACCGAATAACCCACGCGCCCGGAAAATCGCACCAGATGCTCGACCAGCAACGGAAGGGTCGCGCCCATGAGCATCGTGGGGACGAGCAAGAGCAGCAGGCTGAAAATAACGGTGCGCGGCAGGCTCGCGCCGGCCGTGAAGGTTGCGGCCCAATGGAAAATGTGCAGCGAGGCGAGACCAAAAAGAGCCGTTCCGAGTTCGGCCAGGCCGAACAGCATAATGCTCTGCCGGGGAAAGCGCGAAGAAAGCCAGCCGCCGACGAGAGCGCCCAGACCCAAACCCAGCATGAAGGCACTCACGATCACGGCCACCGACTCCGCATTCACGCCGTAGATGGCAAACAGGACTCGCTCCCATACGATCTGGTAAACAAGTGCCGGCATGCCGGAACAAAAAAAGAGGACACTAAGGAGTGCGGTATCCCGCCGCTGTAACGAGTGTTCCAAAAAGAAGAGCGCGATCAGGAAAAGAATGAGGTCAACTGCCAGGAGTGCAAAAACCGGATTAGCGGTCATTGTTCTGACTGAGTATCCGCGACTCCCACACGACATCGCTAGACTACAAAAGCGCGTACGTGTCGCAACGGTAAGAGCCTTTGCCAATGGCTTTCAATTCCGTCCGTCGCAGAATGGCGATCTGGCCTTTTCCGATAAGAACCACCAGAAAAGTTGCAATCACAGCCAAATTAGAAGCGCGACAAAATGGCTTCCAGAGTCCAGGGGTCGCGTTGACCCGTGTATTCCACCACCATTGCTGAGATACGAAAAAATTCCACGAATCATGAGCAGCGTCGCGCTGGCGGCAATGAACAACGCGGCCTGAAACGCGGTTACCGTGGAGTACTGGGTAAGCCAGAGCTGTACTACGTGGTCCGCGAACGAGTACAATCCCCTGCCGTAACCGAAATTCACCGAAGAAAGGGGCTGGCACCTTGCGCTATCGATGGATCGTCCGCGTGAGTGTAATCACATGTCTGGTTTTTCCCATAGCGGCAGTTATAGCGGCTCGCGGATGGGCGGTATTTGGGCAGCCAGCCCTTCCCGCAGATTCGTGCGACTACGGCTGCCTTACATCGACCGTCGATCAGTATCTGAAGGCGCTTGTCGCGCACGATCCGAGCCAAATCCCGGTGACCGCGAACGTGAAGTTCACGGAGAACACGATTCCGCTGAAACTCGGCGATGCGCTGTGGGGAACGATGAGCGGACTCGGGACGTACAAGCTGTACTTTGCTGACCCGGTAGGCGGCGCAGCGGGAATTGAAGCGTCGATTCGCGAGAACGGCACACCCGCGATCCTGTTGCTGCGCCTGAAAGTCGCGAACCACAAAATCAGTGAGATCGAAACGCTCGTGCACCGCAACGCGGACGACGCCGCGGCTCTTGAAAGATTCGGGCAGCCGAATCAGGTCTGGACTCAGCCGCTCGAGCCCGCGCAACGCGTCCCGCGGCAGGAAATGATCAAGATCGCGAATTCCTATTTCGACGGCATCCTCCATTCGTCGGGC
>Ga0187872_10004091_pt1 | contig 11173 bp, 9 predicted proteins | sample June2016WEW_16_4_FD_132973 | JGI IMG/M metagenome (GOLD analysis project Ga0187872, IMG submission 132973) | Peatland microbial communities from SPRUCE experiment site at the Marcell Experimental Forest, Minnesota, USA - June2016WEW_16_40 | ecosystem: Environmental > Terrestrial > Soil >...
AATTTGCAGATCCAATTATATTTTGAGCATCCTGTAAAATAGTTGATCCAGACCCATTAAGTGTTCCAATAGTTGTTGCATTTGATCCTGAATTATTTATTAACAAAGAATTACCAATTATTGTTGTGCTTGTTCCACTTAAAGTTAATGTTGAACTTGTCGTCCCAATATTTATAGTTGTTCCACTTAAAGTTAATGTTGAACTTGTCGTCCCAATATTTATAGTTGTATCCTCAAAAGTGCTTGTTCCAGTTCCACTTGCCGTTCCAATAGTTGTATTATGAGAAGCTAATATATTTATTGATGTAGATCCTAATATTATATTAATAGAATTTGCAGATCCAATTATATTTTGAGCATCCTGTAAAATAGTTGATCCAGATCCATTAAGTGTTCCAATAGTTGTTGCATTTGAGCCAGAAACATTTATATTCGTTGTTCCACTTAAAGTTAATGTTGAACTTGTCGTCCCAGTATTTATAGTTGTTCCACTTAAAGTTAATGTTGAACTTGTCGTCCCAATATTTATAGTTTTATCTTGTAGTATTGTTGTTCCTGAAACACCAAGAGCACCAATAGTTGTTCCACCACTATTAGAATTATTTAAATAAATACCATTTTTGCAATATGCAATTAATTGTGAAGAATATCCAACTGCTCCTATTTGAATACTACTATCAACTAAAAATGTATACGCTGAACCGCCTTCTGTTCCAATTGCTGTATTATTTCCTGAACCACAATTAATGGATACAGTCGCTGCTCCTAATTGAGAACCATTTATGACAACAGTTCCGAGAATATTTGATCCAGAATTAAAGTTTAAATTAGAACCGGATGCAAATGTAATATAACCATCATTTGATGATCCTGGTTGAACAGTTATTCCGCTTTGTAAAGTATCAAAATAACCGTCTCTTTTATCAAGAGCATAGGTCAAATTTGTATCGACAGCATTTATCTGCTGATGTGTCAGTATTTGTCCTTGTGACCAACCCGACGAATTTGTTCGTGTAATTGACATTTATTATCCTATGAAAGAAGTTCCCGATCCAAATTTGGTTCGTCCAATTTGAAGCCTAATTGTCCGAGACTATTATATGTTCCAATTGCATATGTCATATATGTAGGAATGATATCTTGTAAAATTATTGGAAATTGATTGATGATATTAAAAAATGTTGCTGTGCTCATTGCTGGTGGTTGTGCCACTAAAATTAATAAAGCTAACGATGATGAAAATAATGGTCCGGTAAAATTGTTTGTTAAATCAGGAATAACTCCGCCAGCAAAACCGGGAATAGAAGTTCCGGCTCCTGCTGTATATGATGTAGGATTTATTTCTATTGTTCCAGAAAAAACATTTATTTTAGAATTTTGAGGTAGAAAGGCTGTCGTGCCGTTAAGAAGTCTAACATATATTTGTTGTGAATAAATATTAGCGTTTATAACATCATTAATTATTTGTTCGGTCGGTATTTGTCCGAGGACTAATTTTGATGTTATCGCTTGTTGAGCCATTGTTATTTGTGCTGATGTATAAGAAGAGACACCATTAACAATAAGAGGCTCTGGCAATATATTAAGGTTGAGAATGTTTAACCAACGCCAAATTATATTAGCATCGGAGACTGTCGCAGGATTAAATTGTCCGGTCGCAGTAGCAACTAATTGCCATTGAGAAGATAATCCGGCTGCCTTCATAGCATTCTTAAAATAATGAATAGAAGTTGGATTATTGCTCCAAAGATTACCTCCCGCAGCAGAAAGTGCATTAAGAATAACCGAGTAAGTATTTGGATCGTATGTCATATATATAATACCAAATTAATCATTAAAATACAGTGCTCGGATAAAAAGCTATTTGATTTGTTATCAAAATATTAGGACCATTAGAGACGGTTGCATTAGGTGCCGAACATAATCCATTATTTGTTCGATAGAGATACTGAACATCTAGAACTTCATTATTAGAAACATCTATAAACTTTAATATTGATGGACCGGCATTGCTCGACCACGCATCATTGATTAGAGGACGGCGATAAGCAAATGGAAACAATCCTGGTGCATTTGTTATAGAGAGTAATTCTCCGGGACCGAAAGCGGCATATTCTGTCAAAAGATTATAGACATAATTTTCCATATTATCGGCGGCAGGAAAAATCCAATCGCCATATAATGCTCCTGAACTATTCGGAAGAGAACTGGGATAATTATTTGTGCTATCAAATAATCCATTTGTGCAAAAGACGCCAGAATTAGTTGGAGGATTTGAGGTTGTTGGAACAGAAGTATTAGGATTATTTGCCAATAATATTTGTATCTGATAATTATTGGTATTATTAGTTGTTATGATACATTGAGTACAATAAAGAATATAATCGTGAGGAGAAAACCAACAAATATTAGAAGGAATTGCTGTCAATGCGGCAGTAGCCGCGGCAGAAGTTCCTGCCGTTCCTACTGTCGGAATAGGATAATTTATTAATCCAGATTGGACATTTATATTGAAAACTAAACCATTTGTATTTATAGTTTGATTATCAGCAGATTGAATATAAAATGATGAGGTTACTGTCCAACAACCAGTAAAAGTTGTTCCTGTTATTCCAGTATAATAAACAAGACAAGATGTTTTAGTTATAGGATCAACTAATGTAAATTGTCCGGCATACGGAAAGCCTGATGTGCTGGCAACTGTTATTATAGATGGAGAAGAAGAACTTGTAGATAAAATATGTCCATCTATTGAGGAGGCAGATATAGTTGTCGAAGGTGCTCCTGAAACATCACAATAACCAGTCCCAGAACCGCCAGAACCTAGACCTGCGACAGGAAATGGATTAAAATCGGTCCAATTAGGATGATTGTTCCTATTCTGTGGTAATGCTAATGCAATTGAGCAATCAGACGGAACCTGAACTGCTGTCGACACCTGAACATATATAGGTTCCGGCATATTACCAGTCACATTATTGTAAACAGCATAAAGAATTTGATTAGAGCTTGCTTGAAGAACGGAAACAAGATAAGGATTAATTGAATTAACATTATTAATACCAAAGTCTCTCGCCGGTGATCCGCCTGAAACTGATGATGTTATAGTCGGCGATGATACAATACAAACAGCGGTCGTCGCAGGACCATTAAAACACGGATAGATAAATGATTGCTGAATAGACGGTCCATCGACTGGTATTAATGAAGAATTAGCTATTTGCTGAACATAAGACCAATTTCCACCACCCGGTGCTGTTTGCAATCGAGCGAGTAATCTGCCTCGTAATTGTTCATAACCTTCGACTGCCGCACCGCCTTCTAATCCAGATATGACAGTTGCTGTCGGGCTTGTAAAAGGAGGAAGAGATAACCAAGTTAATGTGCTTCCAGCAGATAAATTAACTAATGTTCCCGTATCGACAGATTGAATATTAATTATATATGGCGAGGAGACATAACCTGATTGTATTGTTTGATATAATTGACCGGAACTATCTTTTAATTGCTGACCTTTGTTAATATATATTGGTGTTGTAATCGAAACAGATAATTGAATAGCACCAAATGAAGGTGTTGCCGGATTAAGAGAGAGACCATATATTGCAGCAATTCGTTGTAGATCAGTATCCTGTGCAGTATCAGGAAGAACACTATTAATAGCTTGTTGAAGATTAATCTGCAAAATATAAAGCTGTTGAGCTAATGCCGAAGCCTCTAAATATGGTTCTGATCCAAAACTCACATCTGGCACGATTAGACCATTAGCTATAAAACCCGCTTGATAGGTATTTAATAGATTTTGTAGTATTTGACTTTCTGTCAAAATCTGGAAGTTGAACATTTAGACCACGCTCGTTGTTGTTTGCTGATTTGTTAAAAGATTAGTCCATTGAACATTAATATTTATTCTATTAGGTATCGAAGTTTGCGAAACTATTATATTATTTATAGCTATTTGATTGGCGGAAACTAATGCAGATAATGCATTTTTAACCGCAATATTGACTTTTAATTGAATATTTTCGGTCACCGTTTGTATACTTGATAAATCTAATCCAAAATTGGCAAGAACCGATGTATTAAATCCTGTTCCTAATGCAAGAATAACTTTTTGATTAATAAAATTATCACCTTGAATATTATTACTGATATCTACATTAAAATCACCAGTCGTCGGATTAATACTCGCTGCATTTCCTTGTGTTCCAGAACTCGTTATGAATACAGGAATTTTTGATGTTATATAAATTGATGGAGAACCAAAACCATAACTCGAAAAACCATAACTCGAAAATCCGAGACCTTTTTGTATTGTCTGTAAGTTAGGCATTATTTATAGGTTCCTATAAGTATTTAACATAAAGTTTCTATCCGTATCAATAACTATGATAAAGTTCCAACTCCTGTCGGTAAAGGATAAGGATTTCCAGAGGTTATTGTTGTTGATTGAGTTGCGACGGTTATTGAAGCATTATTTAGAAGCCAAGCGCTAATAGTATTGCCTAATGCATTTGCTGTCGTTGCATTAGCTTGCATAATTGCTGCACTCGGCGAAGTATTATTTCCGAGAAGAGTTAGATACATCATTGCAGGAAGACTATTTATTATTCCGGCAGACGTTATTGCCATCCCGGGTATTATTGTATAAGATAGTCCTGATACTACAACATTTGCAATTGGTATTCCTGCCGGATTAATAATAATTGGATATTGAATATTATTGATAAGAACATAAAAAGTATTTGGTGGTGAGGATGTCGTTCCGGCAGTTTTTGCCGCATATGTATGTCCATTTATAGAGACAGAACCAATAGGTCCAGAAATAGAACCTGCTGCTATTGCCGATGATGTTAAATTAGAACATTGTCCTGTTGGTAGAGTTCCTGAATTAGATGTTGTGCCAGGAGCACCAGAAATTGATATGTTATAGGTATTTCCTGAATAGACAACCGTAGCAGTAGCAGGCGTTTGTGAAATGGTGACTAATGATGTTTCTGATAAAGATAAAGTTCCACTCATACTGATACCGACACATTCATTGTTGGACAAGCGACCGAAAATGAGAACAGAGAGAGAACACCATCTATTACGACAATAGCAGTATCAAGAATTTCAATTGGAATAGATATTATAGCGCCTGCTGCTAACATTGCTTCTGCCATTGTCACATTTATTAATTGAACTGCTACATCTAATTCAGGAGACATAATTGTTATATCTATTTTACAACAAAAATTAGCACCTAAATTAGCACCTATTCCAAGAGGAGGAATAGATATAACAGGAGCTGGCAAAAGAATTGATGGAAGTGTTGGTAATGATGGTAGTGATAAATCGAGGCATTGATTTCCTGAACCTATTGAAGCCATATTATATACCTATGCAAACTTTTGTGCTCGTACTTGCATTAACGGCGACGACACCAATGCCTTCACCGATAATTGGAACTAATGGAACTGCTGGTAATAATCCATAGACTGCATTCATATATCCAAGACCACCATTAGCCGCTGATGGACCTAATGAAATCATTGAACTATCGAGTGTTACTGTTCCTGCTTGAACTGAAAAAGCTGATGTTGGAGAAACTGGAAGTCCAGGTATTGATCCTATATTTGTTAAATTAAGTTTTGCACCTTGGCTTGTTTTTACATGAAAACCTGTCTTATCACAACTCATAACACAATCTGGCGAAATAAATTGTAAACCTTGCGGAGATATTCTAAAATAGACCGCTGTTCCTCCTGATGTATTGTCATTAGTTGTATAAATCGAGATAGACCCGTCCGCTTTAAGAATGATCCGACCTTGTGAAGTTCCTTGTGGTCCCGCAGCGTAAAGAACTGTTTCACCAGGACCAAGATTACCATAAAAACTTTGATTACGAAGATCGCGAGAACCAATGGCTGTCGGACATGTATCTCTATCAATGATAACAGCTTCCGCCGCGCCTGCTCCCGGTGTTGGTAGAGATGGAAGCGAAGCAAAGCCGACTTGTTGAAACCATAATACCTCGGGCTTAAAAGCTGTACCAGAAACTGCATCTCCCGTCGATACAGTAAGAGTTCCATTAGAGCTATTTAATGAGCTTGTTAAAATATTTTCGCCGAAATTAATCTCCATATATTATATACCAATTTATTAGGTTTTGACTGGTGAATTATTAGATAGACCTTGTATTTTTGATCCACCTAATGAAGTTCCTATATCTAATGTATATTTTCTGATCAATTTAAGATCGGTCACCGTTCCACCTGTTGGTGATTTAGAAAATGTTCTCTCCAAAATCCACATATCCTCATTTAATTCGAGAACATCATCAGAGACAGATATAATTGTATTCACTGCATAAGGAACTGTATTTTGTGTATATCCAAGAACTCTATAATGAAGTTGATACATTTTATATTGAAAATGTGCCATTGTATGTCTAACATATAATTGTAATTGATTATTATCTTGTGCCTCTTTATTCTCTATATACATAGGAGGAAGTATAATAGGATTGATATTTATATTTTGGCGATATGCAAATAATTGTGTTCTCGGCGGTATTATTGTTGCACCAGCAGTTATATATTTATTTATTATAGGAGCGACTTGTGGCAGAAAATTAGAATTATTATCAAATGCGGTTAACTCATTTAACATGACTACAAAAGACGATATGACCGAGGTTGATCCATCTCCTGTGCTCGCTCCTTTTGCAACTATTATTGTCGGTTGACCTGTTATATCTATAACTCTCTCGCCAGATAATATATTAGAATTACCACTCGCCTTATGAGTTATTGAGTAAAGAGGAGAATTTTCATAATTAGGAGCGGAGATGACAACACCATTTCCATCCGCCCGTGCCCAGATCATAAAACCTTGATGAGCAAGAAGTCTCTCTATAAATCTAAAAGCACCTTCTCCATATTTTCCTTTTATTGATTTTAACTGTTTAGAAGTAAATGTAGTATCTTCATCTGGAAGACCTGTCTTACCAGTCATAACATTTATGTTAAGAAGATCAGAATTATCTATTTGTGTTATTCCAAATGGAGCTAATGTTGTTTCAACTATTGATTGTAGCGTGCTATTAGTTGTATAAAGAGCTAATGGATCAATATGTCCTTCAAGAACACGAGCCATTATATCTCTTCCTTGTATTGTTATGACTGATCCAGAATGAGGATCAAGTCTCTCCGAAACTTTTTCAATATAACCGGTCATTTGTATTTGACCATTAATTTTAATTTGTATTGTCGTTCCCGGAGCGAAGACATCTAATGCAGTTCCGCCATAATATGCAATATCCGCTGGCGTGAATTGTGGCATTGTAAACATCCATTCTGCCGTTGGAATAACAAAACTATTTGTAATCCTATATTCAATAAAGTTATTGATAGTTTTAGGATTATCAGTCACCAATAATGATATGGTTACTGTATCAATCGCTGAACTTCCGTTAGATGTTGTCATATTAGGCATAATATGTGACAGAAGATGGTGCGTAAATTATTGGAGTTCTGGCAAGACCAGGATTAAGTTGAAGAAGTTGCGTTGTTGTGTTCTGAACAGCATTTGCAATATCAGCCAGCGTCATTTTTTGAGTAACATTAAAAGTCTTTGTTGCTTGTCCTGTTGTATTTGTATTATTTGCAGCTTGGCTTATTGATACGGTTAATGCATCAGCTGCACTTAAAGTTGAAGATAGTGAAACCGAAGGAGAAACTAATGCTGGATTAACTAAAATTGCTGTCTTAAAGTCAGAGACAGAGCTTATTGTTGTCGTTGCTATTCCTAACCATTGCGAGAGCGGAACTGAATTTGTGCTCAAATCGGAAACATCACCAGAAAAATCATCATCTGGATTGTAAAGATTAGCACTATCTAATGTTGCCGCAGCGGTCGCTGCGGTAGCTAATGGCGGTATTTGTATTGCGGCTTGTTGCTGTTGAGGATTATCTATTGTCTCTATGAACTTCATTGTGCAGACACATCCAGAACGATTATCTGCGGAGAACTCTGTTGTATATGTCTCAGGTTTTACATTAAGCTGTCCATATAATGGATGTTGAAATATACCTGTATCTTTTGTATCTAATGCCGCTTTGACAGCAATCCATTTATCAGGAAATAGAGGAGTTGATGTCCAACTTTCATATTGTCCAGCGACTAACGCAGCTTGAAATATTCCTTTAACCGTAAATATATAAGGTTTGCGACCGGTGCTCTCGACTAATGCTCCGTCCTGATCCATTCGATTATGAATGATAATTCTTTGTCCTCCATCTTCGTTCACTAAAAAAATCGGAAAAGATAGACCACGGAATTGGCATTCTTGAAGTTGCGAGAATATATCGTTGTTTTGATTAGATGCTGGTTCAGAAGGCATATATTATCTTTATGGTCGTCCCGGAGGTAGAGCCTCAGTGCGGTTGATAGGTGGTGCTCCACCAGTTTCACCTGTTGGAGAAGAACCACCTACTCCACCAGTAGGAATATTTGCATTATTTAATTTTGCAGCAAAGGCATCAATTGCGACAGATGCTTTATCTGATGCTCCTGCAACTCTATTTAATTTTTCATCAGCATTAGTATTTACATTTGTATTTTGTTCTGGTCTCCTTAATTCAGGCGGTATTAACCAAGTAGGTATTGTTTGATTTGGTGGTTCTTCATTAGACGGTTTAGGTAATTCAACAAAGTTATTTGGTGGAGGTTTTTTAGACGGTTTAGGTAATTCAACAAAGTTATTTGGTGGTTCTTCATTAGACGGTTTAGGTAATTCAACAAAGTTATTTGGTGGAGGTTTTTTATTTAATAGAGTTAAATCTTTTAATTCTTTATCTCTTTTTGTTTTTTGTTCTGGTGTTGGATTTAATGCTTCTTGTGTATCTCTATCTTGTTCAGCTTGTGTAATGCCTTTATGAACTTTTTCAGAAGCTTTACCTGTTTGCGGTTCAGGAATTAATCCAAAAAATTTTGCTACGGCTAATGCTACTCTCGATACTAAAAGTAGATTTTGAGCTAATTCGACTAAATATTGTTTTATGACTTCAAGATTTTTTGGATCAGATAATGATTTTGCAAATTTTGTTATTTCTGGCATTACTGTATCTGCTAATGCCTCTTTAATAACAATTAGAGAGTGATCAAATCTTTCACCAGCAGTATCCATAACCTCTGCCGCTTTTTTCTGTTCTTCCTCTAATGTTCCTGTTATTGAAGCTAATTCTATAAACTTATCAGCAACTTCTTTTGCAGCAGCTTTTTCTGCCTCTTTTATAGGAAGTCCTTTTGCTTCATTCTTTTTAACATCTTCTGAATATTCTGTATATAATGCTTCTACCGCTTTTTGAGCACGAACATCTTTTATTCCTTGACCAATAAGATTTTGTTTTGTTCCACCTTTTGCTAATAATTTTTCAATAGCAGCAGGAATATCTGTTACTTCCACACCTTCTTGCATCGAGATAACGCCAGCTTTTTTTCCTCCAAAATGAGCCTTTGCTTTTCCTGTTATATTATTAATCAATGCTCTCATTGAAGTTATTGCTTCTTCTGGCGACTTCGTAAATGGTGTTAGTTCTTGAAGAACAGCGTTAGCCATTGCCGATTGCTGATTTTCATTTCCTTTTAGTCGTGAAGATATTAACTTTAATGATTTTGCTCTACTACCTAATTCTTCAACAGGTAAATTATATATATCTCCTAACTTTTGATTATTTAGATATCGCTCTCTTGTAGCCTCAAAACTTTCATTTGGCAGTTTTAATCCTACGAGAGTATTCATTATTGTGCTTATATCTGTTCCACGAGCCTTACTTTCCATTGCTGCGAACTCTAATGCTTTTGGTGCATCTTTCCAAGAACCTTTATTTCCTTTTGCTCCAAATATTCCCATTGCTTTTATAGCATCTTCTTGATCTAAATTCCATTTTAATGTTGCTTCTTTTCCAGCTTTCTTAACTTCTTCTGCTGTTATTCCACCGGCAGAACGGTTGGCTAACTGAACATATTTTGTATCATATGATAAATGTGGTTTGATAACATCAGATATTAAAAAAGAACTAAATGCTTTTAATCCAGCAGAAGCGAGAGCGACTACTCCTCCAAAGGCGGACAACGCGCCTAAAACTGGTATCATTGAGCCACCAATAGCGGCACCAACGGCTGCCTCTGCTAATCCTCCGACTATTTCTCCACCTGGAAGAGCAGAAAACATACTTTTTGCTGTATGAGCAAGAGCATATTTTCCAAAGCCTTTTCCAAAACCAGCAGATATACTCATAGCATTTATAGAACTATCATTTGTTCCAGAAATACCTGATGTTTTATTTGTTCGTCTTCCTCTTGAAGATGCTATTCTTTCTTCTACTGCTAATAATTGCTTTTTTAGATTAATAGTTTCTTTAAGAGAATTAGCTTCCTTATTTAAGAACTTTATTTCATTTTCAATAACGGTAGCTTGTTGATTTAATATATTTTTTACATTTATTGAACTTTCAGTAAATTTTGTTTGTGCAGAAACAACTTCCATTAATGATTTTTTAAGATTATTAATAGAACGAACTGTTTGAGTAACGCCCGTTGCTGAAATTTTTATTGCTACCGCTGATGTCATTTAATCTCCAAAACCTGATGTTCCTGCTTGTGGAATATCAGTTTGTATATTCTCTTTATCTATTAATCGTTTATATTCTCTTCTTGCGGCAATGTAGCAGAGGATTTGTCCGTCTGTAATCTCGTTAATTGGCAAGCCATATATTGAATTAATTTGGTCTGTGCTTGCGCAGATAATGAACCTAAAAAATAGGCAGTTCCACCTCTTGCCAGCTTCTCAATCCATATATTCATTTCACCTGCCTCCATTTTATTAACAATTGGACCTAATTCATTTTGTAAAATAAGGTATTCATTATAGATAACTATAATTTCTTGATTAGTTAATACTTTTGCAATAGAATTAACACCTGTTACAAAAAATGGTTTTTTAATGTCCTCTGGATTGCGACAAGCTCTATATAATATTTCTACAAATTCACGATTATCCAAAGCAGTTCTATAACTATCTGAAAAATCATCTCTTTTAGGAATATCTATCTTTAATCGTTTGTATGCATCTTGAACATATTTTTCAGCAGAAAAAATACATTCTTGTATTTCTTCACCTGTCAAT
>Ga0187872_10004093_pt1 | contig 11170 bp, 7 predicted proteins | sample June2016WEW_16_4_FD_132973 | JGI IMG/M metagenome (GOLD analysis project Ga0187872, IMG submission 132973) | Peatland microbial communities from SPRUCE experiment site at the Marcell Experimental Forest, Minnesota, USA - June2016WEW_16_40 | ecosystem: Environmental > Terrestrial > Soil >...
GAGCCTTTCGGCGACTCGAACTCGATTGGGCGCCAGTCGCGCAACCGAAAGGATCCGGTTCCGTCGTCTTCGATGCGCGCGAGAATCTGATCGCCCAATGCTTGAGGGAACGCTTCGCGGGCGATCGCGCCGCACCACAAGCTGTCTTTCCAACAAAATAGCCGCAAGTCCTCCAAGAGGAGCGAGACGCCGTCTTGCTGATCGGCCGCTCGTTCCGGGAGCAAGATCTGCGCGCACGACCGCGTGCGCAAAGCTTCGTCCAAGCGCAGCAGAAAGTTGCGCATTTGGACCGGCTCGCCGTTCGCCGTCTCGTATGTCGAACCGTCTTCGGATATCCTGTAGTTGATGGCCCGCTGACAAACGAAGATGTCCTCCCCGCACCGTGCAACGGATGGGTTCAGCAACTTGAAGCCTTCGGGCGGCGTGAACTCCAACTGGCGTGTCGCGAAGGACGGAAGCAGCTGATTTATGGGCTGGACGTAATATTGAAGATTGGAAAATGCGAGTTCGCGCGTGCCCGCGGGAATGTCTCGGTTGAGCGCGAGCCATTCGCAAGCCGCGAATCCTCGGTCTTTCCGATCCGCATCGCGCGCGTAATTGGCCGAAATCGAGAATTCCTCGCGCAAACCGTATCTGTAAATCCATTCCTCGACGAACAGTATGTCATCCTTCGGAATAGCGATCTCCATGCCGCGCTCGGAAAACAGCGTGCTGACGTCGTTCCAACCCTTTATCCTGTAATGATGCGCAAGATCGTACAATGGCTCCGCGCGTTGCGGCCTCAGATTGAAAGCGGCCAGCGCCGCCTGCCGAAAACCGCTCTCGTCTCCTAAATCGCGCAGGCAGAGCGCCAGTTGGCGGCGGGCGACCCAAACCTCTTCGTCCCAGCCGCCCATGTCGGCGCGCTGGGCGTAAGCGTCGGCCGCTTCCTGCTTGCGGCCGGCGTCCCGGTAGGATTGCGCGAGATAGAAGTGATATCTGACGTTGCCTGGATCAAGCTTCAGCGCCTCCTTCAGCAGGCGAATGTCCCGCTCAAACTTGTCCACGCGATTCGCGCCGGTGGCGTGATCCTTGTACCAAAGCCCCGTCAACCGGGTCACTCCGCCGGGCACATCCAAATATTCGTGCGTGACGCCGTGATACCATGCCCCTACATCCCGACGGGCGAGACGGGCGTTCCAATAGACGAGCCCGGAGCCGGCGCGTTGCATCAGCTGATAGCCGGGGCCCTCCAACTTGGCGCGAAAGCCGAGGTCTTCCACCACCAATTCCATGTCGGCGTCGGCGAGCAGCAAATAATCGAACTCCAGTTCGCTGTCATACGCGCGCCGAAGCGCGTCATTGCGCGCTTGCTCGAAGTTGACGAATGGAAAGCTGTGCAGTTCTCCCGGCAGGCCGCGCTTAGCGAAGAAAGCCCGGATGAAATCCTGCGTGCCGTCGGTGGAGCCCGTATCCCCTATCACCCAGCAATCAATGTGATCGGCGACCGACGAGAGGCACCGTTCCAAATTGACCATCTCATTCTTGACGATCATCGACAAACAGAGTTTTTTCATATTCTTGAACTTCTCTTGTATGTGCACACAAGCCTAAACGGCTGGCCAGCGGACGACGGAGACTCTTGGCGGAGACGTCGGCGACCGTGCCAATGTTTTTAGCCGCTCTGGAACATGTGAAACCTAACTAGTCAAGCGCGCCAGCGCCGTTTAAGGATGGATCGCGGCGGCTCACGGCCATGGGCCTTTGTTGGCTTCGTATGATTCATTGGCGCGCGCGATTTCGACCTCGCGCGTCGTTGGCGACCAGCCGCCGCCCACCGCTTGGTACAGCGAGACAGCCGCTTGGAGATAAGCGAAGCGCGCCTGCACCAGAAGATCCTGATTCTGGAAATAGGCTGTTTCCACCGTCGCGAGCGTCACGATGTCGATCGTCCCTTCGGCCAGCCGGGCTGCCGCCGCCAGATAGGCGCGCCGCGCCGAGTCGGTGGCCAGCGTCTCCGAACGCAGACCGCGCTCTGTTTCCCTTACCGCAATCAGAGCGTTCTCCACATCCGAAAGAGCTGTGAGGATCTGCTTATGGTAGAGGGCGGAGAGTTCCGAATAGCTCCCTTTCTGCGACTCGTATTGGCCCTGCAACTGATATCCGTCGAACAACGGCTGAGCGACGTTGGCGGCCAATTGCCATGCGATCGCCTGGGGACTAAGAAGATTCCTGAACACGACGCTTTCCACGCCGTACTGGCCCGTCAGGGTGAACGACGGGAAAAAGGCGGCGCGCGCCTGCAAGACCGAGAACTCCTGCGAGGCCAGCTTGGCCTCCGCCTCGGCGACATCGGGCCGGCGTAGCAGCACCTCGGAAGGCAAGCCCGGCGGAAGGCGCGGGAAACGAAGCTCCGTCAAAGCGCCGCCCTTTATGTTGATGCTTTCCGGCGCCCGGCCCCGAATTACGGCCAATATGTTTTTCGTTTGCTCCAGATCCCGCACGAGCGTCGGGATGGTGGCGCGTTGCTGCTCCAGAATCGTTTCTTGTTGAGCGGCATCCAACACCGTCGCCGTGCCGAGGTTGAACCGCGCCTTGATGGCGTCGTACACTTTGGAAGCCAGAACGACGTTCTGATTGGCGATGCGCAACCGATCCTGGTCCGCCAGCACCTGAAGATAAGCGTTCACGACCGAGGCGACCGTCGAAATCTGTACGGTGTCGCGGTCGAACCTGCTGGCGTTGGCGAGCAGCCGCGCGGCCTTCGAGGCGTCCTCGTTCTTGCCCCAGAAGTCGATCTCATAGCTGGCGTTCAGCCCGAGTTGGTACAGATTGCTTCGGGTCGTGGAACCGCTTGCGCTGGACGTGACCGCCGACGCGGTCGCCGACCCGCCGGCCGTGTTCACGCTGACCGTCCCGGGGGGCGTTTGGGAGCGTTGCGCGGAGCCGCCGAAGGAGACATTCGGCCACAGCGCGGCGCTAGACACGCGCGCCTGCGCATCCGCCTCCGTAATACGCGCGACCGCCGCCGCTATGTCTAAGTTGTCCTGCAGCGCGCCGGCGACGAGTTGTTTCATCTCCTCGGAACCGAACAGCGCGGCAAAGTCAGCGCCCGACGGAACGGGCGGAGCTGACCTCGGCTTAGCCTCGACGAATCTCTGGGGCGGAGGAACGCTTGGGTCCGGCTTCGACCACTCAAGATCGCAACCGCCCTCCCCGACGCAAAGGAGAAAAGCTAGAAAAATCGTTTTCTTGCGGTGCATCAGATCGAGCGACACAACTATCCTTTCCTTCTTACGCGCAACCCCGCGCAAGAACGCGCACAACCGCGCAACTGATCAACCTCTATGTTAAAACGTCTTCGCGGATCGTCTGTTCGCCTCGCTTCAAGCCGCGGTTCAACTTCATAATCCTGCGCGGCGACGCGCGTCGGTGTGTAATTGATAACCGCGAAATGCTCAAAAAACATGAAGATTCTTCCCAAGTTAAGGGGCACTTCGCCCCGCGAGCGGAAACTCGGCGGTAATATCGTATTCCGCCTCCGCGACACCTTGAGCCATCGCGCGCTCCAGCCATTCAAGTCCTTCCGCTTTATTCGACGTCCCACCCTCGCCGGCGATAAGATAGCGGCCCAACATGAGCTGAGCCTGCCCGTGTCCAAGCTCGGCAGCCGCGTGAAACCACCGTCTGGCGGCCGTCCTATCCTTCGGCACGCCATGACTGCCGCTATAGAGCGCTCCGAGCGCGAACATCGCGCCGCTATGACCGCGCGCCGCCGCCCTTTCGAACAGCTCAAGCGCTGTCGAAACGTCTGCTGGCCCTCCGCGTCCCTTCACCATCATTTCGGCGAGGGAGACCTGCGCATCCGGCATTCCGGCGTCGGCGGCTTTCGAGAGCCAGGCGCGCGCCTCGACGAGGTCGGTCGCCATGCCGCGCCCATCGGCGAGCATGAGCCCGTAAGCGTATTGGGCTTCCACCACTCCCTCGGCGGCGCGGCGCAGCCACAATGCCGCCCCGCGATCGTCTCGATCCAAACCGACGCCCTTCGCTAGGCATACGCCGAGGTTGAAGGCCGCGACGAGGTCGCCAGAGGCGGCCGCCGCCTTGAACCACTCGGCTACGGCCTTTGCGTCTTCCGTCTCGCCGCCGCCTTCCAAAATGAGGTTCGCGAGATCGACCTGAGAGGCTTGATCGCCAGCCTCGGCGGAAATGCGCAGCCATTTGGCCGCCTCTTCGTCGTCTTGCGCGACGCCGGCCCCAACAAGGTACAGCGATCCGAGAGCTCTGGCGGCGGCTTTGTGTCCAGCCTCGGCGGCGTGAATAAACCAGCGCGCGGCATCGGCATAATTCGGGGGCGACCGGCCACCCCCGAGGCAAAGATTGGCGACCATGAACGCCGCCTCGATATTGCCGCCCAACGCGGCGCGCCGCAGCCATGTTTCTGCAGTGACCTTGTCCTGAGGGACTTGCCGGCCTTCCAGGAGGAGGACGCCCAACCGAAACTGAGCGGCGCAATTCCCTTTTTCCGCGGCGCGTTGGTAAAACTCCAGCGCACCCGCGGCGTCGCACGGGCCCCCCGACCCGCGCTCGGTGAGCGCTCCGAGCACGTAGAGGGCTGTTGGCAGCCCAGCGTCGGCTGCGGCCTTCAGATGCATTCGTATGAGCCGCCAGTCGTAGTCGGCCGTCGCGCCCGGCATCAGCGCCAGCGCGTAACCCAAATTTCCTTCGGGACAGCCCGACTCCGCCGAGGCGCGATACCATCGCCGCGCGTCGTCCAGATCGCGCATGGGCTCCGGACCGTTCGTCAAAACATAGCCCAATAGCGCTTGGCCTTTTCCGCATCCCGCTCGCGCCGCCCGCTGCGCCCAAACAAATGCAGTTTCAAAGTCCGATTCGGCCGTCGCCTCTGCCTCGACAAACAGTTCCGTGGGCCTATCGCCCGTCGAGGTTGCGCCGCCCGGCGCCTTGATCAGTCCATTGAGGCATAGGGCGGCGAGCAGGGATTGAGCTTCAACGACCCCATGCGACGCGGCCCGTTGCAGCCACCGCGCGCCCTCCGCGCGACTGGGAGGCACGCCCGCCCCCTCGAGATAGGATCGCGCGACCTGATACTCCCCCTCGGGGATGCCGGCCCTCGCGGAGACCGCGAGCAAAGGGAAGGATTCGACAAATCTTCCAGCCTTGTTGAGTTTGATGCCCCGACGCAAAGCGGCCTTCGGGGAGACCAAACTTAGCAGTCGATCATAAATAGCCATTGTGCCTGGGTCCGATCATCGCCGTCACGCCGCGCCGCATCGAGCTTAGGGCTCGCGCATTCCCTCCTGGGAGATAGGCAGCACGGAACCAAGAAGATATAGGAGCACCGTCCGCTTGCCCACCTTGATGTCGGCGGAGACGGGCATGCCGGGTATGATATGGAAATCTGCCGGAACATCGTGAAGACCAACGCGCTCGATAGTGATGCGGGCACGGTAGAACGGCTCCGAGGCCGAACCTGGCAGAGGAGCCGTCCCGGTCGGATTTCGCGCCTCGGTTTGCGCCGTGAAACTGTCGGGGCTCACGACTTCCACAACCCCTTCCGCCACGCCAAATTGAGAAAATGGGAAGGTGTCGAATTTGATGATCACTGGATCGCGGACGTGAACGTGGCCGCTATCCCGGCCGACGATGTTCGCCTCGATCTCAAGCTTGCCGCTTGAGGGAACGAGGGTGATGAAGTGCTCTCCGGACTGAAGCACGGCGCCGACGGAAACCTTTTCGAGAGACTGCACGACCGCATCCAAGTCGCTTCTAAGTTCGGTCAACTCGCCGCGGCGGTTGGCCTTGTTGAGCTCCTCCCGCCCATTGCTCGCCCTGCCTCTGGCTTCGGACAATTTCTGAGATATGTCCGCTTGCCAGCCTCGCATGAAAGAATCCCGTTCGTCACTAAGAGCCTCCCGTTCGAGCCTCGCCCCGTCCGCGGTCTGCTGCGCACTCGCTAGCGAACGCTCCATTTCCGCGCGGTTGTCCGTCGCCATCCAAGTTTCCATGCGGCTCCCGTATTTCATCGCCTCAAGCTTCTTGCGCACCTGTTCAATATTCTGTGCGACGCCGAGCCGCTGCCGAAAGCCCTTGGAATCCGCTTCGGAGCGCAGAATGAGCGCCCCCGCCTCGGCCAGTCGATGCTGATAATTCTCGAGCTTCGCCTCGTACCCCGCCTTGCGCTGATTGTAGAGCGCGACCTGAAGTATCCATCGAGGGTCGGTTCCGGCGTAAGTGAACGGCTTGTTTTCCATTTCCGCTTCAAGACGCGCCACCTCGGCCTCGCTGCTGGACACCTGGGCGGAAAGCGCCGCCGAGTCCGCGGTGGTAAATGTGGGATCGAGACGCGCGAGCAGTTGGCCCGCCTTCACCACTTGGCCCTCGCGCACGTCGATTGAACGCACAATGGCGGTTTCGAGCGGCTGCACCAGAATCGTCGACGATTGCGAAACAACGACGCCACGCGTGCTCACGACTTGATCGACCGGAATCACGGCCATGGCCAGCACCATCGTGAAGACCAGGCTCGCGATTATCCAGACTATTCCGCGCGCCAGAGGCGGAGCTTCCGCGTTGATGATCGCGGTCGACGGCCATTGAAACTCCAAAATGACCGGCAGCATCGGGTCGTTCGGCTCGGACTGACGCCTAACGACGGCCAGCATTTTCGAAGCGGATTTTCTCATCGCGAATTCACCCTAATTACGGCGGCGCAAAGCGCCTCGACGACTGCGGCGCCGGGCGGCCAACTAATCTCCGGGAGCCGCGATTGGAGCAACGCTCAAATGACGGCCCGCATGACCCTTCTCAAGGTGCCGGTTCTGCTGCGTCCAAAGTTGCCGATAGATGGAGCAACGTTCGAGCAGCGCGTCATGCGGCCCGATATCCACGATTTTGCCCTCATCCATCACGAGAATCTGGTCGCAGTTTGTCAGCGATGAAAGGCGATGCGTGACGATGATCATCGTCCGATCCTGCGCGATCCGCTCTAGGTTGTCGTTGACCGCCGCCTCGCTTTCAGGGTCGAGCGCGCTGGTCGCCTCATCCAGAATGAGTATTCTGGGATCGTGAATCAGGGCGCGCGCAATGGCGAGGCGTTGGCACTGTCCCCCGGACAAGTTTGGCGACCCCTCTTCGATATAGGTCTCGTAACCGTTAGGCATCCGCTCGATAAATTCCTCGGCGCCCGCCAGGCGCGCGGCGCGCACCGCGTCCGCGAATGTCAGCCCCGGGCGTCCCGCGATGATGTTGTCCCTGATCGAACCGCGGAAGAGAAAATTGCTCTGCAGGACTACGCCGAAGCTTTGCCGCAGATGGCGAAGGTCGATGTCCTTCAGGTCGCACCCGTCGACCTTGAGAAAACCGCCGTAGTCACGATTGAGGCCCTGCAACAGACGGGTGACGGTTGACTTGCCGGAACCGCTGCGACCGACGATTCCGAGCATTGTGCCTCGCGGGATGGAAAAGCTTACCCGGTCGAGCGCCGGCGTCTTGCTCCCGAGGTAAGTGAACGTCACATTTTCGAAGCTGATGGCCCCGACCAATTTCGGCCGCAGACCTACCGATCTGCCGTCCGTCTCGACAGGGCGATTCAGCACCGAGGCGCCTTGGCTGATCGCGGCGTTGACCTCTTCGTACTCTTGGACGAGCCGCGCCAGGCCGACGAGAGGTTGGCCCACCCGCTGACTGAGCATCATGAATGCAAACAGGCTGCCGACCAGATAGCCGGAAGCATCGTTCAACGCCATGTAGGCGCCGATCATCATCGTGCCGAGCGTCATCAGCCGCTCGATGGGGGTCGCCAGCGTCTCCGGCCAGTTCGCCACGCGCGCAAACGCAAGACGCCACTTTGCCGCCTCCGTGATGCGTTCGTCCCAAATCGCTCTGCGCTGGGGCTCCAAGGCAAGCGCTTTCACCGTCTTGATTCCGACGATGGTCTCGGTCATCGCCGCGGACTTCGCGCTCTCGGCGACCGCGACTTGCATAAACAGATGCCTTAGAGGCGGTAAATAGGCCAGGATGATCAAGCTTATCGCGACGGCGCAGGCAACCACGATCGCCGCGAGGATCGGGTTGATATAAATGAGTACAGGCAGCAGGACGCAAAGCGTGATGAGGTCGAGGCCCGTGGAGAACAGCTTGCCCGTCAAGAACTCGCGCACGCGATAGATCTGAGAGATCCGATACATTGTCTCGCCGGCGGGGTTCCGCTCGAAATAATCGAGCTGAAGCCGCAGCAGCCGGTTGAATATGTGCAAATTCAATTTGGTGTCCAAGCGCGCGCCGACGAACGCGGTGATCAAGCGCCTCGCGTAACCCAAGAGGGTCTCGTAGGCGACGACGACCGTCATCATCGCCGACAGGAGAATAAGTGTCGAGACGCTATGGAACTGAAGCACCTTGTTGACCGTCGCCATGACCAACAGCGGCGGCAAGATCGTCAAAACGCTCATGACTATCGATGCAAGCGCGATGTCGCGTAGCGCTCGGCGCTCTTGCAGCACCAACCCGACGAGCCAGCGCAGGTTGAAAGGCGCGTCGGTCTCTCCGTGTCCACGAACGCCGCGTAGGAGAATCGCCTCCCCCGACCAAACTTCCGAAAGCCGCAATTCGTCCACCGCGACCGGCTCGGAACCGAGCGGCGCGGAGGGATCCTTTACAAAAACGACCCGTCGCTCCGAATCCGCGGCTGTTAGCAAGCCGGCTCCGCCGTCCTTGAACAGCAGCACCAGGGGCCCGCTGTCGTGGAACCGAAGAAGGTGACGCCAGCGAAACCTGACGGCGCGAGACCACATGCCGGCGTTCTGGGCCCAAAGGGATAAGGCGGCCGCGGAAGGGTTCGTCTCGCCAGCCGCCAGCTGGAATTCCGCCGTGTGGAGCTCAATTCCATGAAACTTCGCTGCTTGAAGCACCGCCGTTAAACGAGGATGGATTGGAGGACCGCCATCGGCTTGGCCTCCGGCCGGGTTGGTCGACCCGCCATCTTCGGGTTTGCGCGTTCCGTCATTCTCGGGCTCGGGCGAACTCGACAGAGCGGCTGTTTCGAAACCGTTTGGAGGGGCGCCGGCAATCTCATTCAATGCCCCCTGCCCCTTTTTATTTCCCCGGACGACCCGAAGAGTCCCCGGCTCGTCCGGCGCCCGCCCCACAGCCGAGGCTTCGATCTCCTCGATCGCCTCTTCAAGGGCCTGACTTTCTTGGGGTAATTCTTCGCCTAAATCTTTGAACTGAGCGGCCAAGGCGGCGCGAGCGCGAGCGTAAATCGCGCGCCGTGTTTCCGCGGTGTTTCTCTCGAGTTGGTCGATGGTCCTAGCAATCAACGGGTAATAGATATTCATCGCACACCGCCAATCATCGCCGCGTTATCCCTGGCCGTCGCCGAGTTCGCCGAGCGCTCGTCGCTCGAGATCGTCGCGCCTAGGGCCTTGTGGAGTGGGGCGCGTTCGAAAACGGCCCTATTCCTTGTGTCGCGCCGGCGGATGTCGCGCCGCGCCTTTTCGATGATCTGCGAAAACCCGATCCGAGCGGTCTCCGGCCACAAAACACGCCACATCCTGGAGACTCCAGCGTAGGAACTCAGATTCGCGACCCCGAAATTCACTGCCCGATCCCCCGAGGGACGTCGAACAACCCGCTCAGCCGCGCCGGCAAGCGACCTGACGCGCCGACTTCTTTACAGCTCTTCTCCCAGAGAGTGAGATATTCCTCCAAGGGAACGCCGGTTCTCGAGGGCCATCGGTTGACCGCGCCCAAATCCTCCACGCAATCGCGATCACTCTCGAGCACTTTGAGGATGTGCAGGACGGCCACGCCCTTGGGGGCGGCTTGGCTGCTTTCGAGGACAAGACGGTCCGCGCGGAACCATGCGGCCAAATCGGACGTGAGTTTTGGCTCGGCTTCCTTGCCGTAACCAGCGAGCAGATTGTCCCGGTAGCTGCGAATGGCCGCGCCGAAACCGGCGTCGCCCTGGAAAGGGGGATTCTCCTGCCAGCTCCGCGCCAGCAGGCCAAGCCCACGAATGGAAAACGCTTCCACCAGGGATTCCTCGAACCACTGCGAAGGAGGACGCGGCTTCGCGGACGCCTCCCAGCTATTGCACAGGACGTGGCCAAGTTCATGGCCGAATTGATAAGCGAGCTTGCACCAGTCGTTAGGGCCGATGTCGACGATGATCCACGCTGTGCGGGTGTGGTCGTCGTGCAGCCAGATGGCCGGGGAGCCCCCGGTATGATCATCGACAACGAGCTTATCCGGCTGTCGATCGGAAACGAGCCTCACGCCCGAGAGACATGCCTCCCGAATGCGCGGCAACACGCGACCCGCCGCCTCGAGCGAGGTATTGGGCCACGCGCCACGTATCTCCATCGGTGCGGTCAACAGCGTCACCTCTTTGCCTCGCGCCGCGGCGGGGCCCGGACACAAGCCGAGAGCACCCGCCAACTTTACAAATAAGCGCCGATTCATTCTGTGACCTTACCCGAGAGGAAAAACCCGGGTGGCGGCTTTGAGGAAAGCCGCCACTCAGCAGTGCTTAGGGGTGTTTATGCGTCGACGGGTTTGGAATCTGCGCCAGATTCTGCGAGTTGCCGCCATTCTCCAGCTGTCCGAGCACCCCGAGGAGGTTTGGCTGCGGCGTGTGTTGTCCACCACCGTTGCCCGGACCGTTGGAGCCGAACTTCAACAACTGAACCAAGTGATCGAAGCTCGTCAGATCAGGCGTCCCCTGCAGGCCCTGGAGTTGCAGCGGATTATGCCCGTTGCCGCCGCCAGAGTTCGGCGTCCCCCCGCCCTGATTGGACGGCGCACCGCCCACACCCGAAGGAAGAAGGAACTTCAGGTGGCCGTGGTCGTGGTTCAGGTTCGGCGCGAGCGGGTCGCCCGTCGCTCCACTCACGTGGTCGCCAGTATGGCCGTGGTGACCCGTCGCTCCGTGGTGACCCGTCGCTCCGGTGTGACCCGTCGCTCCGGTGTGACCCGTCGCTCCGGTGTGACCCGTCGCTCCGGTGGCTCCAGTCGCCCCAGTTGCTCCAGTGTGACCCGTCGCTCCGGTGTGACCCGTCGCTCCGGTGTGACCCGTCGCTCCGGTGGCTCCAGTCGCGCCAGTTGCTCCCGGGTCTCCCGTGGCTCCAGTCGCTCCCGTCGCTCCGGTGTGACCCGTCGCTCCAGTCGC
>Ga0187872_10004096_pt1 | contig 11163 bp, 10 predicted proteins | sample June2016WEW_16_4_FD_132973 | JGI IMG/M metagenome (GOLD analysis project Ga0187872, IMG submission 132973) | Peatland microbial communities from SPRUCE experiment site at the Marcell Experimental Forest, Minnesota, USA - June2016WEW_16_40 | ecosystem: Environmental > Terrestrial > Soil >...
CCAGGGGGCCGGCCGCGGACGAGGGCGTCCGCCCTACAACTTATTGGTTGAGTTTCAGCGTTTGCATGCCCGCGTGCAGCGGCAGTAGCTGGCCGTGCCAGGTCAGGTTACCGGAAACATTTTCGGGGAGCTTGATTTGGGCGGTCCAGCTCTGGTTCGCTTTCTCATACGACACCTCGACCGGGCCATGCGGTGTTGGCATGGATGCGGCAACGTGCTCCAGGCTTCCCAGGTGGGGGGCGATCTCCACGCTGGAAAATCCCGGAGTTCCCGGGTTGATGCCGGCGACAATCGTCATCAGATCGAAGGTGGGATGGGCACTCCATGCGTGCGAATCGGAGCGGGTAGGCTCCGGCGTCTCGGCCCAGGTGGAGAGACCGAGCTGAAGCATTTTGCGCCATGGCTCGAGCTGCGGAATGTACAAGTCGCCTAAACCGGCATGAACCATGGCGCCAGCGACATAGAAGCGGAAATAGTAGCTCGCCGGCGACATGTTACTTCGATCGTCGGAGTCCAGGACTTTCTCCATCACGGCCGGCTGCAAGGGTCTTGGGATCACGTCGAGCCATACTGCCAGGGAATTGGCCTGCTGGCTGAAATGGTTCCTGGCGGGTGTGTCGGCTAGCAGCCCTGCCTGTTCATACCAGCTCAGCCGCATCAGTGCTTCCGAGGCCCGGTGTTCCCGTTGGCGATATTGGGCGGCGCGGTCTTTCTCACCGAATTGATCTTCGAGCGCGGCGGCATACCGAAGCGCCTCGATAAACTGAAGCGTCAAAGCCGACGAGCGGCCGTCCGCGTCCTGCGGAGGCACGCCCGAGACAAAATCGGGCGGGCTCCAATCGACAAACGGCCACCACTCGATCGGGCCTAGCAGGCCGTCCGGGCGCTGGCGCGCCGCGAACCAATCCAGAACGCCGCGGGTACCGGGGACGAGCGAGGCGACGAAGGTAGGATCGTCGCGATATTGCCAGTAATCGTGCAGCATGCCAACCCAGAGCAGCGAGAAGGGAGGGATGATCTGGGTGAGCGAGGACGGATAACGGCTCTGCGTGAGTCCGTCCGGCATGAGCGAATCGTGGAAAGCTTCCAAGGCCTGGCGGGCCAGCCGGTCGTCTCCCGCGATGGCATAAGAAATGAGGGCCTGAATGCGGGTATCGCCAATGTATTGGAGCCGCTCCCAATAGGGCGTATCCATATAAGTCTCGTGGGCGCATAACTGGGCGGTAAGCCATCCGGTCTCCCAGATACGAGCGAGCTCGGGATCGTTACTCTCGAAGCGCGCGGTTCGATGGAACGGATAGGCGGTATAGAAGCCTTCGAGATTCTCAATTGTAAGTGGCGTCTCCGCGGTCTTGATTTCGGCTTGCAGATATCTCCAGGTGCGCCACCCAAGAGTTATGTAGGTCCGCTTGCCTCCGTCGCTTATGAATCGATCGCGAAGGCCCTCGATATGACGGCCGGCGGTCTCATTGCGATTGCCCTTGTGATGGTCGGCATCATAGAGAGCCTCGGCGTAAGTGAGATCGATGGTGGAGTCTCTGCCGCCGCCGATTTCAAGCGATGGATAAGCCGTGGTAAGAGCGCTGCGATCGAGCAGGATGGTGACGCTACTATGCGGCGGAACGGCCAGCGGGTGTTCGAGCGAGATAGGGGCAGCGCCCGCCAGGCCCGATACACGGACCACTCGCCCGGCTGAAACCGGCGTATAGGTCATGGGCGGCAACCGATCGGGGACGAGCATCCAGGGAGTTGGGCTGTCCTCAACACCGCGAACGGAGGCGTGCCCGAGAGGGCGGGCCGGCAGCCAGCGGGTCTGGGCGTCTTCGGGGCTATCCCAGTTCCAATCGATCTTCCTGCCGTCCATGACCTCCGCGGGTCCAGCGGCGAAATAGCCGCGAGCCTTGGTGGGCGCGGCGCTTCGGCCCATTTCGCGGCTGACCTGCCAGCTTTCACCGGTATTCACGGCGGCATTGGCCGGGTCCTGGGCGGATAGCAGAAACGCGGTCCGCGAGCTCATTTGCGAGATGGCGGCGAAGACCCCGTGGTTCCATACCATGGCGGCGACGAGGTTGGAGCCAACATGGAGATAGGGAGACAGATCGAAGGTCTCATAGCGCCAGTGATGCACATCGCCCAGAGCCGGTCCACTGCCGACCCGCTTGCCATTCACGTGGAGCTCAAAACGCGCATCCGCGCTGACATCCACCAGGAATGGCGCGGGAACTTTGTCCAGCGCGAGCGGCTTTCGAAAGTAGCGGACGTTCTCGTCGCGCGCCGGGCCATCGGCGGAATCAATCCACTGAGCGCTCCAGGCTCGCGGAAGTGTATTGGTGGCAGCGGCCGCGTGCCAGGGAAGGAGCGCGCCGAGTAACCCAGCGAGCGCGCCGGCGCGTAGGCAAGCGCCGGCCGCCATGGCGAGCCGGCTGTACCGGAATATTCTCATGGAGGAGGTTTTCCTGTTCGTGCTCAGAACCGAACGAAAACGATTCTACCAAGTGTGCTGCCTGGTGAGCGCGCGGTGTGCCAAGGGCCGCTGGTGGGAATCGCTATCGGCCGGAAAGCCCTTCGGTTCTTCCAGCAATGGGTATACGGAACAGCGGTTTTGCGCTACAAGTTCGACTACACCGTAACGTCAACATGTTCCACGTGCTGGAGCAGTGAAGCGGAAGGCTTGACTCGGTGCAATATCGATTTTGCCGCGCGATAGAATGGTTTCGTGCTTCATCGATATATTCTGCACAACGACGCAATCCGGCAGGCCACCGATCCCGTCCTGGCGGCGGGGCAGGTGGGGCTGCTTTCGGGCTGGGGCGTTTTCAGCACGCTGCGGGTTCAGGACGGCGTTTTGTTTGCCTTCGAGAGGCATTGGGCGCGGCTCACGCGCGACGCGGCGGCGTTTCACATCGCCCTGCCCAGCGATCCGGAAGCGGTCCGCCTGCGCCTGCTGGAGCTGGTGGAAGCCAACCATGCGCGGAATTCCACTCTTCGGCTGGCCATCGTCCGCAACAACGGCGGAACGTGGGCCGCCGCGAATGCGCGCGAGACCGACGTCATCGCGCTGACTGCCGACACCAAGAATTGGGGACGCGGCGTGCGCCTGGCGTACCAGCCCGAGGCGCGCCACGCGGCCTGCAATTTCGCCGGGACCAAAATTCTCTCCTGGGCCATGAACCTGACGTGGCTCGAGACTGCGCAGCGCCGCGGATTCGACGAGGTCATCCTGCTCAACGAGCGCGGCGAAGTGGCCGAATGCACCTCGGCGAACATCTTCGCGGCCGTGGGCGATACGGTTTTTACGCCGCCGCTTGCCTCCGGCTGTTTGGCGGGCATCACGCGCGAGGTGCTGCTCAATGAAGTCCACGTACCGGGCGTAGAGATCGTGGAAAAGACGTTGCTGCCGGTTGATCTGGAACTGGCTGAAGAAGTCTTCATCACCTCCACCACGCGCGACCTGCTGCCAGTGGTGGAGATCGAAGGCCGCAAGACGGGCACGGCCAGCGGCTCGGTGAAGGCTCTGTCCGCGGCTTTCGGCGCGTATCTCGACACTTACGTGGCCGAGCACAAGGCTCGGCAGAGGGCGCAACCGGTGTGATCGGGATTTCAAGAACGGTCGCGGCCGGCATCGCTGCTTGGGCGGCTTGCCGCCTGGTTGCCGCCGGGGTGGCCGACACACCGCCGATGGGTTGGAACAGTTGGGATGCCTACGGCACCACGGTGACCGAAGCCGAAGTGAAGGCCAACGCCGGCGTGATGGCGGCGAAGCTCAAGAGCCACGGCTGGCAGTACATCGTGGTCGATATTCAGTGGTCGGACCCCAACGCCCAGGCGCACGGGTACCGCTCCGATGCCGAGTTGGCTATGGATGGCTACGGGCGGCTCATTCCCGCCGAGAGCCGGTTTCCCTCCTCCGCCGGCGGCCGCGGTTTTCGTCTTTTAGCGGATTATATTCACAGCCTTGGGCTGAGGTTCGGGATTCACATCATGCGCGGGATTCCACGACGCGCGGTGGCCGGGAATCTGCCGGTTTTCGGAAGCAGCGCCCGCGCCGGCGACGTCGCCGACCGGGTATCCACCTGCAAATGGAACACGGATATGTACGGCGTGGACGTGGCGCGGCCCGGCGGGCAGGCGTACTACGATTCGTTGGTGGCGCTCTACGCCTCCTGGGGCGTGGACTACATCAAGGCCGACGACATGGCCCGGCCCTTGCATGCCGCCGAAATCGAGGCGCTGCATCGGGCGATCGTGAAATCGGGCCGGCCCATCGTGCTGAGCTTGTCGCCCGGTCCCCCCGATCTGGCGCAAGCCGATTTCTACGCCGCCAACGCCAACCTGTGGCGCGTCTCGGACGATGTCTGGGACCTCTGGAAAGATCTTCGTGCTGCGTTCGGCTACCTCGCTCAGTGGAGCGCCTACGCGCGGCCCGGCGCATGGCCCGACGGCGATATGCTGCCGCTCGGCCGCATCGGGATGCGCGCGGAGCGGGGCGACGATCGCGCCACCCGCTTCACGCGCGACGAACAGCGCACGCTCATGACGCTCTGGTCGATGGCGCGATCTCCGCTGATGTTCGGCGGCGACCTGCCCAGCCTGGATGCGTGGACACTTTCGCTCCTCACCAACGACCAGGTTTTGGCTGCGGACCAAAAGGCCGTCGGGAGCCGGCAGCTTTTCGCGCGCGGCGACGATGTTGCATGGACCAGCGAGGCGAGCGGCTCATCGGCCAAATATGTCGCCCTTTTTCACCGCGGCGACGAGGGCGTCCACGATGTGCATGTCGAGTGGAAAGATCTGGGCCTGTCCGGTACGGTCGCGGTGCGCGATGTGTGGGAGGGGAAAACCCTGGGAAGGTTCGAAGGCGGATTCAGCGTGAAACTGGCGCCGCACGCGTCGGCCATGCTGCTGGTAGAGCCTTGAGAGAGCGCCGAAAAACAGGCTTTAGCCTGTGATATTCCAAGAGGGCACAAGTGAGTTTCTTCAGCACCCTTCAAGACTCGGCTCAGTCGTTCATTCGGCGCGCAATAACCTGACTGGGTCGAAGACAGCATGAAGGAGGAACCGGCAGCGAAACGCGGTGATGACATGCGAAAGGAATATGATCTTTCGAAGTTGGCCGGCGGCGTTCGAGGCAAGTACTATCGCCGGGCGACGGCCGGGACGAACCTGGTGCTGATTGAACCCGACCTCGCCAACATGTTTCCTGACAGCGAGGCGGTCAACCGCGCTCTCCGTGTGTTGGCCGAAGCGGCCCAAACGGTAAGCGCTCCCAGGTGCCGGCGCTCGCGTTAATCGGACGAGTTCTTCTACCCAATACATCGGACCTTCGGCACGCTGGCGGCTCTGGAGTAGTGTCGACGGTATGAATCGGCCTGCGCTTGGAGCTTCCTCGACGCCGTTTCGGGCCAGTCGGGCCCGATCAACAAATCCTCCACATCGGTAAACGCTGGGCGACTTTCGGGGAGGAACCTGCGAATCTCCGAGAGAAGATCGTCCGCTATTTCACCCGCTTCACCGCGGCTACCAGGAAAGGATATGGATCAACGGCCTTCCCCTTCCACCACAGCCTTTCCGGCCCCAAATCGGTGATCGCGAAATGCAAGTGTGGCGTGCGCGGATCCGCATTTCCCGTCGATCCTACAAAACCGATGACGTCCCCACTTTTGACCGGCATTCCCTCGTGCAACCCTTCCACGTACCCATCCAAGTGCGCGTAGTAGTAACAATACACCCCCATTTCGTCGAACTGGTATATCGTGTTGCCGCCCGGTTTGCTGAGGAATAGTTTGCGGATGGTTCCGGATACCACCGCACGCACGGGTGTCCCTTTCGGCTCCACAATGTCGATCGCCTCATGCTTATGTCCGTCGTGAACTTCTTCGAACGTATCCCGCAGATCCGCGAGGGCGAGTCCGCGGATGGGCGGAGTCATCTCGAGAATGGAAGAGGTCGCGCCAACGGCGAGCGACATTGGCAACAGCCCGGCAATGCAAACCCAGAGCCTCAACGCTACTCCTCCAGGTCGACCGTTGTGCCCCGTCGAACCATGTGCGACAGTTCATCCACATCCCAGTTCGTCAGCCGGATACACCCGTCCGACACTCCATGCCCGATATCTCAGGCTTCAGATCGCGGTGTGTGACGCCTTTCGCTTGTGCGGCGGCCAGCCCGCGCGCGATCTGGATGCAGTAATCGATGGCCTTGCGAACCGGCAACGCGGGTCCGGCAAGCCGCTCCCGCAAGGTGTCGCCTTCGAGCAGTTCGATGACAACATAGAACACGCCGTCCTGCGAGCCAACGTCGTAGATGGCCACGATGTTCGGATGATTGAGGGCGGCTGCGGCGCGCCCCTCCCGCTCGAACCGCCGGACGCGATCTGGATCGCTGGCGAACGCCGCAGGGAGTATCTTCAGCGCAACATCGCGCTGGAGCCGCATATCGTGGGCGCGATAGACTTCTCCCATGCCTCCGGCGCCGATGGGCGCGAGGATTTCGTAGGGCCCGAGTCTTGTGCCGGCACTGCACTGCTGCGGCGGGGTGCGGCAATTACTGCCCGACTTGATCGAGGCCGGGCTGGACGTGATCAACCCCGTGCAGGTCAGTTGCCGCGGCATGGAGGCGGAGGAACTGAAGCGTGAATTTGGCAAGGACCTCGCATTCTGGGGCGGAGGCTGCGACACGCAGAGCGTGCTTCCGTGCGGCACGCCCGAAGAGGTCCGGCGACATGTCAAAGAACAGGTGAAGGCCATGCAGCCGGGCGGGGGGTTCGTCTTCCAGCAGGTGCACAACATCCTGGCCAACGTGCCGCCGGAGAACATCGTCGCCATGTACGAAGCGGTGAGGAACTAGCCGGGTGTCCGCCGCGGCGTGGGGCGGCCTTGCGCTGGTGCTGGTGGCCGGCGGGCTGGCTGGCAACTGCATGTTGCCCATGAAATTCACCAGGCGCTGGCACTGGGAAAACACGTGGCTGGTGTTCAGCCTGGTCTCGCTGGTGGTGCTGCCCTGGGCGCTGGCCCTGCTGCTGGCCGGTAATGTGGCGGAAGTTTACGGTGGGCTGTCGCCGGCGCAGTGGCTCCTGCCCTTTATGCTGGGGGCGGGATGGGGAATCGCGCAGGTGCTGTTCGGCCTGTCCATAGCACGGCTGGGTCTGGCGCTGGGGTGCGCCATCATAATAGGGTTGGGCTCGCTGTTCGGCACGCTGGTCCCGCTGTTTTTCAAAAACCGCGAAGTGCTCGGCACAGGGCGCGGCGCTCTCATCCTCTGTGGGCTGGCGGTGATGGTGGCGGGCATCGTGGTATCGTCGCAGGCGGGCAGGCGCCGCGAGCAGGGACAGGGCGAATCGTCCGGGCGGAGGTATGCAATGGCGCTGGCCCTGGCGGTGCTGTGTGGTCTGATGGCGCCGATGGTCAACTACAGCTTCGCCTTCGGGCAGGACATCGCGGACCGCGCCATGCGCCTGGGGGTGCCGGCCACGCATGCCGGGTACGCGGTCTGGCCTGTAGGGCTCGCCGGTGGCCTGATTCCGAACCTGGTCTACAGCTTCTACCTCCTGTTCCGCAACCGGACGTGGGGCGCGTTCCGCGGGCCGTGGGCCGCCGACGCGGGCATGGCTGCCCTGATGGGCATTTTCTGGATGGGGGCGATGTCCATTTACGGCGTCGCCTCCGTGTACCTGGGCGCGCTGGGAACGTCCGTCGGCTGGGGCCTGTTCCAGATCTTCAACATCATGGCTGCCAACGTGTCCGGCGTGCTGACCGGCGAGTGGCGGAAAGCGCCTGCCGGGGCGCTGCGTACACTCTACGCCGGCCTGGTGCTGCTGGCGTGCGCCACCGTCATTCTGGCCGCCGGCAACCGCTGATCGCCCGTCCGCGAAAAACGCCCGCGCGCGCTTCAACCCGGCGCGCCATCGACGCCGGGGACGCGGCCAGGACCGTCGGTTTATCGCGCCCAGTTCCTTCGGGCGTTTCCGCCGCGCTCGACGGCGCGCGGTCAACTCCCGCGGCGCTCGCCCGGAACTCCGGCGCTGGCATGTCCCTCCATGCCGCGAGCTCGCGCGGCAACATGCACCGCCGCGGGACGGCCAACGCAGGCGCGCCTTGAGCTCCGGCCCCGGCGCGGCCCTCCGTGCCGCAAGCTCACGCGGCACCGGGCAGCCGCCGCCGGAAGGACAGCACGGGCGCGCGCGGGCACCACGTACGCGAAGCGCGCCGGCCATAGACGTGGTGGGCGCGGCGAAGAGTGAAAAAACGGCGCGCGCCGCAGCGTCTGTCGGCGCTCGGCGGCGAATAACGCCCAAACGCCGATGCCGTTCGTCAGGTCTGGGTAAATGCCCAGCCTGAGAACCCGTCCAGCCGTGCACTTCACGCGATCCGGCATGAGGTCGCGCTCACGTGCGGCGTCGGGCTTCCGTGCATTCATGGCCTGTCGACATCGGCGATGAACTCCAAAAACGACCTGCCGCGGTCCAATGGAACGAAGCCGCCCCCCGATGGATAGCTGCCCTGCCTAAGTGCTACCGCATGTTGTTGCGCCGTCGCGATCAGGCCAAGGCTTTGGAGTTTTCCGCAAATTCCCAAGACGGACTCTGGTTGAACGCCCTGCACGTCAGGCACGATCAAGGTGTGCAGCGCGTCTGCGGGAAGGTGCAAGTATCTTTCGAAATCGTCTCTTACCTGCTTCAGCACGAGCACGTCATCGTCTGTCATTTCTATTGCGATCCGCATCATTTCTTCAGCTCGGTCGGCACCATCGTGCGGCCCACATTTTGCAGCGTGCAGCAGAATTCGGCCCAGGTGCCGAATGCGGTCCTTGGCACGTATCTGCTCAGCGCGCCGCAGCGCGTCGAGAACGAGACCGGGCATTTCTTCCGCCATGAACCGGCGATGCTCCTCGCTGGTGGCAAGCAGTCGCCGAAGCTCGTCGCCGTGACGTTTCACTTCCTCGGCTATCGCGTCTACTAACGCCCGGCGGTTTTCTTCTTCGTGCCGGCTGAGCCAATCCAGTGCCGCTTTGATCGCACCAATCGGAAACTCGGCTCCGGGCGGAGAGAATAGCTTCACAATCTCCAAGAACTGCGGTGCCATCCGCAGCATCGGCGAGTGCTGACGCTCATCACTGGCGTTCAACGACTGGATAGCGGAGATGGGATCGTCGATAGCCACAGCCTGAGTTTTACTGCAGAACCTGGCCGAACGCCGGGGTGTGTACCGCCGCAGAATAATAGCTCCCTGGCGCGGTGAGGCGCAATGGGGAATCGCCGGCCGCCTTCGAACAGCAGCAGCGTCGACGGCGCTCGCTCAACTCCTTCCGCGCTCGCCGAGAATTGCGGTGGCGGCGCGTCGGTTCCAGCCGCCGAAGCCGCAGAGGGCTCATGCGGCGCCGCGGGATTGCCGACGCGGGCGCACTCGGGCCTCCTGCGCGTGCGTTGAACACAGGGTACCGTCGACGCGGCGAACACGGCGAAGACCGTCGAGCTACATCGCGCCGGCCCGTCCATCCGCGCCGCAGACCCGCGCGGGACCGTACGGCGCCGCGGGAAGGCCGGCGCGCTCGGTCGCCTCGTACGGGTTGTAGGCGCACCTTCAGCCCGCGCCATCGATGCTGCGCAAGCGGCGAGGAACGTCCGCGCCGTAGCTTTCGCCGGGGCGCGCCGGCGAACGATCAACGCCCGCCACGCTCGCCGCGAACTCCGGCGCTGGCGTTCCATCCGTGCCGCGAGCCCGCGCGGCCTTGTGCGGCGCCGCGGAAGGGCCGACGCGGGCGCGAGACGGCTTTACGTCCGCGAAGCGCGCTTGAACGCGGCGCGCCGGCGACGCGGAGGACACGGCTAAGGTCGAGAACTCCGGCGCCGCCGCGTCCATCCGTGCCGCGAGCCCATGCGGCACCGTGCGGCGCCGCGGAAGGCAACGCCTCCGACGTTCAACTCTCCATCGCGGAAACCCTTCGTGGGCGCCAGCGCGAGCGCCTTCGAGCGGGTCGAAATAGCTAACGATATTCACTCTTAACGCTGTTCACGAACCGCGCTTGATGCGCGGGATGATCCGACCAGGCAGCCCAGAGCGCTTCCCAAGAACGCCCGCTTGGGGCCAGTGTACGAGAAGCCCACTTTCCTGGCACAACGGTTTCCAAGACAATTCGTGCGGAGTTGTCCCACATTTCGAAGGTCCAACTTCCCTGAAGTGGGCGATGCGGAGCGGCGGATCCAGTTCCAGACGCGGTGCGCGAGCTTATTTCTTCAAGCCGGCTTGCCAGTTCATCACAACCGTGTATGGCTCCGGTCCGCTCCTGGCAGCCACCCTGAGAAAATGCTTGCCGTCCGCGGTGGAATCCCAGAGGCCAAACGGAGAAGTCCCTCGCGAGTTAGCCAAGGGTCCGACGGGTTGGGGCTTCCCGGCCTGGAACACCGGATTGGTGGCAATTTCGACAGCCATGATCCTTCCACCGCCGCCGAGGTAATAAAGTTCCCGGCCATCACTGCGCCAGCGCGGTTCCTGCCCGAATCCATTGGAGATTTGCCACTTGCCACCCGCCTCCATAGCCATCCCGGCAGAGGTCATGGAAAATGACCGCACGTAGACCTCGAAATGGCCGGACTCATCCGAGGTGTAGGCCACCCAATGGCCGTCAGGAGAAAAGCGAGCCTGGCGCTCGTTGAACTCCGTGATCAGGAATGGGACCGGCTTCCTGTCACCCTCCAGCGGGAGCACCCAAATATCGCCCTTCCTTGTCGGGTGAACCACCTCATACAGCAGGAAACGTCCGTTGCGCGACCAACTCGTGGCACGTTTGTATTCGTCAGAATTGAGCAGAAGCTCCTCATCCTTCACGCCGCTCGCCGGCTTTTGATACAGGTTCATCGGGCCGTCCCGGTTGGAGCTAAAGATAACCCGGCTCCCGTCCGGCGACCAGACCGGATCTGCGCCGTCGGCCGAACCAAACGTAAACGGTGTGCTCGCGCCGCCCCGAGAGAGATCCAGCAGCCAGATGTTTGTGCTTTGCCCGCTCGACTTGCTCACGGCCAGCCGCGTCCCATCCGGCGAAAGCGCCAACCCGTGATAAACGCCCGGTTCCCCGACGGTCCCCAAGACTTTGCCCTCCCGGTCGTACCAAGCGAGCTGCGGTGCTGACTTCGCGCTTCGCTGGAACACCAGGACGTCATTGGCGGAA
>Ga0187872_10004098_pt1 | contig 11162 bp, 10 predicted proteins | sample June2016WEW_16_4_FD_132973 | JGI IMG/M metagenome (GOLD analysis project Ga0187872, IMG submission 132973) | Peatland microbial communities from SPRUCE experiment site at the Marcell Experimental Forest, Minnesota, USA - June2016WEW_16_40 | ecosystem: Environmental > Terrestrial > Soil >...
AAATGCAATCTTGAACTTCAAATCCTACGTCCTCAAGAGCATCCACCGCCCAATGGCTTGAGGGAGGGGGTGCTCCTACCACAGCGTGCCCTCCCGGTTTCAAGACACGAAGTAGCTCAACCCCTACTTGATGTAAAAGTGTTTTGAAGGATCTCTTCGAGCGATCCTTATAGCTTGGGGGATCCGTGAGGACCGCATCTACGGATTCCGAAATAAGATCCTTGAGCCCATCCACGCAATCCGTGAGCGTGACCGTATTTTCATTGATCACTCAGTCCTCATCACTTCCGATGCTGGCGAACATAGCATCCAAGGAAGACCTCACAGTGCGCTTTGAGATCTCGTTCTCAGTGATTTTACTGAGGCGACGCTCCGCAATCTTATGGTACATAGGATCCTTCTCGATCCCGAGGTAATCGCACTCTTTACTCAAAGCCGCCACACACGTTGTCCCCGATCCACAGTAAGGATCCAGAACAAGGCCCCCAACCGGTGTAACGAGACCTACGAGCCATGCCATAAGCCCTTCGGATTTTACGGTGGGATGAACATTTTCATCAGGCTTAGCCGGAACGAAGAGATCCAAAAGTTGCTTGGGAATGAGTGCCTCGTTGGTAGTCAACTTAGGATCGTTCCCTTCCTGCGGCCAATGGGCGTTAAAACGCGCAAGCTCCTCAGGAGTTAAAGCTTCCTCCTTCAACCGAAAGAGACGTTCCCCCCTCTTATTGGAAATCTTGCCTTGTAGCATACCCCTGTTCTTTTCTTGCTTGCTGGCCTTGCCCGTGTAGAAGAAGGGGGCGTCGGGGGCGAACTGACCGAAGAAGCGCGAGGATCCTTCACTCTGAGCTTCAAGAGTCTTGACGGGACATCCCTCAATGCACTCGTAAGAAGCCCCTTCCGACGCTCGTGTACACTGAGGACTATGGGTCAGAGTCACGTTTGGAGGCCATCGACCGGCCGAGGTGACATCACTCGCCCCTGAGAGGCTAGACGAATTCTTCCAGGACCCCGACCACGACCCTCCTTCGGACTTGATGCGTTCAACTTGCTTTTTGTGATTCTCGAAATCCTCTGGACTCGAGTGCTGAATGCGCGTGCCGCCGATGTTGAGAACCCCTGTTCCCGTAGTGATGACCTGATCCGTGAGGGAGGGCTCAACAAGAGGCTTCCTGAAGCAGAGGATAGGCTCCCAACTTGGCTTGAGCGCCGTACCATACCCCTCGAACTTCTTTGCCAATTGCTCAAGCCGAGCCATCTCCTCAGGATTGCTTTCCTTCAGATCTTTGGCTCGCTCAAGAAGCTTCTTGGAAATGTTGGTGCTCTTGGGGAAACCCATTCCATGAAGAAACGCGAGGCAGGGGGAGCCGAACAAGCTAGAAACCGTGTCTCGGTTGTCGAAGCCCGCGGCGCGCAATCCGATAGACATAATATCCCATGTCCTAGTCCCGGCGAAGCAAAGCACGTGACCTCCGGGCTTGAGGACGCGGTAGCATTCACGCCACATTGCAACGCTAGGGATTTCCCATGGCTTGCCCATGAAATCTTTTTGAGGTACTCTTGGAGTATGAAACCTTTGCACCAAAATGGCTGGCAACGAAACATCAAACGCGATTGTCCCGTCTGTGGGGTAGGCTACTTGGCCAGTGAGAAGTACTTGGAGACTGGAAAGCAAACGACCTGCTCGCGTAAGTGCTCCTATGTTCTCAGGGGTCGTCAATGTCAATCCAGGATCGACAGGATCTGTGGAGTTTGCCAAAGACAATTCTCCCGTCCTACTTCTCAAGTCAAGAGTAAGTACGGCTTTAACTTCTGTTCCAGAAAATGCCAATACTTGGGAAGAAGTCTCGGACTCTCTAAACGCATTGTGACGAAGCCTTACCAATATACGAAAGGTGGACTCACCAAGATGAGTAAAACAGCAGCACGTCTCTATACATCCGGGAAAGGTTTGGCTTTCCCTGAGACAGAGTTGGCTGTCGTTCATACTTTGACTGAGATGCGAATCCAGTTTATTCACCAACACGTCATTGAATTCGACGAGGGGGCTTACGTCGTTGACTTTCTTTTCCCTAACAACCTGATCATCGAGTTGGACAATCCTCAGAGACATAACAGAGAGCTTAGGGACTACGACGCGAAACGTGATAGATTCCTCGAAACCCTTGGTTTTCACGTCATCAGAATTTGGGACAATGGCCATTCTGACAACGTTGTTCGCACAGTGCTTTCGACCCTTCTTGAGAGGTCCTAAAGACTGAGCCCCCTCTAAGTAGGCTTTAATCTCTTCAGCCGTAGGATCGTGATCCCCGAGACCATAGGGTGGATCCGTCACGACCGAATCGACACACGCGTCCGGAAAGGTCTTCAGAACTTCCGCGCAATCCCCAAGAATAACTTTGTTGATTTCCATCGTCTCTCTCCTACACCGGCTCAATAGCCGAGGCCGAAATTTTGTGCTTCCTGGGTTAACTCATCGAGCACATGGTTAAGCAAAATTTTGACGAAAAGCTTTCCGCCCGGCGGAGTGATGAGCTGACCCATCCAAGATACGACGCCCCCTAAGCTTGAAAACTGAGGGAAGAATCTGGAGGCGCTCCCGGTATCTCCATAGTTAGCCTGAGCTGAGTAGAAAGGCATTTTAGAACCAAAAGAACTAGTGACAGCTTTATGAGTAGGATTTCTATCGAGATCACTACGGAGTATATCGCTCTGTTCGTCCAACAAACGGATAGGGCACTCCGAAGAACAATCATAGGCGGGAATGGTCTCAAGCCCGCTCGGAGCATAATCACGCCTGGGGCTTCTAAGTTGATTCTTCCACTTCATGCACCGATTTTCGGTTTCATTGAGCACGTGAGAGGTGAGAAGCGTTGAAGACTTCACCTGCCGTTCCCCAACAAGCTGACATTCAGGAGAATGTACAAACACAACGTTCGGTGGCCAGCGTCCTAAAGGGTTCGCGGGGGCTGCCTCTTGATCGGCCTCACTATCGTAAGACTTATCGTGGAACGCACGATAGCTACGCACCTTACCCCAAGGAACCTGAGGCACTCCCGGAATCCGACACGCGTCGATGTTCAAGCTGCCAACTCCGGTCACGGTGACGTGGTCTAAGGGGCTTACCTTACTCGATGACTTTCGAAGAAGAAACGCGAAGAGGGCTAGGGGTCCGGGAACGAAAATGGCAAACGAGTCCCGAACCTGAAAACCGCTCAATCGAAATGGCAAGACGCCTTCAGGCTCCCCTAGAAACACAAGGTAAGCCCCCTGCGTGAGCTTCTCCACAAGAAGGGAGTCCCATGTGTCAACGATGGCGGCGTCCACTAGGGGGAGTCTACACCATCGACTCAGACCAAACGAGGCCATTCAAATCGAGGGGCCACACTGCCGAGCTGAGCCGTGGTTTTCTGAAACCAGCTCTCGGTTGCGTAAGCAGTCTGGAGAACGTCTGTCTTGGTTTCTTGGAGGGTGTGGTAGGCGTTGTGTAAATTGACAACCCCTTGTTTCTGGGTAGGCCATACCACTTGGAAAGCGGGATCTGGGCAGGCCACGTGAACAAGAAGCTCGATGGCAATCTTCAGTTCTCTTAGAACCCCATTCAGAGCCTTAAGACCGTAGATATACCCTTGAACCACTTTGCGTTCTTCACGCAAGAGGCCCTCTACGTCACCTTTTTGAATGAGAGGGCCGAACTTCTCATCCAGCTTCTGGTTGAACTCCGAGGAAACCATCGCCAGGTGCATAGAATGACTAGGACCCGACATGAAGTTCTTCTTGATGGCCTGAAACATGTCGGCCTTCATCGTCGACCACGAAGAGGGGTAGAGACGAATACCTGATCTGCTGTAGGGATGCTTCAGAAGCGAAGGGCCTACTACGATGGCTTCTTGACCTGGCTTGGGATTCTCAGTACCCAAAATTTCTCGGTCATCGTAACCCTCCATATTCAGCTTGAGGTAAAGAAGGGCATCCGGGTGGATGCGCTCCAAAGTGGATCGAAGCCTCGAATTACTTACAATTTCCTTGAGAATGAGACGAGCGTTTTTGTCGTCCATCACATCATCGAGACTTCGATCTTGAGAGATTTCCTCTTGCATTCCCTCATCTTCCCCCGTGTCCCGAGTCAGGGAGTGTTCCCGCCTATCGTGTTTCTTAATCTCGTTGATGCCGAGGTTGCGAATTGAATTCTGAACGTAGCCTATCGCCTTGCTGAGAGGCTCCGGATTGATATCTTTACCAAACCCGGCCAAGAAACTTGTGAGTACATTCATCACAAGATCCTCGACCTTATCCGGGCGTCCACCGGAAACTCGCATCGCGGACGCATAAAGAGATCCGGCGATATCCGCTCCATAGTTACGAGGGAGACGCTTGTCTGAGCTAAGCTTATGAACTTGGCTGTTCCAAGAACCAGGATTTTCTTCTTTCCACTTCTCCATCCAACTCAAAGCATCCTCCCCTTGAATAGGAGGCATCCCTTGAACCCCTGCCAAGAGGAACATGATCGCAAACGTGTGCCCCACACCGGCCGTATCTCTGGCCGATTTGTCGAGAGACTCTATATCCCCCTCGAAAGAGAGAAGCGTCGAGAAGACACGATCTAATCGACTACTGTACGTTTCTGAGGCGAGAAGGAGATGCCTTCGAAGCTCTCCAGCTTGAGCAATGAGGGTAGCGATGTGGTCCATGGACTTCCGTTTTTCCTGGTCGACTCAACCTTACGCCGTCGACAAAAGGAAAAGCTAAGCCGCTTGCCCTCGGATGTCTTCGATGGACCGCAGAACCTCTCGACGCACATACTCAGGGATTTTAATCCTGTGAAGGGCGTCCGGCATAAGAACCCCTTGCCTCAGAAGCTCAAACAACCGCATCTCGGTTTGTTGAATAGGCTGACCGGAAGGTCCTCGCCTCATCTTCTTGTGCAGAACCTCCGAAATACGGGTGATAGCTTGTTGAGCCATAGTCTTGGCTTCTTGGCGCATTCCAAATGGATCTTCGAGGTTCGCTTCCCATTCCCGATCCTCCTCATTATCCTCTCGAAAGGCCATAGGCTGATCTTGAGCCCACTTGCGCCGGTAGGTACGGCACCAGTTCAGGAAGTCCGAGTAGATGCTTTTGGACAAGTAAGATATAAAATGAGCCTTTGTCGGCTTGATGTGAAGGCTTTCCAAGGATTGAGGGGCCCGCTTCCGAAAAGTCATACAACGGATTCTCCCATCCTTACCAAGAACTTCGTCCACCGTGAGCGACTGGACGTCGTTGATGTCAAAGATAGGCTCTACATGCTTTAATCGACCGATAGGCTTTCCTTTCGCCCTTCTCTCAATCTTCTCCCGAACCACCTCACGAAGCTCGTCGATGTTATAAGGCGTCGGCATCCAGGCCCCCTGAATTTGGCACACAATGAATCGAGGGTTGAATTCGTTCCCAGCTCGAACGGGGGTACCCCTGTGGTATTTTCGCATCTGATTCAGCCATTGACTTCGGCTCACTCCGAGGTAGGTGCAAACCTGAGTCGTATTCAGATGACGAGGAAATTTATCGTTGATCGACTCAAAGAACAAGGACAGGATGTCCTTCTCGATCAGGCGCTTCCAGATGTAGCTAAGAAGCTCATCAAAATTCCGGGTGACCTTGTTATGCTTCCGCAACGAAGAAGCCACGAAGGCCGCATAATCACGATACAACTCAGTGTTATTGTGAGGGATTCCTTTAGGCCAGTCCTCTTTGATGGAAAGAGAATTCTCATGCGTCGCCGCAACCGGTTTGATCTTCATCTCACCCCTACAATCCACAGGACCTAAGATCAAAGCGTCCTGGTGCTTTACGGAACCAACGCCTCTAAACCTTGGAAAAAGACACCCTACCCCTAGACGATAGGTCTCTCTCCTCAACTCCAAGACACGCCTACGGTTGGCTACGTTGCTGTATCTTCATCGGATTGAGTTGTTGTTCCTTCTGTCGCTCTCGCTGCTGTCGCTCTCGTTATATAGGTCTTGGTTGTTTTCGCAGTTCTAGCTCGATGACTTCTTGTATTATTGGGGTCTTCAACTTCACAACTCCCTTAAATCAACTAGAATAGAGGATCCAAGGGAGAGATCGGGATCCCCTAAGGGATTTCGGGACGATCTCTGGTGCTACTTTGGTCGGAGCAAGATCCAGAGCCCCGAAGCCCTGTCTCCCTCTCATCGGGTTCCCTAGGGGTGCTCTCCCATCGAAGGGATCCCGAGACCATCTCCCAAGGCGTATTACCGGCTCTCCCCTTGGGTTGAAGCAGTTGGCTTTTCAAAGTGGGTATCCCTAGAGCAAGGGCACTCTGACCTCACGAAGAGGCACGGAACCTGTTAACCGATCGTGGAGCCTCACGATGTCCCCCGCTATACACCCGCCTGTCACCTGAGCGCAAGCTTTTTTTCTCCGAGGGGGCTTGAAATCTGAGAACCGGTGTACTCTTGCACTATGGTCCCTGCTACGATTTTGGAAATTAGCGATGTAGTCAATAAACCCCGGGTCAAAATGGATCTACCCTCTCCGATGAGACTTGGAGACAAGCTGAGACTTCGGTTCCGACTCTCCAGACAGAATGGGGGGCGCTACGAGATCCTCGATGTAGTCGGGGAGTTCCAGGTTCGATCCGTAAGCTTTGATACTTCAGGGGGAAGGGTCCGTCAGAACCTCTCGGTTGAATCGACGGGTGTAGCTCCTTCCTGGAAAGCTGTTAAAAAAGAAAGCGTTCCTCCTCCAAGAAAATTGGGTCCCGCGAAAGCACCGCCCACTCCCATTGAATGAAGCCTAGGAACGCCTTCTACGCTCATCAGGAGTAACCTCCCTTAAAAGAATCATCGGTCTTCTGAGGGGCCTCCTACCGCGGCCGTAGGCCCCTTCTGAGACTGATAGTGACTACCGAGCTGAGTGGATCCGTAGGGAACCTGGCATGGGGACGCTAAGCGCGTGAAATTGATCTGAGCGATCTTCATACCAGCCCAGAGCATAATCGACCATGGCCCGTGGTTCACGACCTCTAGGGTAATTTGTCCCGACCACCCCGCATCAACCCAACCAGCCGTCACGTGCACCGCGAGAAAAATACGTCCTAGACTAGACTTTCCTTCAACGCGTGCCACAATGTCCCTAGGGCAGTGGATGATCTCGGCGGTAGAGGCAAGAAGACAAGCTTTTGGCTGGAGAAGAAAGCCTTCCTTGAAGGAAATGGGGTACATCCCTTCTTTTGGCTTGTCTACACGAAGGTCCATAACCTTCGAAGACGTCATGAAGGGCATGAGGCCCTCTTCGTGAAGAGTCAAATCGTAGCTTGCTGGTTGAACGAACCTCTCGTTAAATGGCTCAATGAGCTTCGAGGCCAAGCGGGAAATTTCGTGATCAGGAAGTAACCCTGGTAGATCATACATAAAGACCTGGTACACCAAATAGATATGTCCGACGCGATTTCATTTTCCCTAACTTTCCCTACGAGCGAGGTTGCGATTAAATTCGTTACTGAGGTGACTCGCGTTTACAAAACACCCTGCTTGCGTTATGGTGTAGTTGTATACCTCGTGGCAGCGGAAGAGCAAGTCATGATTAACATTCTCGCCCTAGGCATGAAGTATGGGTGCGTTCGGAATCTCTAGTCTTCATCTCCGGCAAATCCTGAGATTTGTTACCACTCAGAGCCTCCCACAATCGAAGGTCTCGTAGATCAAATGACCATTTTGAAAATCCTCCACTACCCGGACCCTATGCTGAAAAAAACGTGTAAACCGGTAGAACAGCTTACTCAAGAGCTACAGATTTGTATCGCGGACATGGCCGAGACGATGGTCACTGCCAACGGGGTAGGTCTCGCCGCTCCTCAGATTGGTCTCCCTTTACGAATTTTCCTTGTTGACATCTGGTGGAAAGAGGTGCATCAGTACGACAAAACGCTTATCTTTATCAACCCAAAGATCACAGCGTTCGACGGATCTCAACGTGGAAAGGAAGGATGCCTCTCCTTCCCAGGGCTCTCCGCTCACGTAACCCGGGCTCAAAAGATAAGAGTTTCGGCGACGGACATCAACAATAGGTCCTTCGAGATGGACGCAGAGGGATTTCTCGCCGTTGTCATCCAGCACGAGATGGACCACCTAAACGGACTTTTGATGCTGGATCGCGTCAGTCTTTTGGCCAAAAAGTTGATGTTAAAAAAGCTTTCTTAATGGGAGTCATACTGGACGCCCAAGCTGTGCCAGACATCTTTCAGTTCTTGAATGGGCATATGGGCAGCTTTGCTCAAGTTATCCTTGAGCCACCCATAGAAAAGAATACCGTCTTGTTTTCTGGCGGACCAGTAAAGTGTATCTTGGTAAAAGGGTGCCAGATTCTCTCTGGGAAAAAGAGCCCTGTTGGTCACATGGAACTCATGAGGGCTCGCGGTAATTCGGACAACAGAACCATCCGGGAACTCCTTCTCCAGCTCAATCTTTGTCCCCATTGGCTCTACATCGACACCGCGAAGAACTTTCTCGTGTAGGGTGAAGAGGTTTCCCGTCTTCTCATCCTTGAGAATCCCTTCAAGGTAGCTCTTAGCCCCCTCGTAATTCAGGTGGAGAATCGTCGAGACCGCGTGCTTAATAACCTTATCGGAAAGATCATCATTCATGGTTGTAGGAATCAGGGTTAGCTTTTGAACTTTCTTCCCGCGCTTCCCGGCGTTCGTCATGTCCGTGATGACGAGACTTCCGTTGTAGTGGTGGAGCTTTAGATGTGCGGTGAAGAAACTCTGCCCTACCTCAAGGCTTTTCTTGTACCGGTTGGCTACTCTCTCAGCAAGGGCGAGGTCTTTACCTTTTTGGCAAGGGCAGGCATAGGAACACGCGTGGCGATCGTTCATAGAGATATCCTTACGAGTGGGGTTTATAAGTGTTCTACTTATAACCAAGCCTTATTGGAATGGACCCCCTTGCACCCCGAGTAGCCCGTCGCTTCGTGGCCGAGTTGTTGACAAAACAATGGCTCATGGGAGTGCGTCGAGGGTGGCTCTCGCTCTTGAATCCTACCCTTCACGATTTTCACGACGTGTTCAGCGCAATACATCGGCTCCTTCAGTTCGTAGACAACCTTCGCGAACAAATCTTGAATGTGCGTCAAGTTGTTTACAAGGAGAAGGCCGTCAAAGCGCTAGATAAAGTTACTTCTGTGCTCAAGGACAAACTGAACTCGGCTCAGCATTGGGAACGTTGCTACAACGGTGCTGTTCCAGGGGGTCCTAATGAGCAAGATCGTAAAGATGGGGAGTACATGCTCAACCTCTATCGAAACAACTTCGTAGGGGCTTTGGATGGCAGTAAACCCGCTCGGGGAAGTGGAGGGCGCCATCGGCCAGCCCCTATAACGGAATTCTTCGATGATGCCCTCAAAATTTTCTACGCTGAAGCCAAGGAACTTGAAGAGCGGGTAAAGAACCAGGATGAGGAGCATCCAGTTGTGTACGCCGATTCCGTGTTCCGCGAGTTTGATATGGGGGGTGTTAAGGTCATCGTGGTGGATCCAAAGCACAACGGACAGCGCATCCGCGCTTACGTGGAATATATTGACAAGGTTCACCAGGACATCAAGCGCAAGGGGTTCGGTAAAGTCTGGTATGGGGTCTTCTTCTTGATGTCTGATAGTTATGAAAAGCTATCGAAAGAGGATCAAGAGGCTTACTCAAAGGCGGGATATAAGAACATGGAATCCAGGGCGGGAACCTATCACTCCGGCCCAGACATCATTCGAATCATGGCACCCCCGTCGAGTGAGATTATTGACATTATCGCTCACGAGCTAGGGCATCGCTATTGGTACAAAGTCATGTCTGGAGGTCAACGAGCGCGTTTTGAAAGCCTTATTGAAGGGGATTGGTCAAAGCTACACGCAATTCTCATCAACCACCATCTGCTAAGTGAGGAAGACTTCAAGCTTTATCACAAGTTGTTTCAGAAGGTTGAATCAGGCCATGACCTTTCGGTTGATGAGAAAAAACTGGTCACTCAGAAATTCAAAGAGCTTGGTATTTCCGCTGGAGTCCCCTTGGTTTCAGATTATGCTTCATCAAGACCCACAGAAGCCTTTGCAGAGGTCTTCGAGCGCTATGTCACCGAAAAAGGAATGACGCGCGACCAAGTTGAATCTTTTCGCTCGGTCCTCGCCTCAAAAATTCTCCTTATGCCCGAGGATCTTCGAGCAAAGCCTACCGAGCTAACGTTGAGGCACTATGCCGATCTCTCCTAATTGTCTGGTCTCCGACAACGGTGGACCTTTCCTAGCAACTCCGGGTGGTGTTGATGTCGGCGCCTCAGACACAATTCAGATTGAGCTGACAACCCCTTCGGGTGTATCTTCTTGGTATCTCACCGTTTTTGGCACCGATGAGCTGACGACCCCTCCAGTCCTTACAAACGTCAACCCGACAACGGGCCAAGTTGTCAGCCCTACAAGTATTGTTAGCTTTACCTACCCTGGAATTCCTCTGGGACGAGCAATTATCTTTCAAAGCACTGTCCTTGCAGGCGCAAATCAAGCTCAGACAACATTCGGTATTTACAGTCTAAACGCTAACGGAAATCGTGTTGGCGCTGTAGGGGAAACGAGAGAAGGTAGCTCGAATTTTGGATGGACACAGCTTCTCAACCCAGCTTTGCGCGAAGGGGCAACTTATCTCTCCTACAACGATACCCTAGAAAATCCTTCAACAAGCTCAACGAACATTCAAGGGGCTCTTGATTACTTCAAGTTGCACCCCTCGATAGGTCCAACGGGTCCAACAGGGGCCACTGGCGCTACAGGAACAGGGACCACTGGCGCTACAGGACCGACAGGGCCTACAGGAACAGGGGCCACTGGAGCTACAGGAGCCACAGGAACAGGGGTTACTGGAGCTACAGGAGCCACAGGGACAGGGGTTACTGGAGCTACAGGAGCCACAGGTCCCACTGGACCGACAGGGGCTACAGGATCTGGGTCTACTGGCCCAACTGGTCCAACTGGATCTGGATCTACTGGCCCAACTGGACCGACAGGGGCTACAGGATCTGGGTCTACTGGCCCAACTGGTCCAACTGGATCTGGATCTACTGGCCCAACTGGACCTACAGGACCTACAGGATCGGGAGGTGGAGCTACTGGAGCTACTGGAGCTACTG